>SDBT01002820.1_pt1 | contig 30424 bp, 41 predicted proteins | sample 2277101 | NCBI WGS metagenome assembly SDBT01 (sample SAMN10404973, study PRJNA504765) | marine sediment metagenome | isolation source: marine sediment core GS10_PC15, 103 cmbsf | place: Arctic Ocean: Southern Knipovich Ridge | collected 2010
CCTGGCTGGACGAACAGGAGGTTCTGTCGGAGGAATACCCGGGACAGCGGGGGGTTCAGCGCGGGGTGGTGTCGGCGGTCTTTCGGTAGGAACAACCCCCCTCGTTATTCTCCCTTTGATCTGTGACACAATCTCGGGCATATTTTTATACAATCTCGCAACATCTTTATCGAGCATTGATACATTAACTTTTGTTAGATTATCCGTCTGTTTCAAAAGGAATTTCGTCGCTTCAAATTCTGCTTTATCGGCAGGAACTCCCGCATCGATAGCGGCTTGCTTTAAAGCGTTCCTTGCCCTCTTAAATGCTGCTTGCTTATGCGCCGCCGTTACCCCTTTAGCAGAAATAGCAGAGAATAATGCCATTGTAAGTGCCCCCACGGCATTGTCTTTTAAATTCTGTTTCTGCCCCATAATCACCTTTTCCGCCGAAGGAGCAGTCCCCCCCGCCAATGCTGCTGCTAATATACGAGGAACAGTTTCGGGAATTCCGAAAGTTGCTCCTATTACACCCCCCGATATTATGCTTGAAATACCTACTTTTGCCAACTGCGCCGGATCAAACTTTTTTTCCTTTATCTGCCGAACCGATTCCCGGAGTGTTCCTATTACTCCACTTGTTATCGCCATTCTCGCCGCTGGTGCTATATACCTTGCTACTGTCGGCGTCGCAAAAAACACTTTTTCAATACCCGCTCCAATCCCTACTGTCGCGGGAAATAATGCTGAATATAATCCTACCCCTCCTATACTTGCTCCGGCAATTCGCGCGGGGGCAGGACTTATATTCGCCTCTTCAATGCTTTCACGATAATAGGGAACGATATCCGCAATATCTACACCTCCGAGAGTAAAAGTTTTTATAGCAGTTCTTCCCAACTCTGCAGTCGCAGCGGTTATATCCCTGGCTAATTCAAGGGATTCGGGAATAAAATAACCTGGCGGCCGTATGCCTCCTCTTGGTATTTCCGCGGTTCCAACTATCCCCAGCATTCCCGATGTTGAAGGGCGAAGTGGGACAACAGGTTCTTTAGATATATCCGACTCCTTCCTAATATCCCTCATATCAATTCCTAATCTACTTACGGGTATTCCTGTTGGGCTTATTCTTTCCGGACTTACTCTTTCCTCTGGCAATACCAAACCTTCCTGTTGCCGGCGCCTATCTTCTACCGAGCGGCGAATTTCTTCTCTTGGCAATGGTTGAGCCGGCAATGGTTCCTGAATGGGAATTTTTCTAATCGGTTCGAAATCTATTTTTGGTGTAACTCTTTTTATAGGTTCAAAATCAATTATTCCGGACGGTTTAATTGGTTCAAAATCTATTGCCATTTTATTTTATTCTCATATAACCTGCTCTTTTTGCTTCTTTCCAGTCGCTGATAAAGATAAAACCTTCTTGACCTTGTGGATTTTTAACTTTTACTTTTGCCCTTTTCCAAACCACGCGATAATTTTCTTCCGTGGCTCCTCTCGCCTGTAATTCTCTTACAACCTGTTCCCATTCTTTTACTGATCGTGGGCGATTCCCTTTTCCAAAGACTCTATCATAAACATCTTCTAAGGTGGTATTTCTTAACCTTTGCATATTCATCCCTTGCTTTTTTGCAATATTTTCTGCCTTTGCTATATCTCTCTCTGAGCCGAGTATTTGATTCATTGTACTTACCGGCACATCATCTCCTACCTTTATCCCCGCACTTATAGCTAAAGGTAGTTCAGCAAGTTCAGAAGTTGCACGAATAAAGCCAGTCCTCGCCGCGACAGCCGCCGGGGTAACTTTCACGCCCGGTCCTAATTCCTCCCCTCTTATTGCCTTTTCTGCTAAACTGATTCGCTCTGCTTCAGTCGCCGGGCGCGGGGGTCTCTCTCCCATCGCAGGTACTCTTTCGCCAGGAATTCTTACTTTTCTCCCATCTAATGTTGTTGTTCCCCAATCTTCAAAAACTTCACCGCCTGCAGGTATAGGAACTTCTGCTCCGGGTACCGTTATATCGCCCTCCATTATCCGCTCCGCCCCCATTTTTCCTACAATTTCTTTTCCTCTCATCGCTCGTCTCATTCCCGCCTCAGCTCCCATTTGAAACATCTTGAGAAAAGCCTCGCTGAACTGTTCGCCGCCTTTTTGCCAAGACGGTGTTTTTGACCTTATCATCATCTCCATCAAATTTCTATCCGGCTCTGGCATAATAATACCTCCTTATATTAATCCCACATTAATTTTCCCGCATATCCGCCGGCTACAGTCCCCCCGGCTCCAACTAATCCTTGTTTAAGCCAATCCCATTTCCCGGGTTTCATTGATTCTGCTAAACTCTCATACCGTCCCCATTCTTCCTCTGCCCGTTCCTTTTGTATTCTCCCTGTCAACCTTATTTGCTCCAGCGATCCCTGCAATCCCATTCTTAATCTTCTTAACGCGTCCGCTTCGGAACTCACGCGCTCCCCAGTTGCCCATTCTTGGCCGAGTTCCTGTTTCCCTATAGCAAAAGCGGGTCCGGCAAAAGCGGCTCCCCATTTTTCAGACATACTGCTCATCACATCTTTAATTGCCGGCGCATCCCAGCCCATTTTGGCAAGCATGCCGGGTATTCGCCTCATTATATCTTCTTTAACCGGCTCCATGCCCCTCTGTACTCCGGCCATTAATTTCGCGCCTCCTGGTTCCAACCCCCAATCTTCATTTGGATATGCCATTGTTTTTTCCTCCCTCGTCTTTATTTCTTTTTTATAAAATCAAAAGTTGTTTCATACGCCAACTTTAATGCTTCCATAACCTTTGGTAGAATTTCCTTGATGTCATTCGCCAGATCAAGAATTATGACATCTTTTTCTTTCATTCGCCGGTAAGATGCAGTAAGCATCGTTCCCATAAATGTTATGATGGCAGTCATTAATCCAAAAACACCGCCGGCGAGATACATCAAGGTTGTCATATCAACACCCTCAATATGTTGACCGCCGGAAATTTCTGTTTTCTTCGATAAATCCAAGCCCTTAACATCCGCTTTCATATCCGCCTTTTTTATACCTGTTACTTTCACTTCCTCAACAATCGCCCCAGCAATCTGCGTCTTTTTTACGGATTTATCATCCCCTTTGACGGTTTTGACTAAACCCGCACAGCCCGACGACAACATGAAAATACATACAACACCGATTAAAAAATACTTGTTCATTTTTTACCTCCCTTCGTAAAATGGAATTCATAAGTTATCTTCGCCTGCCGAAATTTATTCCCATTCACATCTTTGTAGAGAATCATGAGATAAACTTCTTTTGAAATATTTTTTTTGTAATTCAAATCAAGCGAATGGTAATCTATTCCGTTATAAAGATAGTCAATCTTGAGCGCGCCCCAAGTGTAGCCGAGATATGCCAAATATACAGTCTTGTTTATAGCCATATCATTTCTCAAACTGCCCCCGGAAACTAAACGACCATATTTAAAAAAACCGATATGTGTCCACCAAAGCGCCTCCGAAAAATCTATATTTACCGCCTCCTTCCTGAACCATTGCCACTTAAAACCCTCATACATATATTGAGCATCACTCATCTTAAAATACTCATCATTCTCCCGCTCGAAACCCCACATCCAGGAGGTATTATACCCACTTCCGCCTACTTTGATTTCAAAATCGAGCTTCTCGCCATAATACGAATCCCGGACAGATAAGGATGTCCATAAATCCGCACCACAATAGCCGGAAACAGGGCAAATCAATGAGAAAGCCCCTGCTACGAGCATTACAGCCCCAAATCTCTTAAATCGCCTTAAATGGCTTGTTTTCAACATGATATACCTCCCGGCCAGACGTCCTTGATAGAAACGTCCGGACCGCCCTTAATCCCCTTGATTCTCTTTATGCAGTCAATAATCTCAAGGTCAAACTCCACATCTCCCTTTAATATCTGCATAAACTCATTGAATCCGTGCTTACTTGACAGGATCCCCCATAGGAAACCCTGTGGTGTCCAGAGGCGGTCGTAACTCTCCCCGATCACAACGCAACCCTGAGTATCGGATTTTATCTTCCGCGCGGGCCGGCCCGTTTTGTTTCCTTTATGAAATAGAACGAGGTCTCGGCCACGGACATCCATAATTTGGAAGGTTGGGTATTTACCTGCATTGTAATACCGGCGCCGGCAATAGTATTTCCCGGGAGGAATACAGGATATATCCGGCTTGTTGTCCCGCCAGAGGGGCTCTATGGTAACTGCGAACGGGCGCTTGTAACAAATAGCCCCATAAGTGGAGTGTTTATCTTCCCAAATTCGCGGTATAATGATTTTCTTCATTTTCGCTTTTCCCCTTCTATTTTTGTTTTTCTTATTTAATCAGTTTCGCCTTTTTGCAGAAATACTTTGCAAGTTTCCTGACACGGGCTTCCCACCATTTCTCACCTACAAATTTAACATAAAACGGCATTTTCGGATACAAACTTTCAAAAAACTTTTCTACCGCAATGTCTTCCAATTTTGCACCAGTCAACCCATCAGCAGCATCTTTCTGAACTCGCAAAAAAATTGCCTCAATAGCCTCTCTGTTCCTCGCAATCCACGCAACCACAGCCGCCAAGACATAACCAACAGCCGGAAAAACAACCGTCTTTAACCAATCCATAAATCCCCCTTTTTCGCTTGATATATTGCAAAATACCATCTGAACCAGAACCATTGTTCATATATTGGTTTTCCCAAATAATGAGAAAGTAATTTTGGTGTTATCGCCCACAAATGGTCTTTGTTCCATATTGTCATTCTTGCTATACTGAAATATGGTTCTAATGGGACACTTATTATTATCCTTTTCTTTGCTATTCTTTTCAGTTCATCTATTGCTTTCAACGGGTTGAGTAAATGTTCTAATACTTCCATACAAATAACTGTATCATAACTATCGTTTGCATAAGATAAGTTTGTAATGTCCTCTTTTTTAATTCGTTCATCCATTGGGCTTATGTCGCATTGTTCGTTAATCCAATCGTGATAATTATTTCCAGAACCAACATCTAAAGATGTGCCGATAATATGTTTCCTAACTTTGTTATACCTTAACCTACTTTGTAAATTCCTTATTATCCAAATAATTTTATTCATTTCTTTTTCTTCCCCCAAAATTCCTCAAGCCAAATTAAAAGCCCCACGAATGCTATCGTGCCTAAAATTGCGTGCCAAACTTCTGGTATTCCAAATATCATTTTACCCACGCAATAACATTTGCCACTATCGCCACAAGCCACAAAGTAAGTAAAATGAGTTCTCTCTTTCCGCTGTTCTTGCTCTCAATTACGGTTATTCTGGTATCGTGTTTTTTAATCCAACCATTCTGCTTTTCGTTATGTTCAAGAATAGTATCTATTTTTCCGCATATACTTTTCACCCTCTCATCAATTCTTATCAGTAATTCCTGTTCTTTCTTTTCCATCGTCTCCCCCCTTCTGCATCTGCTCTTTTCCATTCACTACGAGTCACATAATTTTTTCCAAAAGATTGTCCATTTTATATTTTACATCCTTCACCACATTTTCTATGGTAATAAACTCTTTCTTAATTTCGCATTCCATTTTGTAAACTTCTTCTCTATTCATTGTTTACCTCCCCTTCGTTATTCACCACGCCTTCTCGTGCAACTGATGTTTTGCCCGCATTATATCCAAAAAAACATAAAATAACCCCTTACAACTAACCACTAATAAAATCACCGACACCACAATAAAACAAACTTCTAAATTACTCATTTGACACCTCCACTTTATACCAATCCGTTTTATTATTCATTTAATCTCCTCATTGTAAAAGAGCCACCGACATAAAAGTATTGATATCACCACCTGCAATATCCTGCAAATTATCACCGGCAGAATGATAAACATATATTTCAACACGCTGTTCTGCTTCAACATACATAACATTGGAAATGCTATTACATAACAATTCTTCTAAAGAGGCATGAGTTATATGTTGCGCTCGTGGAATATCATTAATATATATTGCAGCACGATAAGCCGTATCAATAGTCATGTCACCCCATTCCCATACAACACAGGCATTTACTTGATAATAACCGGTTATAGGTGCAACAAATCTGCTATTTACAAGGTCAAAATTAGAACCTACGTCATAACTTTCAGTGTTGAAAGTAACTCTTATCCAAGTATTCTGGTCAAGATTACTTTGGTCAGCACTCAAATAAGCCTTTGCACAAGGATTGAAGGGTTTTGTAACAACACCCTTCGTTGAAATATAAACCATCGTCGCCCCGTCCTGATTGGTAAGGTAAAACCCGTTAGCATCCTGTGCTTGAATTGTTGTTGTGATAACTTTATATGCCTTCAAGTCGCCGCCTATTTTTGTATGACTTGAAATTGTAACTGAACCGCCTGTCAATTTATATCCGCCCGCAAATCTTGCCCCAAATTGGTCTTGAACATTAACAAGAAACTGTGTATCTTCAGAATCGGATATAGCAAATGAGCCTTGAGCAGTTGCACTTGATTTTCTTCCTGCGGCAAATGAATAATCTCCACTTGCTGTTGTCCTCATACCCATTGTAGTTGCCACCTCTCCGCTGGCTGTTGTGTCCAATCCCATTGCTGTTGAAGTATATCCGTTGGCAATTGCGTTTATACCCATTGTAGTTGCTCCCTCGGCACTGGCCGTTGTTCCTTTCCCCATTGCTGTTGAACCAACCCCACTGGCGGTTGTATTAAAACCTATTGCTATCGCATAATTCCCTGTCGCCGAACAATTACTATCCCCCGCCTCTAACGCCCCGCCGGATGTTACAGTTATTTTCGTTTTACTTGAAATATTTACTATATCAGCAAAAGTATTCTGCCCCGTAAATGTTTGTGTAGAGGCAAGAACGGCATCTCCTGTCCCTGCTCCTGTGCAATTTGAAATATCACCGTAATAAGCATTTGCAGATGAAAACCCCGTTACATAGGAATTACCATTGACAATATTTTCAGTTGACCTTATAACTCCATTTACATCTAATTTTACTATTGGACTCGTTGTGCCTATACCAACGTCGCCATTAGAAACAAGCAAACCATAGTTATTTGCCGTCGCACCAGTAGCTGAAAAAGAGCCCCCAACATTTGTTCGAGAGGCACCTGTTTTTTCAACAACCGCTCCATAAATTGTTCCATTGGGATTTACTCCTGTCTGTTGAATAAAAAGAGCTGCATTCTCATTATCTGTTCGGGTATCAACTATATGAAATTTATCAGCTGGACTACTCGTCCCGATGCCGACCTTCCCGCCATCTTCAATAAATATCCCATTATTTCCATCATCTAAAAGATATAATCCCTTTGAATCTCTGGCATTTATTGAAGATACATTTATTTCAGGAACAATTAAATTACCACTCATAGTATCCCCAGTTGTTGAAACAAATCCCTCGTATGCATCTGACGCAAACCCTATATGCCCTGCACTTGCATAATCTAAATTAGTAAGGTCAGGATGTCTAACCACTCCACTCACTGGTAATGATAAATGTGAATTTGTACCCCCCTCAAAATACAAACTAAGGTCAGTGGCTGGAGCACCTGTTACGATAGCATATATAGTTCCCGTTACCCTATCAGTTACAAGCATTTTTTCTGCTACTATCACACCCACAAAATTTATAACAGAATCACCGCTTACCAATTCCGGTGTCGTATCTGATATTGCTAATAATGTTGATACTCCGCCTAATGAATATTTATATATTTTTGCAAATATTCGTATTACTTTATTGCCTGATTTATTAACGTGTATATGCATATCCATTACACCGTCAAGAGATGTTACAGAAGGATAACCAGATAATGTGGTAAACGATGCTATAAATACCGTGCCACTTGCTATGGATGAATATGTTATTGTTGAAGTATTTACTGAACCAAATGTGGATAACATTAAATAATAACCCGCAATATCAGCCGCTTGAGCCGTGCCATAAAAAGAAAGTCCGCCACCACCAGTTTCCATCCCGATTTTCAAGTATTCATTACCAGAAGGATTTTCAGTTGATATAACCACATTCGCACCAGCAATTATTTTAGCACCTAAATATCCACCCGTTGTATCATTTGAACTTATCTTTACAGTATATTCCCCTGCTGAACTTTCCGCATAAGTCGCCGTTGAAACTTGCGGTAAATCTGTTAAATATTTTCCACTGCCATAATGAAATGTCGCCGTTACTACCCCCGCAACAAATAAATTACTTGATACTCTCAATCCAAAGGCATCCGAAGTTACCGTCGCACTTCCAAAATCAACCGCCGGCACGGTTACAGTATCTCTTATAATAGCGTTATACGCATAAACATCGCCTTTTATATTCGTTGTTGTGCTTATCTCTACTTGTCCGTCGTCGTGGGTGTATATTATTGAAATAGGTTCAGATAACAAATCAGTATGAAGTATTATGCCGGCAGAACTTGAATTATATATTTCAAATCTTCCCGCCCTTGCCCCATAATTACCTGAAAGCCCAAAACTATTACTATACGAGGCAAACCCGCCTGCGGCGGAAAATAAAAAGAAAGCATTTTCCCCATACTGAAACCCTAACCCTCTTTTATTTACATCTTCGTTCGGCGTTGAAAAAATCTTTGTTAAGGCAAAAGTGGTAGAGGCGGTAACAGTATAATCTCTGGTTACAATTTCCTTATAGTAAGGGACTCTTATCTCAAAATGTTGCCCTGTTCCTATTGCGATTTGCGTGCCCATAGATATTAGCCCCTTCATTGAACTTCTTATTCCTGTTTCAAATACTCCAGCATAATCATAACCTCTATATTCAATATGATAATAAACTGATGACGAAATATGAGAAAAATAAACGGAAATAGCATCTCCTTCTTGTAAGGTTTCTAATGTAATACTACTCCATCCTCCAGCTGGCAGTTCATATGAAATTTTAGAGTAAAGAGCAGCCCCATCCCACCCAGATTCAAAATAATAATGATTGGTGCCAAGACGTAACCTTGGTTGAAGAAGGGAAAATAAATCTATTATCTTTGCTTGACAAGATACTTCAAAAATGTCATTTGCTGTATTTATTGTATTTGTATTTCTTGTTAAAGCATAGTTATACTGATTTTGACTCGCTTGCGTAGTCTGGTAAATTTTGAGTTCACCATCAACCGACGCTACCGCTATACGAACAGGATTACCCTCTATTACGTCATTTACGACCACCCAATGAGTATAAGAGCCCGGAATATAATAAGAAGTATTTGAAGTAAAAACAAATTCATCCGTAAAAGAATACTCACTACCGCCACTTATAGAATCTTCATCTACTGCATCAAAAAAATCCGCTTCACCGTCAATTTTAATCGTTGTCGTAGTATCTTCTGTCAAATTGATATGAGTAGCATACACCCACAGCGGCTTGACCAGTGTCATATAAACCTGTGCTTCATCATTTATCCCCCGTGATAATTTACCCAAGTCAAGTCCCCTCAAATATCCCTGAACGTCATCATCTTTGAAGGTATATATACTCTCTGCCCTTACGTTTCTCGCCCAAAAGATTTTATCCATCGTGGCAGCCGCTATTGTTTTTGTGCTTTTTCCAACTTCAACAATGATTTCGCCGTGTTTCCCTAACTTTTTATAAATATCCCTGAATAAGAGATTAAGAATATTGGAATTTGGCGTATCTTCAGGAACCGTAAGCAAGGGATTCTCAGCAAATGATAACCCACAGAAAATAAATAAACACAATACTTTTCTCATTTGCGCAGTTTCCTCTCCTTGTTCCCCCATATTTCCATTTTATAAAGATGAACCGTTGCCGTGGACGTAATGCTCGGCTGAAACATTTTAATACTTGTCCCCAGTCCTTCAGGGATGGGTATCTGCCTGATCACAACTTTGCTTGTATTGCAATATGTCGGCGTGGTGCTTTCAGCGTCGTACCTCATATCAATTTGTCGGGTCACGGTTACCGTTGAGTCCTCCAGCGTATAACTGAAATTTAACGGAATCACTGTGTTTGTAGTACCACTAATGGAGTATGTGCTTAAAAACGCCAGGTACACACTATTAATATGCTTGTCTATTCCCGGTTCGTTGAAGTCCATTTTCTTAAACTTGTATTTTATCTCTATCGGCTCCGTTCCTTTGTCAAGATATCCCTGGTCAAGCATATAGATTTTATCTTCATTATCATCCGCAAAATAAGCATTCCCCGCGAACTCCGTGAAAGCGGAAACTATCATATTATGATACTCCCCCCAGTCAAGTTTCTTATCCCATACCAAAACCCCTGTATTGGCGCTACCACTCGTTGATATTGCCAGTAAATATCTGTCCCCTATAATTATTGACGCAGGGGTAACGGAGGGGAAATCAGGCGTCCAGGTGGCTACAAACATCTGCAGGGAAGGGTTCTCTATCCCGTTATCGGTTGCAAGATTGATTTTAACCTGTATCCAAGTATGCGTTGCCGGCGCGGTAAGGGAATCCCCGGAGGATATACCCCCCCATGTCCCACTGGCTAACCCCGCTTCGGTTGACGCCGTTCTCGTTGATATGGTAATTGTCTGATTATGATTTGTCTGTTTTGTGAGGAAATAAAACCAGTCCTCAACCTCTACCGCATTAAATCCGGCACTTACGAAGACTGCTGTTGACTTTATCGCCCCTATTTTTATTGAATGTAAAGTCGGTGTGTAAGAACTTATCGTCGTTGTGAAACTTGATAATACCTGAACATATCGGCAGGGCGAGAGTTGCGAAGGTATTGCTCCGCCGTTGCTTATCGGATAATAGGTTGTCCAAGAAGTTAATTTACTTCTTATCAGGTGAGTTATTGTTGTTCCCCAATAGTCATAACTTGTAACATCAAAAGTCGCTGTGCTTAAATGGACTTGCCCTTCAAAATCGTATTCTTCGCTTGTGAGTGTGCCTGTGCTTTTGTATTGAGGGTTTGCGTCATAATCTCCATAAATACTTATATCATACCAATATTGTGGATGGAAACCCCAAAGAAGTTGAATTAATTTATCTTGGGAAATTGCACTAAATTCCACATCAAACCTTATCTTATATGTTTCTTTTGGTTCAAAATCTATTCTATCTTGAATAATTTTATTTTTTACTGCTCCCGTCTTTAAAAAATAGAAATTTGTAAGAGTTATGGATTCTTCATAATCCTCTTTTTCTTGATAAATTATTTCCTCCTTTGAACCCCATTCTTCTAATGTCCCGTCTTCAGTATATCCAGAAATTATCACTTTTACTCTCATTTTTAATCTATCCACATCTGAAAAATCTGCTGCTGATGTAGCAAAGTTGCTGGAAGCAGCCATCATGGCAACATTAAACTTATATTCGCAGTAAGTTATCGGTTTTGAACTATCAATAACGTCAAAAATAAAACTGAATTGAGAACTCTCAAAACTTGTAGCTCTACTCCAAAATGCTCGCCCCCGAGGAATACGCTCAAAATCAACACCTCGAAGAAATTCGGCTTTTGTTGTTAGTTTACCGCTTCCTGTATCTATTAAATTATAAAGGTCTGAAAATTCTAAATCATATTCCCCAAAATACTCTGTTACAAAAATATTATTCTGTGTAATTTCAAGACTTGTATCCGTTGACGCATTTACTTTTGTCAATCTCACACTATCATTAACTATCTCTGTATGGGCTGGCGTTCCAAATGTCCCGCTTGAAAACGCCGTCGGATAAGTCGCAGAACTGCTCCACACTTTGCTTACATCTTCCAGTTTTATCTCATTCATTGCCACCAAGATCCCCGTTGAAGTCCCTGCATTAAAATCAGAATCAGAGGTTACTTTCCAGAATAAAGTCCTTCCCAGATTTGTCCGGGAGTTCTCCGCAATTTCCCTTATATCCTCATCCACTCTTTGAAAAGTCGCGCCATTGAAAACCGCAACACCTTGATTTGACATAAGGACAAGGAAGTTCTTCAGGGGTTTAATTGTTTCCTTATAAACACATCCGTAATAATCATTTATCGGCTGCTGCAGATCCCACCGCCAGGTCTTATTTCTCTCAAAAGCGTAGAGGTTGCCCAGGTATGACCTCAGCGCGGTTATCTTCCCGCCGTCCTTGTGACCAAAAATATGGAAATTGATAACCGGCCACGCTGATGCTGAACTTAATCCGCCTTCCACAAAAGCGGGTTCGGAAAAATAAACAATCTTGACATTATCATAAGTCCCGCCGATGTATAATTGATTATTATGGGCCTCTATATCAAACCCTTTTGGTATGAAAGTATGTTCCTCGCAGGAATCTGTAGACATATCCCCGACCCATGAAAAGACAAAATCTATCGGATTGGTGAACCATATCCTATCATCAAGCACCGCTGACCTCAGGGGGTCCTGCTCCCAGGATATACCTGTTTTAATATTCACCCATGCCCCTGTTGAAGTCGGAGTTGGATCCGCCGTTGCCCATAACTCATCCTCTGCCTGTAAAATCATAAACCTCTGTCCGATAGACATTGGGAAGTTAAATAATGCAATGAAATCTTTTGAAGTGTTCGGGCCCGTGATAGGTATATATCCTTGCCGGGACTTCATCCCGCCTTCGTCGGTGATTAAATTTACTTTCTCAACTGCTTGTTTTATATCAATTTGATAGGGAGATTTTGTGAGGTTTTGTCCTTTAAAATCTTCAAGTTGTATGAAGCGGATAATGCCCTGTTCTTCTTGTGCGCCACAGGGGACAAGGGGGGCGGAAATAAGTAAAAGTATAATTATCCACATTTATGGTATTGCCGGTTTCTGATATGGGGAATACATTAAAAGCGGAATCTCCCCCGGCTTCATCCTTATTGTTCTTTCCATACTATTTAATCGCCACATATATTCAGCCATATAATCTTTTGCTAAACTGATATACCCACGCTGCCGGCTAAGAATTGCCGCCACCCGGAGAACCAAACAATAATGATAAGGATATAATCTTTTTCTGCCATTGAAAGGAATATCAGAATCGGAAGTCATAGCGTCAGGAAGTTCCACATATCCTATATGAACAGTTTTAGTAGATTCTAAATTAGGCCAAAATCCCATAACCATATTTTCAGTTTGAGTAGGAACTTTGATAAAGTATTTTTGCGGCTCACCTGTCGCATTTTCCCAGTTAGGTTGTTCCGCATCTAATACTTTTATATCAATTTCAGTTAATACTGTTGTTCCTAACTTAACCCTATATATGGCAAAGGTATCTGTGCTTAGTGAGCAATAACTCGTCCCTGTAGTAATAACTAATTGCTGTTCATAATTCAGACACCAGGCTAAATCAACCATCTCATATTGCGCTGAATTAAAAAAACTATCAATTATAGATTCCGAGTAATAAGGAGTAACTCCCGGAATAATCTTGTCACCTATCAGAACCCGGACCTGTGTTTCCATTTCGCCCTGATTAGCAGCAAATAAAATCCCCCCGGAACCACCCATTAATACCGTGAGCAATATAATTAAAATAATCTTTTTAATATTCCCTCCTTATTTGATAAATCCTAAAATGTTAATTTGTCCTGCTGTTATTGGAATTCCGCTTTCATTTACAACATCAATCCTCATCGCTGTATTTTCAGTGCCAAAAAGATAGGTATCAACGGTGTTGCCAATATCCAATTTAGCATCAGTGGCTGAAGTTGGTATTTTTTCTCTCCTCAATCGTGTATCCGAAACCGCAGTCCCATCATAGATATTTACATAAGTATTTCCCGACGCAAATGTAGCATTGGGAACACAATTTGTTATGTAATTCACTTTATCCGCCGTCGCTAAAATTGTGTAAGTCATTCCAATTATTGCATCCGTATTAAATACTATAGTATTTGTATCAGTATGCGCAGACACAGAACTTCTTGCAGTCATTGAACTTGATAAGTTACCATCATATGCCCCCTGTCTTAGAACCATAACAATACCACCTTCTATGCCGGGAGTTGATGTGCTGGCCGCATTCCAGTAAGAAATCGCCTCTCCTAATGTATCCTGATTGGCATAATTAAACTGCCAGTATGTAGAACCCGCTTGAAGTCCTCCAGTGTTTGTAAATGTTGCCGAATCTGCGGAAACAATACAAATAGCAGTGCAAGCAGGAGTTGCTGTCAATGTTGCAATATTCGCCACCTCAAAACAAGTTGCCGATGAAGTTACCGTTAATTGCGTTGAGGGTCTTGAGCCGTTAGAAATCAATGTCATCGTTATTCCGCCCTCTATGCCTACCACGCCAGTGGTATCGATGGCATTCCAATATGCAACTGCCTCTGTTAATGTATCTTGAGAAGATCTGGCGAAAATCCAATGTGTGGTTCCTGGGTAAAGCCCATCTTCCGTCGTGAAAGCTACTGAATCCGCCCATACCCTATAATTCGCCGCTGTCGTTGTTGAACCCCCTGTTATATAGACCGTGACTGCACTATGAACTTCATCATAACCACCATTTATATAAATGTCCAAAACATGAGTTGTCCGGGTAGAACAAATCGGAGTCCACGGAGTTTTTTGAGATCCCGGCATATCAGTGCTGATATTTACTTTAAGCGCTTTATTGTCTGAATCAAAGGATTCCTCCAACACTTCTTTATACGACCACCCAAAAACCCGCCCTACTGCCAAACACAAAATCAAAATCCATAAAATCTTTTTCATCTTTTTATTCCTCCTTAATAATCATCTTCGCTAAAAATTAACCCCGCCGTTCCATCCCTTTGTAATATTTTTCGCCCCTGAAATCCTTCAAGAACTCCTTGGACTTTAAAAATTTCTTCATTATATTGACGCTCACTTATTAAAGCTTTTCTCTGCCATATAGCAGAGGCGGCCAGGGCCTCGTGGTCTTTATATATCGTCGATAATTGCGCCTGGCATTTGAATAATCCGAATAACCGTACCGCCTCCTCGGCATAAGCCGGAACATACATTGCGGTCCCGGGCTTTATCACAGTTTCCGGGATTTGCGCGTAATGCATCTGGATAACCGCTCCGGCCGCTCCGCTATCCGGGATATAAACTAACCGTAATTCAGCATCCGATGTCTCCGGTTGATATAACCACCAATTTACCGCGCCCTTATGTGTTTCCCAATGAGTTTCTTCATCAAGGTTTTTTAATTCGTAATCATCCATCCAGTCCCGGGTTTTTGGAAATATAGGTTTGCCGCCGATTTGAACTGAAAAAATATGAACACACCTGTCCGGCAAGGCATAAGTCGCTTGACTTTCTACCGTTGACTTAGACGTATCAAATGCCCGAAGGCATTTTGTTTTCAGCGAAACGTCTCTTTCCCCGTTACTAATTTCAAGGAGCTTATCTTTAGAACTTATTCTCTGGTGCTTCGTGTCTTCCACCAGGCGTGCCACGGATTGTAGTATTTGCAAGCGTGTCATTTTCTTTTTCCTTAATCAAATAATTACGATTTAGCTATCTGCTGCTTAACGTCGGCCTTAATAACATCCGGTCTGGTCTTTGCAATGATTATGGTAGAACCGAAATACGGCTTTGCCTTAATGTATTTAATTTCATCAGAATCAGAAGTTGAAAAAACGCCGTTATGAAATTGAATATCACTTCCCGGGCTAATCGTTTCATTCACGCCCGTCACAGGATTCGTTCTGATCACAATCGGCAACCTGGTCAAACAATGCTCTTTCTTCCTGGAGATAAAGACTACAACTTTTTTGTCTTTATCAAATGTTTTATTGAGTGCCGTCTGTTCCTTATCAGCTTTTTCCGCTTCCGCAACAATATCCGCTGCTTTCTTCCGTGCTTCAATTACCGCCGGACTCGCCAACGCTTTACCCTCATCCCCTTTCTTTAAATCTTTCTTAGCCATAGTAATGCCCTCCTATTCTATTCAAGTGGGCAAGGGAGGTCATAACTCTCCCCTGCCCATTCCTAAAATTCCTACAGTGCAGTCTTTACCATTCCATGTAACTGACATACGTTCCCGCTCCGGCGTCCTGCTTTTCATCGCCTTGCGTTTTGATAATGACTGTTTCCCCTTCTTTAAAATCAAGCCCACCGTAGGGTTGATTGGTTGTAAATGTCATGTCTTTGTCTGTTTCATCCGTCAAAATTGGGGACTTCATCACCAGGGTCTCGGCGTAAGTTCCTGCCGCTTCTTTATAGATAATGATAACGTCTGTTGACGCTGCTGAAGCAACGTCGGCATTACCAGTTACCTTAAATAAACGGATTCTCTTACCCCTTGCAGGTGTGAGCGCAATCTGTGTATAAAGTGCGTCGGAACCGTGGCCGCCGCCGGCAACGGCACTGTCAAACAGCACATTATACGTAGTCGCGAGGCTCTGAGATACTACATCACCCAAATAGGTGCTGTTCTCAGCTCTGCGCATGTCAATGGCAACCGCGGTGTAAACTCCGCTATGCGTTGAATTTATAGCGTCAAATACCTCGCCCACTGTGTCGTAAGCCGAAGTTGTTAAATTAAGACTTACGCGATACGATGTGCCAACCTGCAGGGTCACTGTCGAGCCGGTAATTGTCATCGTTGACGCTGTTCCAGCGGCAGTGAGAACACTGAACGGTGAACTGTCGTTGTAATCGTTGTACTCTGCCTTATTCGTTCCCAATAGAAGATCTTCCTGTCTGCCCCTCCATGATGCCGCTTCTATTGATACTGAAAACACGGCAAGAGCAACAAGTAAACCAAATAACTTCTTCATCTTTGCTCCTCCCGGTTTAGCCGGTCACGCCTTCTAATTTGGCGTGCTTCTTCTCAAGTCTCATCTTCATACTGATTTCCGACAGATACATCTGTCTCTTGGTGTCTGCCAAGCTTGGTGCTTCTGTCATCAAATTCAGTCGGCGCTTTTTCATGTAGTTAAATTCCAGTTCTGCCATGTTAAGAGCAACGCCCGTTCCTGAGAGTGTCGTTCCTATAAACAGCGGATGTTTAACCAACTTCAAATCGCCGTGCGCAGAAATATATGTCATAAACCTCAATCCATACTTCTGGTCGCCGGATTCGGTCTTTAACTTGTCTCTGCCCCAGCCATTCATAACCGTGAGCACACGTGCGCCTGCGAAGAAAACAATCTGTTCGCCGGCATTGTGCTGGAACAACGGCTCGCAAAAGTTTTTCTCAAAATTTGCTTCCGTTAAAGCTCCGCCGCAGTCATAAACATTGGTCTCTATACTTTCCATAACGCCGCCCATACTCGCCCTGGGCTCCGATGCTGTGGTCGTATCATAACCTCTCTGGGAAAACCAGATCGCTCTCTCCATCGCGACGAACTGGTCCACAAGGTGTTTCCCTTGCTGATAACTCATTTCGTCTTTTCTTCCAACTACCTTCGTAGAGTCCAGCGTTCCTGTAACTCCGAAAGGTAAGGAAGATATAATGGATGTGCGATTGTACTTCTCGACCTTTACCGTGCTTCTGCCCGTTCCTGCTGACGCGCCCTGTACTGCTGTGTTTGCGATGATCAGAAGCGGTTCGTTGTCAACCAACGCTGCTGCTGCCGCAGCGCCCCAGGACCTCGTAACCGTCAGGGTAGGAGATGAAATACTCACGACGTTGATAACTTCCCCCGTCCTTGGAACCCAGACTAAATCTCCGGCACGGAAATACCCTGCATTGTCAACAACCAAATCTAAAATACCAGCCGCATAACCAGCACCTGCGTTAATCGCATCCCACTCCGGTATTCTCTCGTCCTCTAACCACTCGTGTTTGCTGTTGTCTATCGCGACTGCTTTCCCCTGCATTCTGCTGAAAAGCACAAGCAAAGGGGTTTTCTTAGGTTGCAAATCTGAGATTATATCAGACATGAGAACAGGGATGGCTGCTGAGTTGATACTGGCTGTTCCTCTATTACCACTTATCATATCAGGCATAATTGCCTCCTTATTCTACTTTTTTTTGGAATTAAAGATCTTCCCTCTTAAAAGCACTCCTAATTCCATCATTGAGCGCTTGGGCTTCCGACTTTTCACCACCGCCGGGAGAATCGGAGATTTGGGACTGGCCTGCGCCGCCGTCAACTTTCTTACCAGTTTTGCCGGCTGCCGCGTCTGCCTGTTCCTTTTTCAAAGCAAGATAATCTGCGCCAACTGCTGTATTATATTCTTTGTTTACCCAGTAGTCAGGTCTTGCCTGTAGAATGTGGAGCGGGATAGTTGCGAGTCCTTCCTTTATAGCCTTTTCATACTTAGAGAAGTCCCCGAACTTGTTCTTTTTCTGGCTGTCGCTTATAAGAGTGTCACGAGCTTCCGTTTCCTTGGAAACCCTCTCTTCATAAACACCCATCCGAACCCGCGCTGATAAATCATCAGCTTCTAAATCGTTGCCCTCAAGACGTAATCGCGCAATTTCCTCGGCTTCTTTTGGAAACCGTGCGCTTAACTCCGCCGACAACTTTTCTGAAGAACCTGCAACCGCATCTTTTTTAGTTTTCCGAAATTCGGCATTCTCTCCTTCAAGAGTTTGGATGTGAGAATCATGATCTCTCAACCTCTTTGTCAGAGTGTCCACTTCAACTTTGAGCGTTTCACGGTCTTTCTCAACAATCGGTTTGCCGTCAGCGTCCAGTTTGTCACCGGCACCGGCATCGGTTTTGCTACCTGCAGCTTTTACATCCGCAGCTTCTGCTTTCTCGGCCTCGGACATCTCACCTGCGTTCTTCTCGGGTTCAATTACTTTACCAGCTTCAGAACCTTCCTTTCCTGATTCCACTACTACATCCTTTTCCTTCTCGGCCATGGTCTACCTCCCGGGTCCTCTCATTTGATTTTCAGAACATTGTCTGTCCTGATTAAGAGTCCGTAAATATCCTTTCGGGTCACCGCTCAAAGCGGCTCCTACTTTATTTCTGAATTTAAGCGTATTCTTGCACCTTTTTCTTATCATCCTTTTCTGTTTTTCACTCCTCATTTTCTTTTGCCTCTTCTACGGCGGCTTGTTCCTTCTCCACCCTTTTTTTATTTTTAATTGCTTCTTCAACCCATATCCGGATTTCTCTCAACCCCTGATACTCCCCGGCGAAGATTGCCTCTTTTATCTGGTTTGATACAATATTATTAACGGCGTTACTCCCGAACTCTGTTAATTTCTGTATATTAAGCAACTTGGCCGTCTGCGCATCTTCTATCAGTTTCCCGCGAGCAATTATTTTATCCATTAACCATTTGAAATGCGGGTTTTTCTTTAATGCCTCGGCGTGGGTGCCTACTGCTTTTATAACAGCTTGATTTTTTTCTATTTCTTCAATCTCTCTTTGCTCTTGCAATTTAATAGCCTTTTCTTCCGCGGCCACTGCCTTCATGTGTTCCTGGCTCATTTTACTCATAATTATCCTGCTCCTAATTCCTTCGCTTCGGGACTGCCCGCTTCCTTTCTCATTCCATCTCTCATCGTATTATCCCCGGCGCCTCTGATATAATCCACCGTCCCGCCTTTCGCTTCCGGCATAGGATTTGCCATTTTAATTAAATGCTCCAAAATCTTCTCGGGAGGAATTTTCATATTTGTCGCTTCCACAATTATCTGTTTCATCTTCTCTGTCCACACATTAAGCGGGTTCCTGAATTTGTCCTGATAATCCCTGACGCCATAAATCTTGCAGAAATCTTTCCCCCAACTTTCAAAATTCATAGCATCACGCCACTCCGGGAACTGCGCCATTATTTTTAACACCGCCGCATAATTCTGCTGTTTTACTTCGTGACTGGAAAGAGGTTCGGACGCGGATCCGATAGCCCTAAAATCATATTGCTGTTGAGCTTCCTCAAGAGTTACCTTAATTGGATCTTTCTCTTCCCCGGTTATTCGGAAAAGGATATCCCTTGTCTGATATTTTGCGTTTAATATCATCATCCAACGCCCGAGTTCCGCTACCCCCATATGTTCAATAAGCATAGATTTCATACGGAAGCGCCTCATTACTGCTTCTCTGAAAGCCATATAAACCGTGGCTGTCTTCTGGGCCCCGGAACCCTGTGGCTCCGATGTACCTGCACTTGGCATCACCCCGGAACCTTCCTGAAATTGTGCTTTAAACATCGCATCCCGGGCAAAACCTACTTTAAAATCATATTGATTTTTTTCCGGCACGACGGCGCCGACATCATCCATTTCAACATAACTACCGGCGGGCGCATACTGTAATGCGTATAAATCTACATTTCGCCCACGTTGCACATATTTACGGTCCTGAAGCATGCGTCTCATCGCTTCCACGTTCTGGTTCATGCTATCATTTGCGGCGTGCTGGGTAGGCTCCACCGGCTCAATATCTCCAACACCATAGAAACTTTCCAAATCAACAATACTGATAATCTGTATGTACGGTTTTTCACCGTCAAGTAAATCATCGTCATTTTCCCGGACGAGAATCGGTACCTGCATATTTACAAGCACAATATTTATATCAACAATTTCTTCCCGCTTTGCTTTAGTCATTCTCTTTACTTTTGCTTCATCTTGCCAAAATAAATCTCCGCGTCTGCCAACGCCCCAGTAATCGGTAACTTCATACATTCTGCAAAAATCGTCTATACCCTCTTCCTCGCCGGAAATAGTACCCTTTGCGCCTGAAATATCCCCTTTCGCGCCTTTGGTTAAATCAAAAGAAGCCGGTAGTTTTTTAACAAAATCCATATTTAAATAAAGTGGAGTGCCGTCGGCATCTTTTACGTTCTGCAGATATTGTAATGACCGCTGTTTTGTATCACTGCACCAACGCGCATCTTTTATGGTCGTCGCAAACCTATCCTTGCGGAATACTGACAACGGAATAAAATCAAAGTTCGGCCCGAAATAGCCGGTTTTCTTTGTTGTAGGTTTCTTATCTTTATCTAATTTAGGCTCCATGCCTTCGGGATAACCGGCGATCCTGCGAACTTTTTTACCAGGTATTGTTTTACGGAGATCTGTCCAGTAAGGCTTGATAATACCAGTGCCATACATCAAACAGGATTTAATCCACTTTACTACTTTAAGGAAGAAATCAGGAATGCGCGGGATTTGATAAGCGAGTAAATTTTTGATTTTCTTCGTGAGTATCTGATCCTCTTGCCCCGTCGGTATAACATCAATAAAATCCCGGACGGATAAAATTGAAAGTACAATGATTGGCAAGAGGGTTTCAATCATGTTAAAAACCAACGGAACAAATAACCTGGAGCGTCGGATTATCTCTTTCACCGGGGCCTTACGGTAACGCATCCACAACTTATACATTCTTGTCCAAAGAGTTTGGTAATGTTGAATTTCTATGTCCGTAGTGTCATGCTGGGCTACCACAAACTGCGCGATGTTGTGCAGGTTTTCGGTTAAATCTTTCAGTTTGTCGTGGCGGTCTTTGTATTTTATTTTAGCCATTCACTTTTTATTTCTTCCTCGCCTTGCTCGCCTGAATTGCCCTGTGAATTGAAGTTGCTTTTGCTTTACTTACCGGATGCGGGGTTGCTGCAATGCGGCCGGTTCTGCCACCAGTACAGTGTTTCACAACATACCCGCCTTTCACTTTTCTTACTGCCATAAATCCCCCTATAAAATAAAAAAAGCCTCATAGCCCAGTTCTCTTTCGAACTGCGATTATGAGGCGTTAGACCTTAACTACCTACTTAACTGCGTTTTATAATTTCTGTCGCATAGATCCTCTCTATTCTACCGTGTTCAAGTTTCACTTTCAGATCACCGTGAAACTTCTCAGGTTCCATCCCTGTCAAATTAAAAAAGTTTATCATCAAAAAGTTTTGGAGACGGTCAATCGCTTCATTCCTTAACTCCTTATTCTTATCTTCATTTCCCCTATTATCCATTTTAGTTTGATTGCTTGGATTTGTCAAGCCCCAATTCCCATTTCATCCCAATCCACTCCGTTTACAAATTTACCAGTTATCCTTGAATCCATCATTATTTTCAACAAAAAAGCTTTAACTTCCGGGGATTCAGGATATATCCACCTCGCTATTCTTACAAAGATACACGCTAATTGCCACCGGAACTGATACCACTTCGGTTTTTGCTTTGGTTCTATGTCGTAGGTACTATCCATCTTTCTCCTCCCTTCTCCCAAAAGCTGCTGGTTTCGACCATTTTTCCTCCAGTTGTCTAAGACACATAATTATTCTGTTTTTTATGAATTGTATCGTAACATAAGAAATAACTACGTCCTTCCCATCGCCGACAATTCCCCATACTGTTGTCCAAAACTCAAGTTCTTTTCTCCAATCAAAATTATCATCTCCCATTACGTTCCTCCCTTCGCGCTCTTCAAATACTCAGCATATTTCGCCGGATATTTTGTGGTATCACTTTCCACTCCCATTATGAAGTTCAGTATCTTCCTGAAAAATCCTACCTCAATTACAACCCCTTCGGCGACGGGAATATTTTCCGTCTTGGCCTGGCCTCTGCCCGGCCTGCATCCCATTCTGCCAAAGCTATTCTTCCTCATCAATTCCCCGATTCTCTCATAAGACAGTCTTCCCCTTTTCCACATCCGGATTTTCCTGCGCATTGTTAAATCTTTCGCCTTACCTCCTTAAATCCCCAATCATTAAGTAAGTCCACAACCGTCCCTACAAGTTTAGTAATCTTGGCTTTGAGCAACCTATTTTCCTCTTTAAGAGTTTGAAATGCTGTAAAGTTTTCTTTTGAAATACACCCTTTTTCTATAACAGCACCACCCGGAACGAAAGCCCGCCGCATTTCCGCATTATCTTCTTTAAGTTGAGATATTGTGTTGTCCTTATCCCTAATAACATTTTCGCAATGGTCAGCGGAATGGAGTTGCTGTGCAATCTCTTTCTTTTCGTCGTCACAAATTTTCCACCAGTAATCAGCGTTCTTGAATCTGCTTGTCATATCCTTAAGTTGTCCGCGCAACTGCGATATTGTGTTGTCTTTTTCTCTTTTTAATAATCGAATTTCCTCATTGAGTTTCTCATTCTCCTCAATCGGTTGACATACTCTACACATTGGCGGAACAGCCGGAGCATTATCCCTGAACTCCTTAAACCCTCCGGCGGGTCTCATATCCTCTAATAAATTATAAAGTTTATGTGATATGCCCCATATCTCACTCAATCTCTCTGCCCCATTTGGAATTAAATCTCCTTTCATCTTCCCCCTCCTTTACCATTCTTTCCTTCCGGCCATTTAACATTATTCATTTGTTTTGAAATCGCATAATACCCCTCACTATTCTTCCCCATAATTACCACACTCTCTTGATTAAGTGTTATCTTCACTATTCCATCAATAGGTGTCGGGAATTCATATACATAGGTCGAATTGAGAGCATGGCAGTAATCCTTATGACAATACTCGGTGACAATTTTTACGCCTTCCCCAGATGGAGTCATTCTGCAAAAAATTCCAATTAAAATTAAAAGTCCAAATAACACAGCATACAACATTGATAATCTTACACCGTCATACTTATTCATCCCCCCTCCTTTTTCCCCTACGCCTTCGCCAACTTCTTCAAATCCTCATTGTTATAAACCTCAATGATATTCTTCTTCCGTTCCCTCTCAATCACAAAAATCACAAACTTTTCTTTCTTATTCACCCTCATCATCTTTATATCTTCCGGGTAAATATCCTCACACTTGGACATCTTGCGGACAAACTTTACCATACCCTCCATCCGCGTATCTTTTATGGAGTAGAAATCTTGGAGCCTGACCTTGAGGAGGAATTTCATTCTCACTTTAGCCACCCTTTCCTTACATACTCTTGTACTATTTTAGAATTCAGCCAATCAGTAAACCCCTGTATTACCTTTGGTTGTATATAAAACTCCTCGGGGATGTAATTATCCCTTTCATAATTTGCCACGGCTTCATCAATTATAGATTTTACTGTTTTCATCAATCGGGAATAATCCTCATTCACTTTATTCGGCATAAATCCTCCCTTACTCCCGATTTTTCTGTCTCATCGTCTTAATAACCTTACCACACCATCCGCATATCTCTTGTTTCAGTTCATTCAAATGTGCCAGACGCGGGCCTTCTCCTTTGCAAGTGCAATAAACCGAGGGATGGATATTGGGTTTCGCTGTGCGGTCTACAATAACATATGCCATTAACATTTCCTTTTGAACTTCCAATATTTCTATATGTTTTTTGCAGCGCAATATTCTCGCAGTAAGTCTCTTCCTTTCTTCCCCAACCAACTCCTTGGTAATATGCAAATCTACACTTTCCTGCACTGCCTTGGCAATCTGCTCGTTTACATTGACCTGCCCCATCGTCGAGGGTCGATTTTTCGCTGATGGTCCGTACCCTGGCTGAACTTTACTTCTCTTTTTTAACGGTCCTCTTTTCATAATGTTCCTCCCCAATTTTATTTATCACTTCGTAAGGGCTTCCAAAAATTTCATTACAAATCCTGATAGCATAGGTCTCACCAACAATCGGATATACTTTTTTATAGACGAGTTTCCGTAAATCTTGTATAGCCGTGGGGATCCGGGCAGATGCACTCACCCCCCATTCAACATCAGAACATATTCCTTTTAACAAATCTTCTATTTCTTTCATAAATCCTTAAATGCCTTCAACATTCTTTTCAAATATGGTCTCGTCATAAGGAGGGTATGCCCCTCACAGGTGAAAACAAAAATGCCTGTTCCCTTTTTAGCCGGTGTTCTTTTTCCCAGATGAGCAGAACCATAGTATAAACCTTCACAACTGAAAGCCTCTAAAAGATTTGTCCTCTCACACCTCTTTAAAACTTTCGCCCAACCTATATCTTTTTTCTTTCTCATAATTCCTCCATTTTCCTCACAACGTCGCCCCCGTAAACGGATCTACCTCTCCCTCATTCCCCAGATATTGAAGCGGATTCCTGCCCCCCTCGTCCTGTTGTTTCTGGATAAATGCCGACGGTGTTATGAATGTTAATGCCAACGCCTCGGGGCCATGGGGGGAAGGATAGCCCCAGGAAAAGAATTTCAATTTCGGCACTATTTCCCATTTATGCTTGGCGATTGTCCGGTGCCGGAGTTTAAGCATAACATCAAACGCCTGGTGAGGCCGGAGCGTGCCACCCTCTAACATCCATTTCTGCAGGAGCCGGTAACACTCTGATTTTATATTGGTGTAGGATTCTTTATCTTTTGCCGGCAAACCACTCTTTACGGAGTTCACCCAGCACTTCAACTGATGCAACCGCGAACATACCCCAAGCCCCGGGCCGGTGGTATCAATACCCACATCAACCGGGCGGATGGCTTCTTCCTTGATTATGGCGCGGGTCTTGTCCGCTGTTTTCATCGGGTCCGCCTCATAGTCAAGAGATTTCACCCATGCGCGGTTATCGGTCCGGATAGCCCAAACATTTGGACTCCCCCCCTCTCCCACATCCAGGCCGAGGCGCTTGCGTCCGGCCGCTTGAATATAACGCTTGATTATCTCATACTGCTCATCCGTGATATATGGAATCCACCCCTCGCTGTCCATTTGTCCGGCTGGCGGGAAAATACAGTCATAGAGAATGCCGAAGGTAACGGAATCGGTATTTTTGCGCATTAAATCTATCTGCTCCATCGTGATCCGCCCCTCTGCCAGTCCGCGGCGCCAGTCCGCAACTATATGATAATACGAAGGGTCAATAGACATCTTATAAAAGTGATTCCGGCGGAAAGCATTACCGATTTCACATATAAAAGGGTCCTTCCAGTCCGCCAACATACGGAGAACGCCGACATACTTAATATCAGATGTAAGCGATGATTCATCAAATAAGATGTTCGGAGCGCCTTTGCCCATCATTGGCTCAAGAGGATCAACTTTCCGTTTCTCCTGTGTGGATAAGGTTTCAATCTCTCCTACTGCATTTCCTTCAACTCTGAATGTAACTTTTTTCCGGGAACGCTGACGACGAATACGGTCATATGATTCGCCTTTATCAATCTTAAATTTATACCTGCAATACTCACTATCCCCGATATGGTCAATAATATAGCCCATAATAATTTGCGTCTTTTCTTCTGTTCCTGATATGACATACCATTTCTCGGGAAAAGTTGTTACCCGGGAAAGCGTAGCCATACTGATTATATCCGATTTGCCGAATCTCGTATAAGTAGTGACGTGTATTCTGCGTTGCCCGGTAGGCGCTTGGCGGCGATATACACAACCGAATATTTCGTCTTGTGTAGGGGACATCAAAAAAGGATTCCCCTTGCTGTCCCTAAAATGCTTTTGAACTAATTGCTGGGTAGAGGTCAACATAAATAAAAATAATAATTGTTATTTCCGGCTTTCACGCGCTATTCTTGCTTTCTCCGCATCCGCAATCGCATCGGTTTGCGAAATCATCTTAATTTCTTTCACTTCTTCCCCCACTTCCTCTTTTTGCTCTGGTTCCGGTTCTTCCTCGGGGCCCGGTTCAGGAGAATGCTCCTCAGCTGCTATCTTGCGTAAATTCTCTGTATCTGTATCAATTTTAGAAGGTGGCGGTAAACTGATAACTTCTTCTTTGAAACGCTCTTCCCCCTCTTTCCCTTCCTTATGCGGCTTGGGAGCGGGAACTGCATTCCGTCCCTCTGCAATGGCGCGCATGCTATCCGTCAAAGACTTAATATCCTCAGATTCTATATTTACCCGGGATTCATCGGGGGCAAACTCGCCCCGGAGTTTATGCGCGGTGTCCAAGTATCGGCCACGGGTGGGCATATCCTTACAACGCTTTTGTTCAATGACTTTCCCGTCTTTTTGGAAGAATTTCGTAAGGTTGGACTTGAGACCATCCTTCAACACTTTGGCGAGTAGATCATCAGTAATGCCTGCTTTTTCCTGAGCGGCGAGGACAGCGGACATAATCGGAGGTTTTTGGAGGTTTTCACTCGCAACTGCGGATAGTGTTACTCTGTTCCCTTTATACTTTGCAATCTTGGCCGCTTCGGTTCCATTGCCAGTTTCAATAACTGCCTTAACAAACTTTCTTTCTTTGATAGTTAAATCTCTATTTTCTGTTTTTTGTTCCGTGAGATTCTCTTCGTTATCTTTGTCAACAACCATATTTATATTTTACTCTAATGACTTCTGTTTGTCAAGTGCCTTCCCGGGATTACAGGGAAATTGGGGGAAAGCAAAAGGTAATCCAGCGTCGAGAAATATTTTATACCCCTTGACATCTAATTGGTATCAAACTATAATCCTATTACGATGATAAAGAAGCCGTGCGAATCCGTAAAAACTTCAGAAGAGAGAACTTTTCCATTTTTAATATTTGCCCCGGCATCCGTTCCCTGCACGGCTGCGGCTCTGCCGGGGATTTTTTTTAACCGGGCTGAGCCGGCGGGGGCGGTGGCGGAAGGGAAACTTATGTCCGTTATATCCAGGTGCGCAACCCGGGAGCCCGGTTGCAGGTGCGAACCCTGCTCGCCCCCCACAGAAAAACAATGCTCGAAATGTAAAACAATCAAACCTATGGCGGACTTCGCGATAGACAAAACCAAATCAACTGGTAAAAATTCACACTGCAGGAAATGCAAAAATAAAAAGAATAGAGAAATAAGACTTGAACATCTGGAAGAATACAGAAAAAAGGATGCCGAGAAACATAGAAGACACCGGAAATTTCCCAAAAAGAGATTTTTAGAATATAAACGAAGCGCCCGGATCAGAAACCTTAACTGGGATTTAACCTTTGAAGAATTTATGACTTTCTGGCAAAAACCCTGTTTTTACTGTGACAACATCCCTGAAACAATAGGTCTTGACAGAATTGATAGTAGTAAGGGATATTCATTGAACAATATAGATTCCTGTTGTATCGTCTGTAACCGTGCTAAAAAAGAAAGGAGTAAGGAAGATTATATTATTCATTGTTGTAGAGCGGGGGTCGCCCGAGCCGCAAAAGTAAAGGAGGTGTGAGATGAAAGCTGAACTGCTGGATATGTTAAAATCTTATAGATGTAAAATCAGAAACATGCAAACGGGAATGACCCCTTCTGTTAGAAGAGAACTATTAGAACAGATTGATAAAATTATAGCAAAGGCAGAGGGAAAGTAGAATGAGTAAAAAAGCGGGAGAATTCTCCAACGAAACAAAAGAGTTAATGGGTTTGGCGGTCGGGCACTGTTGGCTCTGTAGAGGGGGCATACACTCCCATCATCACCGGGTACATAATGATAAATACAACCGGGCGCGGTATCCTCTCTTTCTCGTCAGCCCGATGAATGACGTACCGGCCTGTTACGGGCATCACAAAAATAAGCAACACCTGTTTGACTTCCCGAATGAAAAAGTCGTCAAGGTATATGAGGATTATCTTCAGAAGTTGAAGGACGGAACTATCGGTTACATAGGCAGTGAGTTATCCCCTGAAACAAAAGACGCAATGACCAAGGCACTTTCCGGATACTGTTGGCTTTGTTTGAGTCCCTTTTATCAATGTTACTACCGGCTGTGCAATAGCCCTTCTAGCCTGGAACGTTTCCCGCTCTTCATTGTCAGTCCGATGAACTGCGCACCGCTTTGTTTAGAGGATTATATGAACAAAAGACATCTGGTTGCCTTTCCGAATTTAAGGGTCGTCAGGGTGTATGAGGAATATTTACAGAGGTTGAGAAATAATAAATGAGCAGCACTACACATAGACACAAAGATTTTATTTTCAAAAGAGATAACTATACTTGCCATTATTGCGGGAAGAAATTTCCGAAAAGTAAATTACATATAGACCATATAATCCCAAAAAGTAAAGGTGGAAAAGACGGGGTATCTAATTTCACAACAGCTTGTATAAAATGCAATCTCTTGAAAGGTTCTCTGTCTGTACCTGAATTCCTTCTGAAAATAAAAAAAAGATATATTGCCACCAAAGCAAGACTTGCATACCTAAAAAGGATACTAAAAAATGCGGATTAGATATTTAAAACCATCCTTCTTTACCAATGAAATCTTAGCGGAACTTCCTTTCGAGACCCGCATTGTTTACACGGGACTTTGGGTTTGCGCAGATAGAAAAGGCCGCTTGGAGGATCGCCCCAAAAAATTGAAAGTACAGATTATGCCATATGATGCGAATGTGGATATGGAAAAACAGATATCCCTCCTTGCAAAAAAGAAATTCATAACAAGATACGAACATAATGGGTTTCATTATATACAGATAGATGAAGAAGACTGGAAAGAACACCAAAAGATACACCATACAGAGAAAGAAAGCATAATTCCCCCCATACCCCCCTTTACTGGGAAATCTAAAGGGAAAGGGAAAGCAGGAAAAGGGAAACAGGAAACACCTAACGGTGCTTTAACCGTTAAACAACCGTTACAGACAGAAAAGACACACAACTTCTTTAAGCAATTTTGGGAGATATATCCTGATCGGGATGGCAAGAAACCCGGGAAACAAGAGGCGCTTGATTTCCTCATGACAAAGACTTGCCCTATAAAGCCCCTACAATACCCCGCCGTGCTGTTGGCTGTAAAGGAGTACGCCAAGTCAGATCAATGGAAAAAGGACGCTGTGCGTTTCCTCAAGAAGGATTACTGGAAAGGTTGGGTGCCAGCACGTCCGGCGCCAGCAAAGGCCCCGGAAAAGCCCCCCATAGTTCATTGTGGGGAATGTGGGGAGAAGTATCAACCAGTTAGTGAGAATGACTTCATATGTTCCGGATGCAAGACGAAGTTTGAAACACCTGAGGGACAGCGTATTCTGAAGGAGCGGAAAGCAAAATTTATAAAAAACCTTGAAAAACTTAAAAAAATCACGACTCCACCGCCCCTTATCTTACAGAAGAAGAGTCCTGCCGGTGATAGTGGTATAAAGCGATGAGGATGCCATTTTGAGTGTAAATAAAGAGGAGTTAAGGCTGCTGTGCCTTATGAATTCCGGGTGGCGCTTGAGTAGGTCTAAAGTGCTTGTGAGAGAGGCTTGGCTTATAAAAAAGGAGTGGTGCCAAACTATGAGAAAAGATGTTGAAATTTCTACTGTTAATGCTTTACTTGGTAAAGGAATTATATCCCTTACTAAAAGTGATGATTATACTGAAAGTTTTGGGATAAGTGCTAAAGGGGTTGGTGTGTTGGGTGATGTTGTTTAGAACCGAGGGGAAAAAGGGGGGAAGAACGTGAAAATTACAAAAGAATGGCTTGAAAAAAAAGACGCTTGTGAAGAAAGTATTGTATTATTTGATGAGCAAAAAGTAAAAAGCATTGACGTTGTAAAGGTGTTAAGGGGGCTTATCAAATTGGAAAAATTGGATTGGTCTAACTGGCTCATTGCGAGATGTATGTCTTATAAACAATATGTCAGTTATGCCATTTACGCTGCCGAACAAGTAATTAAAAATTACGAGAAAAAATATCCCGACGATAAACGACCGAGACAAGCAATAGAAGCGGCTAAAAAATGTACTAAAAATCCATCAGAAAAGAATAAGTCAGCGGCGAGGTCAGCGGCGAGGATGAA
>SDBT01002821.1_pt1 | contig 30415 bp, 28 predicted proteins | sample 2277101 | NCBI WGS metagenome assembly SDBT01 (sample SAMN10404973, study PRJNA504765) | marine sediment metagenome | isolation source: marine sediment core GS10_PC15, 103 cmbsf | place: Arctic Ocean: Southern Knipovich Ridge | collected 2010
AGCCGCTCGAAGAGTTAAAGAAAGCGGGTTCGATGCCGTACAGCTTCATGGGGCGCATGGTTATCTTATAAATGAATTTCTTTGCCCCCATACTAATCGCAGAAAGGATAAGTGGGGCGGCTCTATAGAAAATCGTATGCGTTTCGTAAAGGAAATTCACAACGGGTGTCGCAAGCAAGTCGGAGATGACTACCCTATTCTCATTAAAATTAGTGCCTATGACAATATGAAACATGGGCTTAAGCTTGAAGAAGGCGTTGTCATGGCTGAAATGATGGCTGAGATTGGATTTGACGGGATCGAAGTCAGCTGCGGAATAGCGGAAGATGGTTTCTCAACCCTCCGTGGGGATGTTCCCATTGAGACGATACTTGATTTGTGGCCAATGTATAAAAACAAGAATCCTTTCTTTCATTTCGTTATGAGGCATTTTGGGGAGAAGATTCTCAAACCCCTTCCCTACACTGAAGCGTTCAACCTGGAAAGCGCCAGGGCAATAAAAAGTAAAGTTAACATTCCGGTATTTCTTGTCGGAGGTCTGATAGATCCCGGGCTCATGGAAGAGATTGTTAAAAAGGGCGACGCAGATTACATCTCCCTATCCCGTGCCCTTATTATAGATCCTCAATTCCCAACAAAAATTCAGCGAGGTAGCCGTGAGCCCTCTAAATGCTTACACTGCAATCTTTGCATAACTTGTGTAATAGAGGAGCCTCTGCGTTGTCACTATGGAAGAAGAAAGACTGGAAATAGTGCATGAGTGCATGTAACGGCTATCTGGGTTTTGTGATGTATTGGTTTTCCAACCAAGAAGTGTAACTTACGTCTGGCAGTGTTGAATATTTTTGGCGGATGTGCCATGCTGGGTTTCTATATAAACCTGGAATTTGGAAATTTTCAAAAAAACAGAAGACTACATTTGGCAGTCATAACTTGATGGGTGTCCGAAAATTGCTCTATTCTTGATTTTCACCTCTTTTTTGGTCTTCATTTGGTAATTCTAAAACCATATCAGGGGGCTGGAAAGGACCAAGATAATTATTCCAACAAAACCTGGCCTGGGAATGAGCCTCGACAGAAAAGCCCTGCAAGAATACATGGTGGCATAAGCGTATCTTCTGAATCGGGTGGGACCAACGCAAGGTCTCGCAATTACATCATAAATGATGATTTAGGGGCTGATATTAGGGCTTAATAGGGAATCCCGTGAAAATCGGGCGCGGTCCCGCCGCTGTGACCGGGAACAAAATCCGCCAAATGTCACTGTTTGGTTGTAGCCAAGTGGGAAGGCGCGGAAAATAGGATGATCCGGGAGTCAGAAGACCTGCCTTAAGAAATATTGCGCGTTTCCGCGAGGTAATCGGATTGCGTAATTTGAATTGAAGTGGCTAAGAAAACTGGGTGCAGCCCTTCAGACAATCGTCTGAAGGGCTTTTTTTTTGGTCACTCACCATAATAGGCGGGGCCTCCAATTCACAATAAAAGGACGAGAGCAAGGATGGTGAGATGGATGACGGTTTTTATTTTCGCATTGGTGACGGCATGTCTTTTGTTCCCGAGCATTGTCATATGCAAGGACCTGACAAAAGAAGAAATTATGGAAGAGCTGAAGATGTTTAAGAACCGAATAACCCAACTTGAAAAGGAACTTGCCAAAAGAGATAAAAAGATCGAGAAAATCAAAGACGAAACCGTAAAGCGTGAGGAGATGACCGGAATAATTGAACAAATGAAGGCTGAGGGGGGACCTCTGGAATTTCTGCAGGAGCACATCCGTGCTGAGCGGTGTGTTGGAGTTTAGTGGGGTCTTTGCAAATACCAATATGAAGAAGGGAGAGGGCAAATCAGAAAGTGATCTCAATCTCACCACCGTGGAATTGGCCTTACAGGCAGTGGTGAACGAGTGGTTCAACGCAGCAATGATCTTGAAATATGAGGATCCCACATTCGCCTCCGCCATTGAGGAATCAGGCCTGAGACTGGATGTGGGTGTGATAACCATTGGGAATCCTCAAAAGTTCCCTCTGTCTCTGACGGCTGGTGCCCTTTACGTACCCTTTGGTGCGCTTTTGACCCATTTTCCGGACAGCCCGCTTGTAGATCAACCCATGACCCTGATCCTGGGAGAAACCAGGGAAAAAGCCGTGCTCCTGACATTTAATAATTGGGACTTGTTACTTTCCGGCTACGTTTCCAAGGGTGATATGAACAAGACCGGAGAAGAGAACAGGATAAAGACCTTTGGGTTTGATGCAAATTATGTTTTCAGGACTGACAAAGGTTTTACAGCAAGAATTGGGGCCTCCTATATCTCCAACATTGCGGATTCAATTGGATTAACAAAATATTTGCATGGTTCAAATGTGTATAGTATTGAGAATTATGTAGGAGGATTTGACGGGTATCTCAACTTGAGCTATTCTAACTTTTTTTTGGATCTTGAATACATGACAGCCTTGAGGGATTTTGCCCCCGATGAAATTGCCACCGGGACCGGAAAGGGGGCAAAGCCCATGGTTTGGAACATTGAAGCCGGATACAATTATGATTGGGGGAAGAAAAGGGCGTTACTATGTAAATATGGGGTATGACCCACAAAAAGGGGTACTTCGTATAGCTTTTCTGGGCAAGGATCAAAATCCTGTCAAATTGTTGCGGGAAAATAAAATAAAGGCCTCTCTCACCGGCCGTGATGGCAAAGTCCGTGAGTTCAGCTTCTGGTACCCCCAATCTCCCCTCTGGTACGTTTCTTCCTATCGAGTTGTGGGTTCGCGCCAACCGCCTGTAAATCGTTATTCTTTACAGGAAGACTGGCCCAAGAGCCTTTCCTCATTTGATCTGAAGGTGTGGATTCCATTGGAAAACAACATCTACGCAGTGGAGTTTGTCTATCCCTGAAAGGGAAGGCGCCTATTGAAACCTATTTTTGATACCAACGCTTAAGGAGATTCAAGAGATGAAAAAAAATTACCTAATCTTATTCTTGGCTATTTTTGCAACGACCAGCATTTGCTTAACTGCATGGGCTGGCGGTCATGGGCACAAAGCACCAAAAAAGGTGGGTATTTTGCTGGCAGCTTTCGGATCCAGCGAACCCAGCGCCCAGGTGTCCTTTGAAAACATAGACAAGAAAGTTAAGGCCGCTTATCCCGCAACACCGGTGCGTTGGGCCTATACCTCCCATATTATCCGAAAAAAAATGGCCAAACAAGGAAAGCATCTGGATTCACCTGAAGTAGCCCTTGCCAAAATGCAGGATGAAGGATTTACCCATGTGGCTGTACAATCTCTGCATACCATCGGCGGCTCAGAATATCACGATTTGCGCCGAATCGTTGACGCTTTTAAGGCTATGGGCGGTTTTCAGCGAATTATATTGGGATATCCCTTACTGGCCACACAGGACGACATGCAAAGCTCCGTGGATGCCATTTTGGAAATTATCCCCAGAAGCCGTAAGAAAAACGACGCGGTGGTGCTGATGGGCCACGGTACGCATCATCCGTCCAATGCTTTCTATGCGGCCCTGATGTTTCAGCTACAGCTCAAAGACCCCAACATCTTTGTGGGAACAGTCAAAGGCTATCCGGAAGTAGATTTGATAAAAGATTTGCTGTTGAAAAAAAATATCAAGAAGGCCTATTTAATGCCCTTTATGTCTGTGGCTGGTGATCACGCTAAAAACGACATGGCCGGGGATGAGGATGATTCTTGGAAATCAATTCTAACCAAAGCGGGTATTCAATGTGTTCCCATTCTCAAAGGAATTGCAGAATATGAAAGCTTTGTCGATATTTGGGTAAGTCATATCAAGGGACCGCTGAGTCATTTTGAATAATTTCCTACAGAATACCTTCCCCCGTTGTCGTTGTCATGAGTTTGCCGTGCTTGACGCCTTTGGTTCCGATCAATTCCTCGGCAAGCTTTTTTATCTTTTTCGCCTTCCCCTTCAGCACCACGACCTCAAGGCAATGTTGGGAGTTAAGATGCACATGCAGCGCTGAAACTATGTCTTTGTGGTGAGAATGTTGATATTCAGTCAACTTGTCTGCAACCGCAGATGTCGCAGGTAATCTGCCAGGGTTTTTGTTGTGTTGGCATTTTGTTCCTTCCGGTTTAAGTTTAACTGATTTAATTTTATGTGGCATTTTTGCTGTTAATTATGATATAAGAAAAAATGAAAGTTTCTTAGGTTTATGTAAATCTGCTAGAATTATTTCCACTAAGGTCTTGCGATCGTGCGAAGCCTGATCGCAGGGCACGGGTATTTTATCCGTAGTATATTGATGGCACCGAGAATGAGGACATAGGAGGGGAAGATGTCTGCGCTTCAATTTTGTTCGGCAAAACAATTGGCGTCCATGATTCGCCGAAAAAAGGTTGGATGCCTGGAGTTGCTTGACCTTTATCTGGATCGTATCGACCGCTATAATTCCAGGATCAATGCAATCATTTTCATGGACATTGAGGCGGCTCGTAAACGTGCAAAGAAAGCCGATGAAACGCTTGCAAAGGGTGCCCTCTGGGGACCGCTTCATGGTGTCCCCATGACGATAAAGGACTCTTATGATGTTGTTGGCATGCCAACCACGTGGGGTGTACCTCAATACAAAAACAACTACCCCGAAAAGAACGCAATTGTGGTTGAGCGTTTTCTAGGAGCCGGCGCCATAATCTTTGGCAAAACCAACATTCCATATCATCTTGCCGACTGGCAGTCCTTTAATGACATTTATGGAACAACAAATAACCCCTGGGACGTGACACGTGTTCCAGGAGGTTCCTCAGGAGGGTCCGCCGCAGCCCTTGCAGCCGGACTGACGGGTCTTGAGGCAGGAAGCGATATTGGAGCCTCGATTCGCAACCCGGCTCATTACTGTGGGGTGTATGGTCATAAGCCAACCTATGGTATTGTCTCACCCCGTGGGCAGGCCCTTCCCGGGGTGGTCGCCCCCACCGATATTTCCGCTGTTGGTCCCCTGGCACGGAGCGCCGACGATCTCTCCTTGGCTCTGAAAGTGATGGCAGGCCCGGATGACATTGATGGGGCCGGGTGGCAATTGAGACTGCCAAGGCCCAAGAAAAAATCTCTTTGCGAATACAAAGTCGCTGTCATCTACTCAGACCCCGAGGCAGAAGTAGATGATCAGGTGCAGAACAGGCTCCATGCCGTAACTGAATTCCTTGTAAAAAACAATGTGAAGGTAAGCGACACCGCACGCCCAAAATTTGATTCCGGAAAAGCGCATCAGAACTACATCCGGCTGCTGCGAGGGGCAACCGCGGGGAGGCTCACACCTGATGAGTTCCAGAAAAATTTGGATGTTTTTAGCGAAATCGATCCCAGGGATGAGAGTTATCCCGCACAGATGATTCGTGCCCAAGCCATGTATCACAAAGACTGGCTCACGTTCAATGAAATGCGTCACAAGATGCGTCTTGCCTGGGCAGATTTTTTTAACGACTATGACCTGCTCCTATGTCCTGCTGCAACCACCACGGCCTTTCCTCACAACCAGAGGGGTGAGCGGTGGGAACGTATGGTTATGGTCAACGGCAAACCGCAGCCATCGACCACACAAATGTTTTGGGCGGGGTATTCATGTAACTTCTATTTGCCATCTACGGTGGCACCTGCTGGCCTGGCCAGAGATGGTCTGCCTGTTGGTGTACAAATCGTCGGACCCCAATACGGCGATTACAAATGTCTTCACTTTGCACGGTTGCTTGAACGCGACTTTCAAAGTTTTTCCCCTCCGCAGGGATTTGAGTGATTTGCCGGATGCCCATCTGCTTTGGTGAGAAATTTGTAATGATCGGCCTTAATAAATCAAAGGAGGAATTATGTCCAATGAATCTTCACAAAAATTAGCTGTATTAATTGACGCGGATAATGCACAGCCCTCAGTTGCAGAGCCATTGCTCGCAGAAATTGCAAAATATGGAACCGCAAACGTCAAGAGGGCCTATGGAGACTGGACCGGTCCTCACTTGAAAGGCTGGAAAGAGGTCTTGCTGGTGCAATCAATACAACCGATACAGCAATTCCGCTATACAGTGGGGAAAAATGCCACGGATGCCGCCATGATAATTGATGCCATGGATTTGTTGTATACAAACGCATTTAATGGTTTCTGTATAGTTTCAAGCGATAGCGATTTTACCAAATTGGCTTCAAGAATAAGGGAATCCGGTCTTGTTGTTTACGGTTTTGGGGAGAAAAAAACGCCAGAACCTTTTGTTTCTGCGTGTGACAAATTTATATATACAGAGGTTTTGAGATTCAAAGAAGATGAAAGCCAATCCATAAGACGAAAATCCAACAAAGAACTAAAGCAAGATACAAAGCTCGTTAATCTTTTAAGAAATGCGGTTGAGGCATCGTCAGATGATAGCGGGTGGGCTCATCTCGCCACTGTAGGAAGCAACGTTGCCAATCAATCCCCTGATTTTGATCCACGGAACTACGGTTACAAAAAACTCGGCGAAATGGTTAAGGCCACAAAACTCTTTGAGATAGAAGAGCGTCAGACCAGTGACGGACAATCCAAGGCAATTTATTTAAAGGATATGCGCAAGAAATAAAATAGCGAGAGTAAGCTTCTTCCATGAGAACAAGGAGGAGGTTGGACCACTCAAACAAGGGGCAAAATAAACATGGAACAATCCATTGTATTGAAAGCTGATAACTGTGAGGTCATGAACGCGGAGTGGGGAAACCTGACCTGGTTTGCCGGTCAAAAATCACGGAATTCAAAAGATATGACGCTTGGCAAATGTGTTATCAAACCCGGTTGTGAAAACCCGATGCACAGTCACCCAAACTGCTCGGAGATCCTCGTGGTCATTCAGGGGTTAATTTTACACACAATCGAGGACGGAAAAGAGATTGAAATGAAGCAGGGCGACACCATAACGTTGCCTCCCAATCTCCCCCATAAAGCCAAGAATATCTCAAATGACGATGCCGTTCTGTTTATCGCGTTCTCTTCGGCCGATCGTCAAACCAGAGGCGAATAGCCCCGGGAAAGCGCAGGTGGGGTCAGAGAGGTTCCATAATCTTGACCTTGTTCCCCGGGTGATTATGCCGGTCTTTGGATTGGGCAGCCTGAAGAAAACCCTTCGGAATGTAATTGGTGAGAAGTAAATCCGGACGCCAATTCTGCAAAGTTATTTTTGTGCAAACCCTAACTTATCTGGACAAACCATATGCAGACCATCATCAAACTGGCTATCGCTCTGGCTATCATTTTGATCTGCACGCAGATTGGAAAAAAGCTTCCGTCCCTGGCCGGGCTGATTGCAACCATGCCTCTGACTGGGGCGATTGTCTTGGTGTGGTTGTATTCCGATGATCCTGGAAACTACGATTTGATGAGGACCTATACCAAAGGCGCCCTATGGGGTATTGTACCATCGATCCTGTTTTTTACTGCCGCCTTTGTGTGTTTCAGAAACAATTTCACCCTCCCGGCGACACTTTCGGTGAGTTTTTCAATATGGGTTTTGAGTGCCATCGTCCACCAATGGCTTTTGAAATGAGCATCAGATTTTTTCTTAAAAATTAGGGTGGGATGAAATTGAAAAACAGAATCAGGCTTTTGCAGGAAACGTTACGGAAAAAAGGAATCGCTGCGGCACTGCTGTCTTATTCACGGGACGTGTTTTATTACACAGGAACGGCACAGCCATCATACTTTGTCGTACTCCCTGACGAGTATTTCCTTTTTGTAAAAAGTGGTTTTGAATTCGCAATAAATGAGGTGTTTATTCCAAAGGAACGGGTAAGAGAAGAACGAGAATTAGAAAATATTTACAAAAAGATATTCTCCAAATTGTCGGCCAACAAAAAAATTGGGACTGAATTGGACGTTTTGCCAACCGTCCAGCTTTTCAGGCTCAAAAAGATTTTTCCGAATTTTGAATTTGTCAACATATCTCCGGTGATATTAGAACAAAGAAAAAAAAAGCATTCAGATGAAATCCGCGCGATCGAAGAGGCCTGTGAAGTACTTCATACGGGACACGATGCAATTTTGGAAAATCTCAAGGATGGGACCACAGAGCTTGAACTTGCCGCGGCAGTCGAAAATGCCCACAGGTTGGCCGGACATGAGGGAATATTTTTTATCAGGCAACCGGATTTTTTTATGAGCAGAGGGCCTATTGCCTCGGGTCCAAATCTTTTCAAAAACAGCGGGGTCGTCTATACCATAACAGGTGTGGGCCTGAGTCCATCGGTCCCGGCGGGTCCTTCCAGGAGACCCATTAAAAAGGGGGATCTGGTTATTGTCGATATTCCAACCCTGGTAAACGGATATCATGCAGATCAGACAAGAACTTATTTTCTGGGTAAGGTCAACACACAAATCAAAACCATGTATCATCATCTCAAGGAGATTGCAGACTATCTCATAGAAAGCATCAGACCCCGAATGAAGTGCAGCGAGATCTACCAACTAGCCATCGAAAAATCAAAAAACCTAGAAGTACAGGATATTTTTTTATCTTTTGGCGGAGGGAAAAAGAGTCGTATAATAGGCCATGGGGTTGGATTAGAGCTAAACGAGCCCCCTACCCTTGCTGATTATGACAATTCCGAGATTTCAGATGGATTTGTGCTTGCTCTGGACATGCATATGATGGACAAAAGCATTGGTGTGGTTAAGCTTGAAGACATGATTCTGATAGCCGACAACGGGAACAAAGTCTTGACAAAGACCCCAAGACACCTTTTTGAGCTGTAAACAACATAATTGGACAAAAATGGCAACATCCCAATCCCATCCAAAACCAATAGACCCGAAAGGGTTGACAGCATGCCCCGAATGTGACTTGTTGGTTCAAAAAATGACGCCCAAATCCGGGGTCAGGGGTTTGTGTCCCAGATGCAGATGCGTGCTCTTTCATACAAAAAAGGACTCCATCGAACAAACCCTCACTTTGAGCCTCGCAGGCCTGATTCTTTTTGTCCCGGCCATGGTATTACCCATCATGACGCTGAATGCCATGGGGATCGAGCGAACCAGCAATATCCTTCAAGGGATAATGACGCTGTTCCTGGATGATTTTCATCTCGTTGCCATTCTAGTGCTCTTGACTGCCGTAATTGTCCCGTTTCTCAAACTCCTGCTACTCTTTTATGTATCGATATCTGTTCGATTCATGGTTAATTTGGGCAATCCGGCCCTTGCTTTTAGATTCTATAAACGACTGGACGAATGGGGGATGCTTGAGGTCTATATGCTTGGGATCCTTGTATCGATCACAAAGCTGACCGACCTCGCACAAGTCTCTTATGACGTCGGACTGTTTTGTTTTGTCTTTCTTTTGATAATTACCCTGTTTTCATCTGTCACGTTGGACAAACAACAATACTGGTCTCTTATTGGACAAAATGCGAACACCAGGAATGGCTAAAGAAAAACTGACGGCACTGGCATCGGGTTTGGTTCAATGCCCGGATTGCCATTTTCTGATGGAAAAAAGAGATAGAGCCAGAAAAACACGCTGTCCGCGCTGCAATGCAAAATTTTGTTTAGAAACCTCCACCAGCCTAACAAGGACCTGGGCCTTGCTGATCAGCAGCCTGATCCTTTTGTTTCCAGCCAACCTCCTTCCCATAATGACCGTTACCTACCTGGGCGATAAGGAGCCCAACACCATTATGGATGGCATTGAACATTTTATGCAATCGGGCGATTATTTCATTGCACTTCTTATTTTTGTAGCAAGTATTCTGGTGCCTGTATTTAAAATCACAGGCATAATTCTCATCATGATATCAATTCGGAAAAGATGGAAAACATGGTTAAGACACAAGACCCTGATGTTCCGGATCATAAAATTTGTCGGGCGGTGGTCCATGCTGGATATCTTTGTGATCGCAATCATGGTCGCTCTGGTAAACTTGGGTACGCTGACCACTATTGTCCCGGCACCCGCAGCCACATATTTTGCGGGGGTAGTTGTTTTGACCATGGCGGCTGCGAATACCTTTGACTCACGGCTTATATGGGAGGATACCGAATGACAGATGATCATCAAATGGACTCAAACATCCCCGGCCCGGAAGTGACATCCAAAAGAACCATTTCTCCGATATGGATTTTACCCCTTGTGGCATTATTGATTGCATCCTGGCTTGTCTATAAAAGTGTCATTGACGCGGGCATCAACGCAACCATCAGGTTTGAGAACGCACAGGGTATCGAAAAAGGCAAAACCCGGGTTATTTATCGGGGAATGCCGATAGGCATAGTGAAGGACCTGTCCATTAACAAGGACTTCAGAAGTATTGATGTGACGGTGGAATTTGTAAAAGAGGCACGAAAACAGCTTCGAGAAAAAACCAAGTTCTGGATGGTTGCTCCAACAATTTCTCCAAAAGGAATCACAGGGCTTGAGACCATCTTGAAGGGTGTTTACATCACCATGCAGCCGGGGGACGGGTCTGAGAAGCGGCAGTTTGTGGCCCTGTCCAAACCACCACCCATCCGTTTTGACGAGCCAGGGCTCCACATTCACCTCATTTCCGATGTTCTAGGCTCATTGTCTCAGGGAAGCGGGGTATTCTACAAAGGCATCAGGGCGGGAGAAATTCAACAATTTGACCTAAACGATAAAGGAAAAATAGTGATTGATTTCTACATTGAAAAAAAATATGCATCCAAAGTTAAGAAGTCATCACAGTTCTTTAACGTCAGCGGTGTGAGTATTGAGGGGAGTTTTTCTGGTTTCAAGATCAATGCAGAGGCATTGAGTTCGCTGGTGTTGGGTGGTGTCGCTTTTGTTACGCCTGATGGAGACAAAACCGATAAAACAGCGGTTGACGGTGATTCGTTCACTCTATTTCAAAATAAGGACCTTGCTGAACAGGCAGGGAAAAATATCACCCTTTTATTTGACGATGGCAAGGGACTCTCAGAGACGACTCAAATCAGGTACAGAGGTGTTGAAATAGGCAGGGTTTTCAAGGTTGAGCTCAATAGGAAACTGTCAGGGGTCCAGGCAACAGCATCCGTACAAAAACGATACCGTTCACTTCTCAGAGAGGGGGCACAATTCTGGCTGGTTGAGCCCGAACTGGGTCTTGCGGGCGCCAAGAATCTCGAAACGATCATCTCGGGCACATATATTACCATTCGTCCCGGCAAGGGAGCACCCAAACGAACCTTCAAGACCCTCAGTTTGCCGCCGTCCTCCACCCTCGCATCCAAAAAAGGCCTGGAAGTTGTTTTGGTGGCTAAACGTCTTGGTTCCCTAAAGGCCAACGATCCAGTATACTTCCGTCAGATAAAGGTGGGAAAAGTCACAGGAACCCGGCTCTCAGGGGATTCCAGATCTGCACTTATAAGTGTGGCTATTCAAAATTACTACGCCCCGCTGGTCCGTATTGATTCAAAGTTCTGGAATGCATCGGGAATCAAAATAGATTTTGGTCTGTTTAAAGGGGCAAAGGTGCGCACTGAATCCATGCAGTCAATATTGGAAGGCGGTGTTGCCTTTGCCACACCGGAAAAACAAAGCACATCGGATAGAGATGATAAACCCGGAAAGGGCGTACTCCTCTCCGAATCGGGGTCAGATGCGGAGACCAAAGATTCTACATCCCCCCAACCGAAACCCTCTGGAAAACAGGCCAAAAACGGGACCAGATATACACTTTATAACGAATCCAAAGATGAGTGGCTAAAATGGCGTCCAAAAATCGTGCTGGGGAAGAAAAACTGACACTGGCAAATTGATGCTTCTCAAAGGTTATTTGGACTGCCTTGCTCGAGGTTTCGAAATTTTATTGTTTTTAGCAAACTACCAATCTTGCAGGAGGAACTAATGACACTTTCAAGAAAAGAAATCATGGATGCTCTAAATAAATGGAATGCAGCATGGGACAGCCATGACCTCGACGGCGTTATGCAACTCTTTCATGACGAGATACTCTTTGAAAACTGGACCGGTGGAAAAATAAAAGGCAAAAAAGCGCTTAGGAAGGCGTGGGCACCATGGTTTTCAAATCACGGAGGGTTTCAATTTAAGGAGGAGGAAACATTTATTGATGAGAATGAGCAAAAGGTCCTTTACAGCTGGACGCTCCAATGGCCTTCTATGGAAAATGGCTATGAAGGAAAACCGGAAATACGACGGGGAGTTGATGTCATCCATTTTCAAGATGCAACGATTATAAAAAAGCTTACATACTCAAAGACAACCATTGAAATAGACGGAGACAGGCTTAGCCTTAATGTATCAAACAAATGAGTGTTTTTTGGATGCCACATTTTGAAAAGAGGTAAGTTCTCAATAAGTTCCGGCACCGTGGGGTTCAGATATCCCATTATTTCTCCCGGAGTTATTGAGAAGTTACGAAAATCGCTTTTAACACGACCCTAATTTGCTACAAACAAGAGGTGATCGCATGGATGCACATTATCGAGTGGTGATTTTTGGTTCCGCGAGGACAAAAGAGGGGGACACGGAATACAATAATGTGTACCGCATCGCCAAAGGATTGGCTGAATCAGGATTTGATATTGTGACAGGAGGGGGACCTGGTATTATGCAAGCGGCAAATGCCGGTCATAAAAGTGTGCAATCCGATACCCATTCAATTGGGTTAAATATAAAACTTCCATTTGAACAAGAAACAAACAAATATCTGGACATAAAAAAAGAATTCGACAGATTCAGCAGCAGGTTAGACGCATTTATGTCCCTTTCGGATGCGGTGATTGTTGCTCCAGGTGGTATCGGTACACTTCTTGAATTGTTTTATTCATGGCAGCTCGTACAGGTACAACATATTTGTGAAACACCGATCATCCTGTATGGTGACATATGGGCAACCCTCATAAACTGGATGCGGACCGAAGTTCAAGGAAGAAAGTTTTTTGACAGCAAGGACATGCATCATATCTTTCACATCACCTCTGTTGAAAAAGTTATCCATTTTATTAAACAAATCCATGAAGCTCGCTCACGGATGGAACATGTTTGTGTGAACTATGATAAATATAGAGTGGAGTTTGAGTAGGTTTAGATGGTTACAGGCCGCTCTTCTCGCTCCTTTCCTTTTTCACTCAGCCTCCTTTAAAAATGTCAACATCTCCTTGGTATTGGTTGTGGGGACGTTGCATGAGTTATTGACACATACGTATGCTGTTGCCTTCCCTTTCACGGCGATACAGTTTTTTACAAAACCGGCAATTTTGTCAATATCCGGGGATTCTTGATCAGAGGGGCGGTAAATAGCCACATGGTTTGGGATAAATCGGGAATTGAGCGCCCCAAACATATCAATGGTATCACTGGCGCCCGGAGACCCCGCGATAACTACCTCATAGGATGGACCAATCGCGAAATCCGTTGCGACCATGAATTGAGCATGGCCGGACGGCATTTGACTGATCTGATCAGAAAAGGCACGACTGATCTGAGCGGCCTTTTCCTCCAGTGTATGATCACCGGTAAGTCGCGCCAGCCTGAGGAGATTGAACGTTGCCACCGAGTTTCCCGAAGGGACTGCTCCGTCGTAAAGTTCCCTCTTCCGTACAATCAGATTTTCCCCATCGTCAGGTGTGAAGAAAAAGCCTCCCGAACTCTTATCCGAGTAATGGCTCACCATGTCCTCATTGAGTTCAAGGGCAGCCTTAAGATAATAGCTTTCATAGGTGGCCTGATAAAGCTCAATCAAGCCCCAAATCAAGAATGCATAATCATCAAGATTGGCATTGATCTTTACTTCTCCATCCCGATAGCGGTGGAGAAGACGTCCATCAGGTTTGCGCATGCGTTTTAAAATAAAATTGGCTGCCTTCTGCGCGGCCCTTGCATACTCAGCATTACAAAAAACCTTATAGCCGCAAGCCAAGGCCGCAATCATCAAACCGTTCCAGTCGGTAAGGATCTTATCGTCTTTGTGTGGATGCACTCTGTTTTCACGAATTTGAAAAAGCTTTTCACTGGCTGATCGAATTCGATCTTTTAGTTCGTTTTCAGACATCTTTTGATCTTGAGCAATTTCCGCCATGGATTTTCGGAAATAAGGGATATTACGCCCCTCTTTCTTTCCAGTGGCTTCCTCCTCAAAATTGCCTTCTTTTTCTATATTAAACAGCTTTATAAAAAAATCCGCATCCTCCTTTTTAATAACTCTGCGGATTTCATCTTCGTCCCAGAGATAAAATTTTCCCTCTACGCCCTCACTGTCAGCGTCTTCCGCCGAATAAAAGCCCCCTTCACGCGAGGTCATGTCCCGCAGCACATAGGAAAAAATTTCCCTGGATGTATTCCTATAGATTTCTTTGCCCGATGCCTGAAATGCCTCTGTGTAAGCCATGGCCAGTAAGGCCTGGTCATAGAGCATTTTTTCAAAGTGCGGAACAAGCCATTTTTTGTCCGTTGAATAACGGTGAAAACCATACCCGATTTGATCGTATACCCCGCCCATGCGCATTTGTTGAAGGGTTTTCTCCACCATGGTCAGTGCCTTTTTTTCGCCCGTTCGCTTCCAATAGCGAAGCATGAAAAGGAGGTTATGAGGGGTTGGAAATTTGGGGGTCTTGCCAAACCCTCCATACTCTTTGTCAAAGCGCTGGGCCAGCTCCTGGAAACCTTTATCAAGAACTGATTTATCCAGTTCTTTTCCCGGTGATGTTTTCTCTACTTTCTGAAGGACATCCAGAATTTTTGTCGCGGATTTCAAAACCTCTTCACGGCGGGTAACCCAGATTTCTTTGATCCGGGGTATCAGCTCCATAATCCCCGTTCGACCGAATCGGCTTGTCTTGGGGATATAGGTCGCAGCAAAAAAAGGCTGTTTTTCCGGTGTCATAATCATGGTTAACGGCCACCCTCCGTTTCCCGTCATCATCTGGCACACCATCATGTAAACATGATCCAGATCAGGCCGTTCTTCCCTGTCCACTTTTATTGAGACAAAGACATCATTCATCAGTCGGGCCACTTCCGGGTCTTCAAAGGACTCTTTTTCCATTACATGGCACCAGTGACAGGTAGAGTATCCAATGGATAAAAAAATGGGTTTGTCTTCTTTGGCCGCTTTTTCAAAGGCCTCATCCCCCCAAGGATACCAATCAACAGGGTTGTAGGCATGCTGGAGCAGGTAAGGGCTTTTTTCTGACATCAATCTGTTAGATTTTTTCTCTTGCATCGTGTTTTCCTTTTCTGAGAAAGCATATACCATATCAAAAAACCACCGTACAGGCTAAAAGGTCTACACAAAAATAACTTCGCAAGATGGACGCCCGGATTTCTCCACCCCCCTTGAAGACTGCCCTGACTTGGTACGCCATAACCCTGTTTCGGGTCTCATGTTTGTTGACAGAACCTGCCCGAGTTGTTAATACACCACTAAAAACATATCAAAAAAAAGTATCGAAATTCCATATGAGCCAGGGAAAAATAATAGAATACATTGATCGGGGCAAGTTTGTTTCGGCCCTTTGCATACAGGACAAAGGCAACAGGTTGCTCCTGTTGACCCCATCAAATCGCCAGGTCAACATCCCCCCCAAACGAGCGATTCTTATTACAGGGCCTACAGTTGATGTCTCACGACCAAGGGAAAGCCTGCTGGAAAAATTGAGACTATCCGAAGAGACCAGAAACGACCTCAAAGACCGGATAGATGTCCAGGAGCTTTGGGAGCTAACCAAAGACGAAAATGAGAGTTTTAACCTCAAATATCTTGCCCAACTGGCTTTTGGGGAAGCTGCAACCGAAGACCATTTTTCTGCTCTCGTACGGGCCCTTTTTGAAGATCACCTATATTTCAAGATGAAAGATGGGTTATTTCGGCCAAATTCCAAAGAAAGGGTCGATCAGATCGCAAGACAAAGAGAAGAAGAGACCTTAAAGGAAGAACGACTTAGGGATGGAGGCATCTGGTTGAATGCCGTATGGCAGGACAGAAAAGCTGAAGAACCGTCTTGCAAGAAAAATATAATTGACACACTTGTACAACTGGCTCTCCATGGAAATGAGGCAGCTGATTACAAATACGGAAAAGAGTTGCTCTCAAAGGCCGGTATATCCGATGTCCGAAATTCAAGAAACCTTCTTGTCAGGATTGGTATATGGGACGAAGATGAGAACCTTGAGATCCTCCGATCAGGTATTGCGACCTCATTTACCAATGAACAAATCGAAGAATCGGTCCGCATGGCCTCGGAAAAGAGATCCTTTGAGGGATGTGAAGACTTGAGAGATTTACCCGTCATGACCATTGACGGCGCATATACCAATGACTTTGACGATGCGTTGAGTTTTGAAATGGCCGGTGATGTTTTTGAGATCGGGGTACACATTTCAGACGTGGCCGGAATCATTTCACAGGGAAGCCTCCTGGACAGGGGGGCGGCTGACAGGGGCTCCTCTCTCTATCTGCCCCAAAGACAAATACCCATGCTCCCTCCGAACCTATCTCAGGACATCCTGAGCCTGAAACAAGGGTGCGACCGACCGGCTATCTCACTCTTAACCAAATTTGACAAAAACGGCACACTTCTCAGCTACCGGTTTGTACGGAGTGTGGTACGGGTCCAGCGACAATTAACTTATGATAAAGTGAACAAAGAGTTGATTTCGGAAAGCCCATTTAAAGAAATGTATCAGCTGTGCCGGAACCTTCACCAAAAGAGAATCGACCAAGGTGCACTCAATCTGTCACTTCCCGAAGTAGAGGTGAGGTTTAATCCCGACGCATCGCTCAAACTGGAATTGGTTGACCAAAACACCCCATCAAGGCTGATTGTGTCGGAGTTTATGATCCTTTACAACTGGTTAGCGGCCTGTTTTTGCAAAGAAAACAAACTTCCCGTTCTCTTCAGGACCCAAAAAGAAACCACTGAGAAACTGGATCCACATGAGACGACATATACCTACTATGTCTTCCAGCAACGGCGAAAGTTGCACCCTCTTTACATAGACACAGTCCCGAACCCCCACAGTGGATTAGGTCTGGACGTCTATATCCAAGCGACTTCTCCCATCAGAAGATATCTTGATATTGTGGTTCAGCGTCAAATCAGCAGTTTCCTCATGGAAAAGAAGCCTATTTATGATGATGAAAGCCTTGAGGAAATCAGGACCTCTGTTGAGCCCGTGGTGAAAAGCCTTGCAATGGTAAGACGAAAGCGAACCCGTTACTGGATTTTAAAATTTCTTGGCCAGCATCTGGGAGAAAGATACAAAGCGCTTGTTCTTAACGAACTTAAAAACAAGTACCGTATCGTATTGGAAGAATGTCTTCTTCTGGCAGAAATAAAGCGCCGGGACGGCGTCATTCTTGGTCCGAGACAGGAGATCTTTGTGGATGTAAAAAAGAGTGATCCATGGGAAGACCTACTGGAACTTACATACGCAGACACGTCAGCAGACTACAGAAGGTATGGCTCAGGATAAGTAGACCCTAATTCTCTCCAAATACACGTTTGTAAATCTCATCCACATACTTTAGATGATACTCAACGTTAAAAACATCATCAATTTCTTTGTGGCTCAGGTACTCACCAATCTCATCATCTTCCAAAATCATCTGTTTGAATTCCTGGTCGATCTCCCACACTTTCATGGCATTTCTCTGGACCATAACATAGGCCTTCTGTCTCTCAACACCCTTTTCCGCCAGCTTTGTAAGAATCTGCTGGGAAAAAATCAGCCCTTTTGTTTGATTCAGGTTCTTGATCATTCTTTCTGGATGGACAACCAGATCTCTAACTATCTTGGTCAAACGATGAAGCATGAAGTCAATAAGGATAGTGCTGTCCGGACCAATTACCCGCTCCACAGAGGAATGGCTTATGTCTCTTTCGTGCCACAGGGCCATATTTTCCATAGAAGCCAGAGAATTGGAGCGCACCAGCCGAGCAAGACCAGCGATATTTTCGCTCCCAATTGGATTTTTCTTGTGAGGCATGGCAGAAGATCCCTTCTGCCCTTTTGAAAAAGCCTCTTCTGCCTCCAGGACCTCTGTCCTCTGGAGATGTCTTATCTCAACCGCAATTTTTTCCAGGGTGCCTGCAACGATCGCGAGGCTTGTAAAATACTGAGCATGGCGATCGCGTTGAACAATCTGCGTGGATATCTCTGCAGGCTTCAGACCCAGCTTTTCACAAGCGAAAGATTCAACCCCTGGAGACACATTTGCAAATGTACCTACGGCACCTGAAAGCTTTCCATAGCTGATTACATCTAAGGCCTCCCTCAATCGTTTGAGGTTCCGGAGCATTTCAGAGTACCATACAGTTAGTTTTAGACCAAAGGTTATGGGTTCGGCATGGACACCGTGGGATCTACCAATCATAACCGTATATTTATGTTCCATTGCCCTCTTTTTCAGCACATCTATGAACTTTTCAACATCCTGGAGAATCAACTGCATGGCCTCCTTAAGGAGAAGTGCAAAACTTGTATCCACGATGTCGGACGAAGTCAGACCCAGGTGAATGTATCGTGAATCAGGTCCCACGGTTTCGGCCACACTGGTCAAGAAGGCAATGACATCGTGCTTTGTCTCCTCCTCGATTTCGAGAATTCGATCAACCGAAAATCCGGCGCGTTTCTTGATGTTTTCGAGAGCATCTCTTGGAACCAGATTCTCCTTTGCCATGGCCTCGCAGGCTGCAATCTCTACTTCAAGCCATTTTGCATAGAGATTCTCGGCCTTCCATATCCGGCCCATTTCAGGACGTGTATACCTTTCAATCATCTTTCGACTCCCTTTCTAAATTCTAAGACTCGACCCGCCGCGGACAAACAAGCCCCCGGTCATCGCTCCTGAGATTTTAAAACAAATATTCTTGGTTGCAAAGTTATGGATTCTATAGTTTATTTGCAACCCAGCGGAGAAGCCCTTGGAAATGGTCCGCTTGATAAGGATTGTTATTTATCAGAATAGCCATATACTTTCAATCCATTAAAGAAAACCCCATAAAAAATCTATGAATTCACAAACAGAACATATTGAAAACAAAGGGCTGAAAGAGGACGAACCAAAACCTTTTCGTTCACAACTCGGGCCGATTCTTTTTTTGGCTGCGATTTTTTTCCTCAATTTTATGGCTCGAATCGTCCTGGCCCCATTGATGCCCGCAATTGAAGCTGACCTGGGGGTGGACCATGCCGAAGCCGGATCGTTTTTTCTCCTTCTCTCTGTCGGTTATTTTGTTTCAGTTTTGTTCTCCGGCCTTCTTTCCTCACGCATGACCCACAGAAAAGTCATTACCATCTCCGCCATGGCAGTCGGCGCATCCCTTTTGACTATATCCCTCTGCAATGGCCTTTGGGCCTTGCGGACAGCACTCTTCCTGCTGGGGATGTCAGCCGGGATCTATATCCCTTCGGGTATCGCAACCCTGACCTCATTGGTCCAACCCAGGCACTGGGGAAAAGCACTCGCTATCCATGAGTTGGCCCCCAATATGAGCTTTATCGTTGCCCCCTTGCTTTCCGAGACCCTAATGCTGTGGTTTTCATGGCAAAGCGTACTGGTCCTTTTGGGATGTGTTTCGCTGGGAGTCGGAGTGGCCTTTTCGCGGTTTGGCAAGGGGGGTGATTTTCAGGGCGAACCTCTCAGTTTTGGCGTCTCGCGTACCCTCTTCTCATTACCAGATTTTTGGATAATGATCGTCCTTGTCAGCTTGGGTATCAGCGGCACATTGGGAATATATACAATGCTGCCTCTTTATCTGGTAACGGGGCACGGAATGGATCGCCACTGGGCCAACACCATGCTGGCTCTGTCGCGCACGCCGGGGGTTGCGATGGCCTTTGCCTCAGGATGGGTCACAGACCGCTTTGGCCCTAAACCAACCTTGTGTAGCGTATTTGTATTGACGGGGTTATTGACGGTCTTATTGGGCATGGTCTCGGACTCCTGGGTCATGGTCATCATTTTTCTGCAAGGAATATGTGCGAGCAGCTTTTTCCCCCCCGGACTTACCGTCCTTTCTTCCATAGCCCCTCCCCGCTCTCGGAACGTTGCCGTTTCGCTAACCCTTCCTGTCGCATCAATGTTGGGTGGCGGTGTCATCCCAATGGCCATAGGTCTCATGGGTGATGCGGGCTTTTTTTCAATGAGTATCATCCTGGTTGGACTCCTGATTTTTTCAGGCTCTATATTGTCAATATGTCTAAAAGCGTCACCTGAAAATACTTGATATTTTAGCAAAAACAACGTTCATTATTACCCCTCCACGCTTGCCCCGCCCATCCCATCCATTTTGACATTTTTAGTGCTGAACATAACCCCAGTGTCCTCTCGAAGCGGTGGGATGCCAGAAACCTTAACAATTGAAACACATTTGAACTCAAACGGCTTTTGTGATAATTCTGGTCCAGAAAATTTGGTCTCAGGTGAGGACTTGGGCAAAAGAATGTGCCAACAGACAAAAATAGCGCACCACGCGGACTTCTTGAAAATTTCAGTTCATAGACATTAATCCGAAAACATAGAGGAGGGAATATAATGGCAAAAAATCGGACTATCCATGAGTCTCCGGAGCTCTACCATATCATCCCGCTAAAAGTGTTCCGGCGCACACCCGGGGTTTTCTTTGACAAAATCCCGATCGATGCTTTCTCCCACATTGATGCTGTGGACCGCGTTATTCATGAAAATGGAGCCCGTTCACCCGGATCCGTGGAGGACATAATTTCCCCCTGGTATATGCACCCTCACCAGGATGACAATCTCATTGTCCTCCACGGGACGCGTTATGTAGATCTCTACACACGGGCATATGGAAAAATGAGGTCTTTCATGGTCACTGCCACGCATATCGAGGAGGAAGGGGCTACGTTGTTTGAGGGAGCGGCAATGCTGGTGTGGCCTCGGGGCGTATTCCATCGAATCGTCAGCAGCAAAAAGACCGGATCTATATCAATTAACTTCGCGGTACATTACGAGGGATTCGACACTCGGACGAATTTCAACGTTTACGACGTGGATCTTGAGTCTGGAAAATTCAGAGTTATCCGAGAGGGCCATCTGGACCAGCCCAGGGGTGACTGACCATGGGCCTTATGTCACCTGACTCGTATCCTCTCTAATCGGCGTTACGATCAGTTGTGTTCCCGGGTCTTTAGGAACGCGATTTCGGGCCACTTTTCCATGCAATTCTTGAGACGCCACTCACTGGAAGCCAAAAAGGTCAGATGTCCTTCTGCATCGTGGGCCAGATAACCAGCGTTATTCCGTTCAAAATCCCCGAGGCGTTTTTGATCTTCGCACGACACCCAACGCGCAATCATGTATTGGACCGTTTCGTAAACAGTGTCCGCCCCGTATTCGGATTTGAGCCGTTCTGAAGTCACGTCGAATTGAAGGTCCCCCACCGCACCAAGAACGTACTCACTGGTCCCCACCGGCCGAAATACCTGCACGGTCCCTTCTTCGGCCAGTTGGACAAGACCTTTCTGAAGTTGTTTGGCCTTCATGGGATTCTTCAACCGTATTCGCCGGAATCGCTCTGGGGCAAAATTGGGAATGCCCGTGAATTTCAAAGGTTCTTTTTCGGTAAAGGTGTCCCCGATTTTGATTGTGCCATGATTGTGTATACCGATGATATCTCCCGCAAAGGCTTCTTCGGCTTTGGTGCGGTCCTGGGCAAGAAATATGGTCGCGTTGGAAATGGTGATTTCTTTACCGATCCGGTGATGAATCACCTTCATTCCGCGTTGGAATCGCCCTGAACACACACGCAAAAAAGCGATGCGGTCATGATGAGCCGGGTCCATATTTGCCTGAATCTTAAAAACGAACCCCGAAAAGGCGTCTTCATAGGGTGACACGCGTCGGGTCTGCGTAGGACGTGAGGTGGGGGCAGGAGCCATTTCCACAAAGGCATCAAGCAGCTCTTTGACCCCAAAATTGTTGATGGCACTGCCGAAAAAGACCGGGGTTTGATTGCCTTTTAAATAGTGCTTTAATTCAAAGGGATCCGCTGCCCCTTCCAACAACTCAATATCGTCGCGCAATTCCCTGGCCTGGCTTCCTAATAATCGATCGAGACGGGGATCGGCAAGATCATGAATCATGACACTTTCCTGTGGACGGGTCTCCTGCCCCGCGGTGAAGAAGTGCATTTCCTGGCGGTATTTATTGTAGACTCCCTTAAAAGCCTTGCCCATACCCACGGGCCAGGAAAGAGGAACACATTCGATTTGGAGTTTTTCTTCAATATCAGACAGCAGGTCCAGCGGCAAAAGACCGTCTCTGTCCAGTTTGTTGATAAAAGTCATGATGGGAGTGTTGCGCATCCGGCATACTTCCATCAATTTTTCGGTCTGCGGCTCGACCCCCTTCCCGCTGTCAATTACCATCAGAGCACTATCCACCGCGGTCAATACCCGGTAGGTGTCTTCTGAAAAATCCTGGTGCCCCGGCGTATCCAGCAGGTTGATTTCGTAGTCCCGGTAATTAAATTTCATGGCAGAAGTTGTTACGGAGATACCCCGTTTTTTTTCTATATCCATCCAGTCGCTGGCCGCATGGCGGGCTGCCTTGCGAGCCCTGATCGCCCCTGCCTGTTGGATGGCTCCCCCAAACAGCAACAATTTCTCAGTAAGTGTGGTCTTACCCGCATCGGGGTGACTGATAATCCCAAAATTGCGGCGTCGATCCACTTCGCGCCGATGTTCTTTGTTCACCTTAAAAACCTCAAAAATGCCTGTTCATAAATGGTTATTTTTCACAATCTCTGCGCCTGCCCCGTAGCTCCGTAAGATGGTACCGGGGTCAAGTTCGGATTTCAATACCCGAAATATTTCAATGTGTTTCTGGTAACTTCTCAATAAGCCCGGTCGCGACATGCACTGCCACAATGCTTTACCCCCAGAGATCAATGGAGACGCCTCAATAACTGAGCAAAAAAACCAAGCCCCTAATAACTGGGCGGATACTTCTTGAAATCCTTCAAGGCCTTGATTGATCACCCCTTCTCTGATAAGATATTATTTGATTAGGGGGTCACGTTAAACGCATTTCATAGCGGATTCCTCACGCACAAAGTCCTTATTTTTTTCTGGCCACGGGGAGTAAAAATGTCTGGAATACTGGAAATTCTCTTGATTGTTGCCATTATTTTGGGCATTCTTATGCTCCCCAGATTGACGGCAAAAAAATCTGATCAACCCTCCCAACGCCTCGCTCACGGGTTCAAGTTTACGGGATGGATACGAATTGCCATTTTAGCCTCTCTCTCTTGGCTAGCACTCACAGGGTTTTATCTTAAACCCTGGGACATCCACTGGTTTCCCTTCTTGTATATGGGCGTTGGCCCGGTGGCCTTGATCTGGGGGATCTATTGGGTATTCTCTGGTTTTAGGAAAAAGAAAGAATAGGCGCCAAGGAACACACCCATAGACAGGGAAATAAGTCGAGGAAAGCCATAAAACGAGAGGCTAAGGGCCCAATTCACTTCACGTACTCACAAGTTAGCCATTCAAATCAACCAGTTTCCTGAAGAACATTGCAAATGCCGGAGCCAAATAGTTTGATCTGCCATTTTCTTATATCTTCGATACATTCCATGCTCTCAGGCCCCCCGGGGTTGGCGATGGAGATTGCACGTATCTGAGAGTTCGTAAAAACAACAGCCGGATCAACTCTCCACTTCCCGCCAAGTTGTTCGCGCCAGCTTTTCAAGGCCTTTACACGGGTGGCCTCTTTGGATCTCAACTTTTGCCGGCTTATGTGGGGGTATACAGGAAGCGTGTCATCAGAGATATTTAACCCCTCCTTTACTTTCTCAATAAGCGAGTCCCCCATACGATCTATCATTTTGGGACTAAAGCCTTTGATTCCAGCGAGATCAGCCCTGGAAACCGGTTTGACTCGAACAATTTCTTTGATTGATTCATTGCCCAGGACCTTGAAATGAGGACAATCTCTGCGTCTGGCCACCTGGTCCCGAAAACGCAAGATATTTTCCAGAACCGCAAGACTTCTGGAATCAAGCCTTCCCGCGCCTTTGAAACTGAGAAAAAACGCTTTGTTTTTTGTTGAATTCGGACGAACGCCACTTAGCAACTCACTCTCTTCTTCCACACAGAAAAGCAACCCTTTTTCAATCAACTCTCTTTCGAGAAGCCCTACCAGGGGGAGAAGATGGGAGGTATCCTGAACAGCATATCGAAGCATCGCCGCCGGCAGAGGCCTCTGGGACCAGTCTTTTTTCTGATATTTCTTATCACTCAGGATATTAAATTTTTCTTTAAGCAGGTTGGCAAGACCCGTTTCCCTGACTCCTAGAAACCTTGCAGCAATCTGGGTATCAAATAGAGAACGAACCTCGATGCCAAAATCTCGGTACAGGGAACGGATATCATAGTCAGCTCCGTGTAGGACCTTTCGGATTCGAGAATCGGAAAAAACGGGCCTCAAAGGAGAAAGGTCTTTTACGGAAAGGGGGTCGATCAGAACGTTGCGTTCAGGTGTAGAGATCTGAAGAAGGCAAACCTTTTCTTGATAGTGGAACATGGAATCCCCTTCAAGATCTACACCAAGAGCCTTCTCTTCTTGAAATTCTAGGGCTATCCTTCGTAAATCTGTTTCGTTTTCAATAAACAGGTAATCACTGTTAGTGGACTCAGTCATTTTTTACTTCAATTTCTCTATTTTGTTCCTTTAAACGCCAACAAAAGAATTGCCCTTTTTCCTGATTTGGCACCCTGTTTAATCTTGATTCCTGACCTTCAGGTGAGACCTGATTTACAAACCATTCATCTTATCTTTTAACAGGTCTCCCAGACTGGACAAGGCTTTTTTTTCATCGCCCTGATAACCCTTGTAGATATCTCTCCCAGAATTTTCCTCAAGCTTTCGAATGGAAAGCCCAATCCTTTTGTCCTTTTGAGAGACATTAACGACCTCAGCCTCCACTTCATCCTTGACCTGAAATTTTTCCAATTGATTGTCCTGTTTATCCTTGGCTAACTGAGAAACGTGAATCAACCCCTCTATACCTTTTTCCAGTTCAACAAAGAGACCAAAATCAGTGACGTTGGTCACGATACCGGAAACCCGTGTGCCGGGTTTATATTTTTGAGGGATTTCATCCCATGGGTCTGGTTCAAGGTGCTTGATGCTTAACGAAAAATGCTCATTTTCTTTGTCAATTTCCAGAACAACTGCGCGAACTTCTTCGCCTTTTTTGTAAAGTTCCGAAGGGTGGTTTAGTTGTCTTGTCCATGAAAAGTCAGATGTATGGACAAGACCGTCGATCCCTTTATCAATACCGACAAAAATACCAAAGTCGGTAATATTTTTTATCTTCCCTTCTATAATGGTCCCAACAGGATAGCTTTCAGCTATGACGTCCCAGGGGTTTAGCTCAAGTTGTTTTATACTTAGGGAAATACGATTCTTAGCAACATCAAGGTTTAAGACCAGCGCTTCCACCATATCGCCCACGCTCAAAATATCGGACGGATGCCGGATTTTTCTTGTCCAGGACATTTCAGAGATGTGAACGAGGCCTTGTATTCCTTCTTCCACTTCAACAAAGGCCCCGTATTTTTTTAGACCTGCGATACAACCCTTTATTTTAGACCCCACTGGATATTTTTCTTCAGCCATGCTCCACGGATCACGCGTCACCTGTTTGACACCAAGGGAAACTCTTTGTTTTTCTTTGTCAAAGTTCAAAATCTTGACAGTGATATTTTCACCGATTTGGTACATTTCTGATGGATGCCCCACCTTACCCCAGGACATATTTGTGACATGGACAAGTCCGTCTATTCCACCCACATCAACAAACAGTCCATAATCAGTAATATTGGTGACTGTTCCGTCAACCACGGCGCCTTCCTCAAGGCTTTCAAGTGTCTTTTCCCGCAAAGCCATCCTCGCAACCTCTAAAACGGCTCGACGCGATATTACTATATTTCCCTGTTGTTTTTCGTACTTTATTACCCTGAAATCATGCTCCGTACCGACAAGAGGATCCAAGTCCTTGAGTGGCGGCAAATCGGCCTGGGATCCTGGTAAAAATGCAGGCAAACCGATATCTACAGAAAGTCCCCCCTTCACTTTAGAAATAATCTTACCTCTGATTGTCCCCTCATCTTTATAGACTTCTTCAATGTGGTCCCATAGCTTGACACTTGCTGCCTTTTCCTTGGAAAGAATGACCCTTCCGTCTTTATCCTCTTTTCGCACCAAAAGGACATCGACTTCATCACCCACTGCCGCTGTTAGATTCCCACTTGAATCGATAAATTCAGAAACCTGAATCATTCCCTCTGATTTGTAACCGATATCAACTAAAACATATTCATTATCGATCTGTACTATTTGCCCACTGACGACCTTACCCTCCTGGATACTCTTGAGACTCTCTTCGTATAATTCCATAAAGTCACGACTATCCTGAGTGTCTTCTTCGGTTTCATCGAAATCTTTGCCCGCCCCTTCATGAAAAAGCTCCTGCTCATACACAAAGGCGGGTTTTATATTTTCGGTTACGAAAACTTCGTTTTCTGTCATTTTACTTGTTCCTTTTCCCATCAACCTGAATACCCCCAAATCTGTTATGGTTTCTATTACCTGTACCGTTTGCACCGTTTAAACAAAGAAGAAGGGTTTGCCCAGGGTTAAAATGTTTTTTATTTATTTCTCGAGCATTTAAAATTTTTCAAACAAAAGGGCATCTCATCTCAACGCGACAAGATGCCCTTAACAACCGTATTAATGAATTATGCTCTAGTAACGTTTTTGGCCGAAGGGCCTCGATCACCCTCTTCTACCTCAAAGCTAACCCGTTCGCCTTCATCAAGGCTCTTAAACCCGGACATATTGATTGCGGAATGATGGACAAATACATCCCCACCGTCCTCCTGCTCAATAAAGCCGAACCCCTTTTTGTCACTGAACCATTTTACTGTTCCTTGTACCATAGAAATAACCTCCTTTCTGAGAATTTTATGCTCCCCAAAAATCAGGTTGCCCTCCTGGTATGGAACCGTAAAACAGTGTACAACCCGCGAAACAACTAAATTTTAATCGTTCGAATAAATTTTTGAAGCAATAGGTGATATTTTAAACATATAAACCTAAAAGTCAACCAAAAAAGTCAAAAAACATCACTACAAGATTACCCGTCTGCTTGACCCCGCATGGATCGGGTTTATTACAAGACTGGAAGTTTTGGGGGCTGCGTCGGTGGAAAAGAAGCGGCCAGACATCACAGTGCCCAAAATTCCTGAAAACTTGCTTTACAATCGCAAGCTGAGGGAATAGCATGGCCCACCCATTTATGCCTTCCCTCTCAAGTCCCAAGCTTATTTCTGAAAAAGGCTGAATACACTCTATTTTGAACAACGAGGACAAGTAAACATGAAAAGCTCATTGGACATATTTTTGAACCCAAAATCTGTTGCGGTCATCGGAGCCACAGACAGGCCCGGGTCATGGGGCTCATTTATCATGCAGGGTCTATTGTCAAGAAACTATTCCGGAAAGATTTATCCGGTAAACCCAAATTCAGAAAAAATCTTTGGGATATCCGCCTTCAAACATATAAATGACATTGCAGACCAGGTTGATCTGGCGATTATTACCATACCATCGGATTTGGTAGAACACGCAGTTACGGCATGCGGGCAAAGACAGGTAAAAGGTGTGACTATAATCACAGCGGGGTACGGGGAAGCTTCTAAAAATGGCCGGACACAGGAAAACGCCCTTACCCATATCGCTCGATCTTACGACATGCACCTCCTTGGCCCCAACGTCAGCGGCACATTCAACCTCCATGCCGACTTCAACGCATCGGCCTCACCCGCCGAACATCTGGTGTGTAACAGAATTGGCGCCATTTGCCAGGGTGGTTACGCCTTCTATGATCTTCTTGCCTCAGGGTTTTCAAGAGGAATGGGCGTGGGGAAATTTGTCCACACCGGCAACGAATGCGATATTTCAGCCATAGTCGTCCTGGAACATTTCGGAAATGTCCCCGAAGTGGAGGTCATCCTGATGTATCTTGAAACGGTTAGAGATGCCCGACGTTTTGTTGAGATAGCGAGCCGCATATCAAAGACAAAGCCCATAGTAGCATACAAGGCCGGGAGGACGAAGGGATCAGCCCGCGCCGCAGAAAGCCATACCGGGGCCTTATCCGGAGTGAGGGAACTTTACGAGGGAGTGCTACGCCAGACGGGGATTATCTCCTCCCCCAACATGGAACTTCTGCTTCCCCTCGGCCACGCCCTGCTTGAACGGCCTCCGATGCGTGGCAAAAAGACGGCCATCATCACCATGGGGGGATCATGGGGGGTCGCCCTCTCAGATTCATTGGAGGAACTGGGGCTTATGGTACCTGAACTGAGCCAAGAGCTTCAGCAATCATTGAGGGCCTTGGGCGTGCTCCCAAGGGCATCAACAAAAAACCCTGTTGACATAGGCGCATCAGGGCTTTTCTTCCAAGAAGATATTATACTGGCTATCGGCAAAGAGATCCTCTCCTCCGGGGAGGTAGATGCCCTGGTTCTCCACGGCATGGGCAGGCCAGGGATGCTGGAGGAGGATGCCCCCCCTAGGCTCAAACTTTTTTTGGATGTCAATAAGCGGATTATTCGCGGTTTTAACAAAATGGAAAAAGAAACGGGTCTTCCCGTCCTTATAGGGAGCATCTATACGCCGTGGGAAAGTCAGGTGGTTCACGATCTCAATAAAGAGGGGATACGAATCTATAACCGGCTCGACGAAATTGCCCAGGTCCTTTGCTCTATGCAAAGGGACAAGAATGTTGGGGAATTACTCGACGGGTAGATATCGGCCGGATGACCCCAGCTATTCTGTCTGTACGATTCCCCTTACAGAATCGAACACCAAGGAATGGGCGTAGTCGCGCCCGAGGTAAGGGAGGCTTGATTGTGAGATATTCTTTTTGGATTTGCCCAGGCGCTTTCTCAATTCAGTTTTTTTGAAGTTTTTGAATCCATCTTTATCTTCAAGATTACCCTCAAATTAACAACAAGCAGAAAAATCAGAGGGCATATCCACAAAAGATGTAATTTATTTAGATCCATAAACAAAAAACTTATCAAAATGATTCCCCAGGGAATGATTAGCCTTGGAGCACAACAAATAATACCTATACTTCTGCTATCCTCAGAGTGCCCATTTCTGTCACCCTTCATTTCTTTTAACCAGAGGAAAGACAGGGCAACCGTCACCCCAACCATCATAACCCATATGACCCATTCAAATATTACCATAACCACTATCCTGAAAAACCAACCATGTGTTCCGTATTTTTCTCAATAACCTTTTAAGGTTAGCACAAGCAATGGCAACTTTTCAATAAGTTCGGGGAAAATAATAGGATTTCTGGGGTGGGGTTCGGGTGTTTCTTGAACCCCGCGGTGCCTGAACTTATTGAGAACTTACAAGCAACGCCGGAGTTTATCGGGGGCAATATTGCCACCACTGAGAACAAGAGCGATGGTTTTATCACGCACCCTATCTTTTATCTGCAAAGCAGCTGCCAGGGGCGCTGCGCCTGCATATTCCGCCAATGTTTTGGCTTTTTCCAGGTACAATCTCACCGCCTTCCGCATGGCTTCTTCTTCTATCAGCAAAAAGTCATCCAAATATTGCCAAATAATTTTTTGAGGTAACATAAAGGGGGAACGGGTTGCCAACCCCTCAGCCTCCGTCTTCATTTCAGCGGTGGTGTATCTGCGGTTCTTCCAGGTCAGATAGGCCGATGGGGCCTCGACCGCCTGCACGCCAATCACCTTGATATCGGGATTAATTGTTTTGGCCACCAAACAGGCGCCAGCCGCACCGCTCCCACCTCCAATGGGCACAAAAATCATCTCCACCCGCGGGATCTGCTCAAGAATCTCAAGCGTGATAGTCCCCACACCAGCTATCAGGTATGGTTCATCACCTGAAGAAATATAGCGCAGGCCATGTTCCCGGGCCATTTCTTCACAATGGGTCTTTGCTGCATCAAAATCTATACCGTGAAGAACAACCTCGGCCCCGTAACCTTTCATGGCTTCCACTTTCACGGGATTCGCCCCTTTGGGCGCAACGATGATAGCGGGGATGCCAAAGAGTCGAGCGGCGTAAGCGATCGATTGCCCATGATTTCCAGTAGACGCAGTGACAACACCCTGTTTTCGTTCAGCATCGGTTAGCCGCGATATAAGGTTGATCCCGCCCCGAACTTTGAAGGCCCCTACGGGCTGATAGTTCTCATGTTTTACATAGACACACGCCTCTATGTACTCATCCAAAGCCGGATAATTATACAAGGGCGTTGGAGACAGATATTTGCCAATAACCTGTTGTGCGTCTAATACGTCTAAAAACGTGGGCAATTTCATAAACGATTCCCTAAGGTTATCTCAGTTAACGATGGGCGGGTTTTTTTATTAT
>SDBT01002822.1_pt1 | contig 30408 bp, 53 predicted proteins | sample 2277101 | NCBI WGS metagenome assembly SDBT01 (sample SAMN10404973, study PRJNA504765) | marine sediment metagenome | isolation source: marine sediment core GS10_PC15, 103 cmbsf | place: Arctic Ocean: Southern Knipovich Ridge | collected 2010
GCTGAAGTTGGTGATTTACATTTAGGCGACTCAAGTAGTGGTACTAATGTTCTAAATTTGAAAGGTGGCAACGTCGGCATTGGCACAACAACACCATCCCAAAAGTTAGTTGTTGTTGGTGATGTTAATATAACAGGAAATACTAACATAGTTGGAAACTTAACTATACACGATTTATTTATTAATGAAAGTTCTATTTATTTTGGATATGATACAGAGAATAAACTATCTATGGATTCAGATGGAGACTTAAATTGGAAAGGAAAGAAAATAAAGGATGATAAAAAAGTAACTGATTTAGAAACAGAAAACCAAATGCTTAAAGATAGACTAACTGTTATTGAAAATATGCTTAATATTTCAGATATAACAATTCCAGAAGAATCTGAAACCGATTTATACAGATGTTCTTATAAAGAAGATAAAGAATGTTTAGGTGGATTAAGTGGAGTTAATAAAGAAACTGGTTTACAAACAAGATGTTATAATCTATTTAAATTAGGATGGAGCACTTGTACTACTGGATGGATAAAAGTCTAATTTCTTAAATAACTATTTATATCAATTATAATATAAAGTAAGTTATGGCTGATTTAGAGAAACAAATTACATTATACGGTAAATTGTTTAAAGGTAAAGATAATACATACAAAGCTGTTCTTTCTGATGATTCAATCGATAGAGAAAATGAAATTGTAGGTAAGGAATTTCTTAAAAGTGCTCTTGATGAAAAAACAGTAGGATTAATAGACCATAAAAATTCTGTTATGGGTATGATTTGTGAATGGACAGATAAAGAAATTAGAACTGTTAAGGGCCATAACGCATTAGTAGCCACACCCAAATGGTTTGAAAGCAATCCAAATACTACTATTATAAAAGGGATGCTAGAAGAAGGAGCAAACATAGGTTTATCAATCGGCGCTATTCCTAAAGAACATGATGTTGTAAAAAGAAATGGCAAAGAAATTAAGAGATGGACCAGTGGAGAAATAATCGAAGCATCGTTTGTTGCCATCCCGGCAAACAAGCATGCGCAAATAAGTGCAGTTGCAAAACAACTAAATCTTAACAAAACAAAGGAGAGTGGTAATCCAATGGAAAAAGAAGAGAAAGTAGCTTTTGAAAAGAAAGCTAATGAAATAATAGAGACTATGAAGGGCTCTAAAGCTAAAGATATTGAAAAAGTATTGATAGTCGCAGAAATACCTAAAGATATCTTTGCAGATATGATTAAGGAATTAGAGAAAGGAGAAAAAGCTGCAGCAAAGACATTAGAGAAAGCAGAAGAGATAGCTGAAGCTCATAAGGAAGAAACTCATGCAAACTTAGTTAAATTATTAGAAGATGCAGAGATTCCAAAAGATGTTATCGAGAGTTTGACAAAGCCTAACAGTGGCGGTGGAAAGCAAAAACCAGGCGCAGGCGGAAGCAAAGGGAAACCTGACGATGATGAAAGTTCTGAACAAAATGGGAAACCTAAACCAGGAGCAGGGAAAAAATCATTAACTGAAACAGAGATAGATGCTTTAGTAGAAAAGCAGGTTAATGAAAGATTGGACAAGGTTCCGTTCTTGAAATCACAAAGAGATGTAGTCGATATGACAACAGAACAAAAAAAAGAAAAGGCAGCAGATTTGATAAAAGCAAATAAACTGCCTATATTACCAGGAGGTATGTAAAATGAGTCAAGTAAATTGGAGTGATGGTCCATCTAAATCAACAGATGCTATTTTCAAAGAAGCATGGGCTGGACAAGTAGAGATATGTAAAGATCAATTTGGCGGAGAATCAGCTCTTTATTATGATCCATTCAAAGAGTTTGATTTAAGACCAAAGATAGCTGAATCAATGATGGAAAAAGCTTTAGAAATGATTGAAAAACAATCTATAGATACACAGACAGGCGGAGCAGGCACAGCAGGCACAGCTTTAATTCCAGTTTGGGTTGATCCTAACATCGTAAATAGAACTAGGAGATTAACACCTTTGACTGAATTGATTATGAGGAGAGCTACTAGAGGTCTTACTTATGATTTCATACCTTTGACTGCTAAGGCCGGCGCAGCATGGAACTTTGAAGATAGTTCTCAGCCTGACCAGGTTGATACTTACGACAGAATAAGCGTAGGGATTAAATTCTTATATGCAGTTGGAAGAGTAACAGGCCCTTCTATCTCAGCTATGAGAGGTTTTATAGATCCACAACAGTTAGACTTAGCTGTTAAAACTGAAAGCATCAAAGAAGCAGAAGAGGACATGATTATCAACGGAGATGCAAGCACTAATCCTGAAGAACCTGACGGATTAATTCAGTTGATTACAACTAACACAACTTCAGTAAGTGGAAATGTGACGTTAGTAGACATAAGAGCAGAAATCGCAACTACATTTAATGCAAATGGAGCTGTGACACTTGCTGTGACTGATGCAAACACACACAATTTCATCAAGAGCTTACTTCAAGACTTTCAGAGACAACCAGCACCACCAGCTGAAGGACTTCCTTTCGGTATACCAGGGAGCTTCCAGTTCGATGAATTGACTTTTATCAAAGACAGATTCATGCCAACTACATCCGGCTCTAGGAGAATCTTAATCTTGGATATGAGATGGATTTTCATGGCAGTATTACAAGATGTAACATTTGAGGAATTGGCAAAGAATAACGACAGCAACAAATATATGCTAAAAGAATACATAGCATTAATCAACACATTCGAAGCAGCAAGCTCACAGCTTACTGCAATCAACTGAGGTGAAAAAATGACCGAAAGATTAGCAACAAGCACAGTTCGAAAAGGTTTTGCAAATGGGATTAAATTTATCCATGTTCAAACACCTGCAACTATGGCAACTTCAGATACTATTGATTTAAAATCTGATGCAACTGATGGTAGAGATGCAGAGTTACAAGAAATCCTGAACACTTTGATTCAAGACGACCAAGGAGCAGACAAAACAGCAACCTTTGATCCAGCAACAGGAATTATAACATTCGGATCAATATCAACGGGGATTCACAACTTGTTTGTTATAGGGAGATAAAATGACAGAAGTAACAGAAACATTTAGACATATTGCAGCTGTTGGAGATCTAAAGTTTATTTCTATACAAGGAGATTCAACAACAGAAAGCAGTTTTACAATAGATTTAGATAGTGATGCAACAGACGGAAGGGGCACAGTAATGCAGGAGATTCTAAACACTCTACTTCAAGATGATGCAGGTCGAGATGAAACAGGAACGTTTGATCCTGCAACAGGGATATACACTTTAGGAACAATTAATGCAACAGGAATCCATAATCTATTTATAATAGGGAGGTAAAAATGGGAGAAAGAGGAATACATACAGGGGACGGAAGCCCAGCTTCACCACCCTATCAAGGAGATCAACAGTATGAGGTAGATAGACCGTTTATTTTTCAGACACCTAACGTAGAAAGTTACGAGAGAACTGTTCTGACGGAAAACTTCAATCAATTACCTGGAGCAAATGGTGATGTAGGAATTGCTTTTAATGTTGATTTTGAAGTTCTAGGTGCTGGTTCTGACCAGGGAGATGTAACTTTTGCAGCAGAAGTCGGAGGCATACAATTAGAAACAGATGCCAGCGGTTCTCAGCAAGTGGTTATAGCTCCACATTTAAACAGCGAACAAAGCGCATGGACAGGAATCAAATGGGGTAACGAAAATCAGGTTATATTCGAAGCAGTAATCAGAACAGGCGCAAGCATAGCTTCTATTATTATCTGGGCAGGTTTAAAACTAACTTTTGACCAGGACATAACTGCAGACAATGACCAGGCATTTTTCAGATTCGATGCCGGCGTAGCTAATTGGGAAACAGTAACTACAGTAGGCGGTACAGGAGATACTGAAGTAGATACAGGCGTAGTAGTTGCAGTAAGCACTATCTATTATTTTAAAATAGTAATAGATTCAGACAGAAAACCACATTATTTCATAAACAATAAAGAAGTAAATGTTGGAGCAGCATTGACTAATGATGTAAATCTAATTCCTTATGTTGGAGTAGAAGGCAACGCCAAAAACATTGTTTTGGTTAAAGAGAAAATATCCAGAATAATATTCGAGTGATGAAAAATGGCAGATAAAGATAAGAAAGTAAAAGCTGATATTGCTGAATTTGTAAAGGAAGCCTGGGTAGAGGGTGGAAGTGTAAGTGCTTCTGTTACTATCAAACACAATACAGGCAAGTCAGAAACCAAAGAATTTACGAGGTAAAATGACAAAGGAAAAAAAAGTCAAGAAAGCTAAAGAACCTGAAAATAAAAAGTATGAAGGGCCTACAAGAACTTTCAGATTCATAAATCCAGTAGGGCATCCAGACAAGTATGACCAGATTACTTTAAAGAAAGGGGACCATGTACCTAACAAGATTAAACCTATTCTGGAAAAAGAAGCAAAAGTACAAAAAGCAAAAGACAGAGTAAAAGAACTAGAAAGTGATTTGTTAGATGACGGCAAAGCAAATAATTCTAAGAACAAAGATAAGAAATCTCCTGGAAGAAAATCTAAGAAATAAAAATGGCAACTTTCATAATAGCAAAGGATCCAGTACAGCAGCAGATAACGGCAGGAGTTACTAGAAAAAAGATTCCAACAACACCTTTAAATGGGAGAGAAAGTTTACTTGTTAAAAACTTTGCAGGGGAAACCTGTTTTGTTGGAAATTCAGCTGTTACTAAAGATGATGGTTATCCTTTAGAAGTTGGAGAGACACTTCCTTTTGCTATAGCGCAACAAGCTAATCTTTATGGCATAACTGCCAGCGGTACATCAGATATAAGAATTCTAGAGGCGGTATAATGATAGGCGGAGGTAGAATGGGGACTATCAGCAAAGGTACTACAATTACTGTTACTGCAAGTAGGCCATTAGTTATTAAAGATAATGTTGGATTTCCCAAATATGAGTTCCGCATTGATGGAAATTTATATTTAACAGGGGGAATTAAGAAATTAAGACCAAGACCATGAAAATAAATAATTTACATATTTTAACAATGTTGATTCTATTTTCTGTATTAGTTACAGCTGCAACAAATATAATAATAGTAGAAGATTCAGTTGTAGATCAAAGCGCAACTGTAGGAACCTGGCATTTAGACCATGGACTTACTAATTTAACTGATGGAAATATTTCTACTTATGTAAGAACATTAGTAAATGAAACTAGCGCACTTACAAATTTCACAAAACAGGATGGAAGTGATAGTTTAAGTATAGTTCAGATAACATATAATACTTCTTCAGGAAAAGTAAGCACAAATTATAGTATGGCTGATTTTCTTAAATGTTGGGATAATGAAACTGTAGCGACTACAAAAGTAATATTCAGACTAACTTCTAATTTTACTCAAAATATAAGTAACCCTATTGCTTTTGAAAACTTTACCTGGATAAATGCAACTCCTGTTACTTTATCAAATACAAGAATAGTCGATATTAGAGTATTTAACAGAACAGTAACATCAGATATAACTAATGAAACAAACTTTACTAATTCTAATCTAGTATGGGCTAATGGAACAAACACTTCTGTATTAAACAGGAACATAGTGAGCGATATAAGAATTTTTAATAATTCAGTAATAATCTCAGTTTTGAATGAAACAAATACTACAGGGAATAATTTGATTTGGGGGAATGGAACAAATATGACTTTAGCGAATGTATTGATAGATAATACATCAGTGAAATTAATGAATTGTACCTCAGGGTTACAAATAGGAGATGGCAATTTTACAGTTTTTCCAGCTGATGGAAATATATTTATTGATTCGAATGTATCAATCCCAGATGGTTCAGTTATATGTGCAAATTATTCTTATCAAGGGGCAGGCTTTGGAACAGAGTTAGGAAGTGGAAATTTCTCAGCATTTACAGATGGAAATATTTTTATGAGTTCAACAAGTACGTTTTCTAATGGTACTGGATTTGGAGTGAATTATACATTCCATACTGAAGGTTTTGGTAATATCATAAATTCAAGTAATTATACTGTCAATTATTTAAACGGCAGTATAACTCTTACAAGCAATTTACATAATAATACCCTAATGGGAGTTAATTATTCTGTCTTAACTGATTCAACGCCTAAAAACAAAAGAGAATGTAATAACGGAAGTGATTGGATATTACTCGATTCAGAAAGCGATGAAGATGAAATATTTGATATAAGAATGTTTTGGTCAATTCCTGGAAGTAATTGGACTTTAACTATCCATAGAATAGAGCCAGACCAATACACAACATATACATCACTTGCAGTTCCGTTCAACGTAACATTAAATATAACAAATTCACCAAATAATCAAACTACTGTAAATGTAAGTTTATGGACCAGGATTAATAATGCTTCAGGATTATTTACATTAAATTCAAGCAGAGAAGTATTAAATAATAATACAGTATTTAATAAGACATTGACGTTTACTGACGGAGATAGAGTTTGGTGGTATTTCTCTTTTGAAGATAATCAAAGCAGGATAATTGAAAATACTTCCATAAGACTTTTAGATATAGATACTGTTTATTCGCAAATGGCAGTAGGAACAGGGATAAATTTTACTATGTTCGGGCCTAACGCAGGAAATGCTAACTTTCAGGGAACGATTACTGCAGCAAATTTAATAAGTAATGGGGGAATTACATCTCAATTAAACGCATCACCTCAATGTAATATAACTGTAACAAGCGGGATTATAACTGGCTTTGCAGGTTGCAATGTGGTGAGTTAAATGGATTCTGAATTAAAAAAAAAGTTAAAATCTAAGTTTGTTTTGTTTGCATTAATTATATTATTGATTGGTTCTATTATTTTAAACATAAATTCATACTCTAAAATAGATACTATCGAAAGAGGAATCACAGGAGCAGCCATTGGTTTTTTACCTAATTATGAATGCAAAGGCAGACAGGATATTTATCCAAATGGTTTATATTGTTTTGATGTAACTGAATCTAAGAAAACCTGCTATACACTACCTGACAGAACAGGTGGAAAAAGATGTTCAGTAGAGCCTTATTGGGAAAAACTAACAGGAGAACCAGAAATAATAAACCCTCCAACTCATACCTGTTTAGCTAATGGAAAAGAACTTTATTGTTATGATTTAAGTAATTCTAAAAAAACCTGTTATACTAAGGAAGATAGAACAGGCGGTGTAAGATGCTTGACTGATCCTTATTGGAAAAAGATAGGTGATTGCCCTGAAGCAGAATGTCCCTTAACTTTAACTTGCGGACCATGTGTTCAGACTTGCAAGGGATGCGGAAGTGGAAGCGGACCAGGGCCTTCAGAATGTGCTCCATGCATAGATTGCGATAATGTAATTGTTTTAGCTTATACAGATAATGGAAAAGAATTCTGTACCGGAATAGGTTATGGCCAGACTTGCATTAATGAAAGAGACCTTTCTACAAAACAATTAGATGAACTGGGTTGGTAGAATGGCCTACACCACAATAAAAGAAATAGTACAGAAAACAGGCGCAGGCGTTGAAATAAATAACGAGTTACTAGGTACTGGGAATAATTCTGAACAAAGCTACGATATAAAAAACAGGCATGTTATTTCAGATACTTATACACTTTCTAAGGCTCCAGAAACAGGCAACGATACAAACGATTTTACTGATTTAACAGAAACAACACATTATGATTTAGATAAAGATTCAGGTAGAGTTTTATTGACAGCTGCAGGAGTGACCTTTTTAGGAACAGATAATCTTTATGCAAAATATACCCATTCACCTAAGATTTCAGATACGATTATAGCTACTTTTCTTCCTCAAGCTGATGAAGAAGTAGACAGAATAACAGGTACTACCTGGGGCACACCTGAAACCAGAACAGAGTTCTTTGACGGCAGAAGAAAATATCCTTATCCTACTACTGACAGGCCTTATAATAGAGAAGATTTCGATGAACCCGATACAGTGAAATTAATAAAAAGAAACGTAACAGAAGTAAATGAAGTAAGCTTTCTAAGAAGGGGCGCAGCTTTAGCAAACGTACAGAGTTTTGATGCAGACAGTTCTACTTTCACAGACAATACAGGCGAAGCAAATTCAGCAGGCGGAACGGCTTTTTTCATATTCGCTGAAACTCCGGCTGTTTCAGATATAATCTATATAGGTGTAGAAAACAAATTCCATGGTTTACTTACAAATTTATTCATAACAGGCGTAGGAACCCCAACTGTTACATGGGAATACTGGGACGGAAGTAATTGGACAGCTTTTACAGTATCAGAATTAACAGCTAACTCAAGTAAATTCACAGCTGCAGGTAAGTTTACCTGGTCAGCTCTTTCTTCCTGGACTGCAGTGTCTGTAAACAGTTCACAAGCTTTATTCTTCATAAGAGGAAGATTAACAGCAGGCTCGTATTCAACAAGCCCAAAAGCATTAAGTCTAGTAGCAGACCAGGATTCAGTAATAGCCAAAGAAGTGCCCCTTTCAGATATACAATTCGATAAAAACGGCAGAGTTACGTTCTTAAAGGACAGCATCCCAAATGGCACTAGAAACGTCAAAATAGTCTATAAGCATGGCCAGACTACCACTAACCCATTAATTACCGAATTAAGCGCCTTATACGCAGGATTAAGGGTATTTGCTAACATATCAGGTGGTTCGTATGATGATGAAACAGGCTTTACTATTGGAAGTGTCCAGGTATCAATCGGCGAAGCATGGGTTAATATCAGGGAAGTTATATCTCAGTTTAACAAAAGAATAGACCAAATACTCAGACAGATAGGAAAAAGAGTAGTAATGGCATAATGGTTGAAACTCAAGAACAATATGATAAAAGAAAAAAAGACGAGAAGTATGAAATAGCCAATAGGGGTGAACAACAATCACAAACAAAAATAGGGGAGAATTCGCAACTTAATCAGGATTTATACGCAATAGTCCCAAGTGATTCTCATTACGGAGCTTATTATTTAATTACAGGAAAAGAAAAATTAAACTGCAGCTGCCCGGCAAGAGTTGTATGTAAACATTTAAAAGGTATAAATGGTAAGACAACATCCATCAGGATTTCCAGACCAAGTAAGAGCTAGAGTTGGAAGTATAATCGAATTTAAAGTCGGAACAGATACATTCACACTTTATACTAAATCAAATACAAAGAACGCCATGGGCCGGCTTAAAGGCCTAGCTGAAATACCTTCTACAATCCAGGGATTTTTACATAAAGTAACGCCCCAGGATGAACAGTTTTTAAATGAAGGAATTGTCAATATCGGCGATGGTATTTTTTATGCAGAGTTTGACGTTTCTATAAACGAGAACGATGAACTAAGCGAACTAGACGAAACAGACAGATGGATATTTACTAAGTTAAAAGAGAACGAAAAAGTACAGGGAACCAGGGTATTTCAAGTATGGAATGTAACTAAGAGGGTATAATGGCAGATAATGTCATAGAAGTGGAATATGCTGTAGATATTTCTGAAGAAGAGATACAAAAGAAATTAAGAGTTCTAGGAGAATTAATCGCACAGGAAATAAGAAATCTAGCTATCCGAATGGGCTTAAAAGACACAGGAGATTATATTCAAGGTTTCTCAGTAACTATTGAAAATGGAGTAATTATAATAGAAAACAGAACAAAGTATGCAGAACATTTAGAGTTTGGGACCTTTGAGTATAAAGCTAAGTCCGGAACAGATAAATTCCCTAAGTCATTAGATCCTAAGAAGAAAAACTTAAATACAAAAGAAGAAAGGGAAGCTTTGCCTTCAGGCATGCAACCCTTTGCACCAATTAGAAGAGTTCTTTTCAACAAAAACTTAATGAATAATCTAATAAGAAGAGTATTTGGTTAAATAACTATTTATATCAATAACCCTAATTATCATAAAAGAGAAGAATATGGTGTTCAACTCGGCTTTTTCCCGGTCAAATCCGGGATGGCTATCATTACTAATAAGGTTATCATAAGACCAAGTGGCATTTAACCTGTTGAAGTCCAAGTGGCGCTTTTATAAAAATGAATTTAATAAAACCAGAAGATATACTTGTAGAATTCTTTAGAGCTTATGTTCCAGAAGTAAAGAGAGATGGTTTAGATAACAGACAAACAACTAATTCTGAAAGTTTTAATGGTGATACTTCTAAGAAAACATTTATTATTAATGAATCAAACGAGATATTAGCAATTAATTCTATAACAGTCGATGGAACTACAAAAAATAAATATGTTGAATATGCTATTGACTTAGATAATAAGTTAATAACTTTTGTAACAGCCCCAGGCGCAGGATCTGATAATGTAGTAATCAGTTATGAAATAGGAAGTAATTGGATTTATCCAGATAAACCAAGAAAAAATCTTACTGAAAGTAAGTACCCTAGGATAAGTGTATTGACATTAGACCAAGGAGAAAATCCTTTAGGTGTAGGATTCGGTGGACCATACTGGATGGATGGTATTTATCAAATTGATGTAGTAGCGTACAAAGAACAGAAATGTTTAATAAACGGAGAGATAAAAGAAGGCCAGGATGTTGCAGATTTTATTGGAAGAAACTTAATCAATCAATTAACAAAAGGCACGTTATCGAGAATAGGCCTTAAACTCTATACTCCCAGGATACTAAGAGATATCCCTTTACCTTTAGATGAAGAAAAGAATCAATTTAGGAGAATGATAGAAGTACAGTTTAATGCTCAAGATATAGGAAAACAAAACACAGCTGCATTTTTAGAAACTTTTGAAACAGAAAACAACAAAGGGGAAAGTGTTACTGCAAATTGGAATACAAGTAATAGTCGTTTAGAAATGCACTCAAGCTCAAACCAACAACAAGCTTATAATACAAAAGCTACAAACTCAGGATTAAACTCAGGCGGTCAGAATTTTATAACAGTAACTGTAACAGCAGACGAGACTATTTTCGCAACTGATCAAGTAATTTATCAAGTTAGCACAGATAATTCATCCTGGCAGGAAGCTACATTAGGAACAGAATTAACTTTAACAACACCAGGGGATATATTGTATTGGAGAGTAATTTTCATAGGCAACGGAGCAAACGCTACTTATATAGAAAATCTTACTCACACATACACATTAAGTTAAAAAAACAAAAGGAGTTGATAAAAATAGCAGTCCCAGGAAGTTTACATACAATATTAATAAGCAAAGAAACAACATGGGGTACAGCAGTAGATCCCTCAAAAGACGTAGGAATAGTAACTGATTGGAATGATGGCACTAAAAGAATAGTAATTCCTATAAGTGGAGCAGGGGCTATTGAAGTTCAAAAGATAGTAACAGCTTCAGTAAGTACAGCAGGTTCTATGACAGTTCAATTACAACATGGGAGATTATTTGAATTCTTAGTTGGTAATGTAGGACATTCTACAAGTGGAAGTGATACAAGACATACTTTTTCAATAATAGATACAGCTCCAAGTTTCACAATGGATTCAGGAGAACAGGCAACATCTCAACCTTCATCAGCAGCCTCAGAAATAAGATATGAAGGATGTTTAGCAATAGCCGGTGAATTGACTTTTGTATTAGATGATGTACTTAAATTAAAAATGGATTGGGCCGGAGAATTACCTACTTCCGCAGCTGCAGTTGAAACGCCAGTTATAGATAATCTAATAGTATTCCCTCAAGGATTAATAGATGTTAAATTAAATGGGGTAAGTGCCACTATGGTGCAGAATGCAACTATCAGATTCTTAAAAACATTCGTTGCAGTAAATGGGGCAAAAAGTAATTTAATGCAGGCAGCGTTCACTACAGATTTAAAGTTTGAATTTAATGCAGTTTTAGGATTCAAAGACAAAACACTTCAAGAGTTAGGAATAGGTGGAAGCGCACCACCAGGTACTTCAGATCCTACTGGAATTGAATTTGAAATAATAGCAGATAATGGTGTAGCTTTTGGGAGTGGCCAGAGAAATATTCAATGTGTCTTAGAGAACTGTCAATTTACTAATACAGAAAAAATAGGTAATGTTGGGGGAGTAACATTCCTAAATTTAGCAGGAACAGGAACATTAAAAACACTCATTACCGTAGATGATATTCCATCTGGGAGTTTCTAAATGAGAGATGCTAATGGTAGATTTGTTAAGGGACATAAACCAATACCCTTAACTGAAAAAGGAAGAAAAGCCATTAGTGAATCATCTAAAGGCAACCCTACTAGATTCAAAAAAGGATTAGTTCCTTGGAACAAAGGAAAGAAAGGAGTTATGCCTGAAGCATGGAACAAAGGAAAAAAGATGGATAAGCCCGGACCTAACAAGGGTAAGAAGTTTTCTAAAGCATGGAGAAATAAACTTACTAAATCCCTGAAAAAAAATTGGAAAAATCCCGAATACAGAAAGAAAATGAATATAGAAGAGAGAAGATTTAATCAAAAGTTTCCTAAGTTTGATACTTCAATAGAGATTAAAATCCAAATGTATCTTACTGAATTGAGAATACCCTTCTTTACACACCACCCTATGAAAATAGAACATAGATATCAATGTGATATATTTATTCCATCAATGAATTTGATTATAGAATGTGATGGTGATTATTGGCATAAATATCCTGTAGGTTTAGAAAAAGACCACATTAGAACTAAAGAATTAATTGAGAAAGGATTTAAAGTTCTTAGACTTTGGGAGAATGAAATTAAGATTATGACCAAAGAAGATTTATTAAACAAAATTGGAGGGGAACACCATGAAAGAAATAAAAATAAAAAAGTTAGATGATAGTGAAGTTACAGTGAGGATAAGGCAGCCAACAGGCGAGCAAGTAAAAAAGATAAGAAATAAACTTGCAGAAGTACATAAAAAAGCAAAAGCAGAGAAAGAAATAGATGGTCTGAATGAATTTTTAGAGTTTCAAGATAAAGTAACTTGCGAATGTGCATATATGGATAACAAAAATATTGACATGAAATTTTTAGATAGTCTAGAGCAAGACCAAAAAGAAAAATTAACCTCTATTGTAGGTGTTGCTGCATTAGGTGAGTTAAATTTTACAAAGCTCTTAGGGAAGCAGCTAAACTAAGAGCTGATGGCGAGGCTGGCATAATTCAATTATCCCTAAGAAATAATCTTTGGGGTAAAGATTACGCAGAAAAGATGAGTGATGCTTTTGCTATGGAAGGCATGAGTACAAGATACGGATGGACACCCGAATATATAAGGAAACTCAAAGAAAAAGATAATAACACATATATGATTTATATAAACATACTTGCAGGAGAATCAGATTCTGCAAAAACAAAAGGACAAACACAAAATGGTAATATCAGCGGCAATCAAATTAGGAACTAGGGGGGCTAAATCAGCAGCAGGTGATTCAGCTACAGGTGAGGGTATAGGTGGTTTATTAGAAAAAATTCTAAGAACATTGAAACCTTTAGCAGATTTATTAGGTCTGATTGTAAGTATATTATTATTTAAAATACTCAAGGCCATAGATGCGATAGCACCCTTGGGTACTATACTTCAGAATATAATAGATTTCTTTGGGGGATTGTTCGACTTCGGAGTATGGATGGGGGAACACCTTGCAGACTTCGTAATAGGACTTTTCGACTTTGGAATATGGCTAGGGGAACACTTTGCAGATTTCATAATAGGGGTTTTTGATATAGCCAAATGGTTAGGGAAACAATTAATAGATTTTGTTGTAGGACTTTTCGACTTCGGAGTATGGCTAGGGGATAAAATAGCAGACTTTGTAATAGGCTTATTCGACTTCGGAGTATGGCTAGGTGACCAAATAGCAGATTTCGTAATAGGCACTTTTGACTTCGGACAATGGTTATTTGATAATATAACTAATTTTTTAAAAGGACAATTTGGAGGTTTTTTCGGAGGAGGCGAAGGCGGAGTAACAACAGCAGCAGATGTTCTAGCTGTTACAGATGCAGCTACTGGGGTAAGTACAAACACATTTAACTTTTTCGGATTGACTATACCTGAAGCACTGGAACAAATAAAAAGAGAATTAGGTATAGGTTCATTTAATCAGGGGAGAATATAATGTCATTACAAACAGATGTAACATTAACAAATAACACTTCAAGCAAAAAATTCTTATTTAGGGGAGTAGCACTCCAATCAAAAAAAGCACAACCAGTAATACCTTTTTCTTTAATAAACAGTGAATCAGACAGTACATTCCTTTTTAGGTTCTTCGGACAATCTGAAACAGTTACTTTTTCTTTTGTAATAACTAATGATGGTGTTGATGTGAGTGATGGTACTCAATCAGGTGGAGTAACAACAATCTCCCAACAACTTCAATATTTAAAAGATACAGTTTTTACAGCTGATTTTCAAGATACTTGGTTAGTAGAATTTTCAGAATTATATGGTGTAACTGGATTAACAGGCGTAGTTACTAATCTAACTTTTGATGTACCTGTAGGCAGTCCAGCAATAAGAAGAGGGACAATATCACTCCAAAGGGGGAGGCTAGCAGAGATATGACAATTGAGAGAATAAGAATATTTAGGGGTGGAGAAGAATTAAACGTAAACAGTATAGAAGTGACTATAACGGACAATCAAATAATAGATAATGCTAAGTTCAAAATGATTAAAAATTCTAATGTAACTAATGGTTCTGTTATTGATTTCAAAAAAGCAGATGGAGTTACAAGTTTCTTTTCAGGCAAAGTAATAAACAAAGAGCAAGAAGGGCCATGGGTTATTCCAGTAAAAACAAATGGTTATGAATTAAATAATAGGCAAGTTCAACAGGTTTATTCTAACACTACACCTGAAGCAATAGTAGAAGATATAATAACTAATCATACAACAAATTTAACATTCGCTTCAAGTGAAGTAAGCGGTTTTACAATCGGAGTTAATACCCCTTATGTAGCTAACGGTTATGCTATTGATATAATTAAAGAAGTAAACGTAATGGGTTGGCAATTAAGAATAGACGAAAGCGATAATGTATTCTTTGAACCCAAAGGATTTATAGATAATGGGAAAACATTAACCCATGGTATTAATATTCAATTAAAGAAATGGAGGGAAGATGGAACTGAGATGTTCAATCAGATTAGAATAGTGGGTGGTTTGACTAATGCAAAAGCAGACGAAGAAACATTTAGTGGAGATGCAAGTGAAAAAACTTTTACATTAACTAAAAAACCAGTAGGGGATATCCAGGTAACAGTGGGGGGTACATTTCAGACAGCAGGCGTTGATGGAAGCGGAGATTACAAAGTAGACAACGAACAAAAAAAGATAATATTTACAACAGCTCCAGGGATAGGCGTGGATAACATAGCTGTTAATTACAATCATCAAATAAGGGTAGTAGTCGAAGATCAAGATGATGATTCAATTACAGATAATGGATTCCAAATATTCAAGAAGATAGATAGGCCTTCTATTACTAACTTTGATGATGCCAGGGCAATGGCTAAAGCTTTACTTGGAGAATTCAGCAGCATACCTTTAAGTCCACAAGGAACCATACCTTTTATAGATTTTGACAGAAGTGTAGGGGAAATAATAACAGTAGTAGATAATACTCGAGGAATTACAGAACAATCAATAATCAGAAGAATAGTCTATAAAGATAATAAAACAGAACTAACCTTTGGGAGAATACCTTATAATTTTGATGATTTACAGGAAGAAATAAAAGAAAGAATAAAAACATTAGAAAGACGAACTACAGATGATGAAGTACAAGCATTTGCAAGAACTTCTAAACATAAACTAAGAGCAAGACTAACTGTTAGAGAAAGTCAAAGAGCGCAGAATATGAATGATTCTTTTATCTTAGGCCACACTACACTTGGAAGATTAAGAACTACTATTAACTTTGAAGCAGACTGTTCAAATAATTCTAACCATGGAACATGGCAAGGCAGCGACATAGATGGAGCTCAATATGATAATTTAGGATTCAGACTAAGCAAGGGAGCTTTCAACGGAAGTGATAATTTCATAGAAGTTACTGATGATTCAGATTTAGATTTAAATAATGATTTTGCTATTGCTTTAGCGATTAGAGTAGAGACACTTCCAAGTGCGCTTACTTACGTTCTAAACAAATGGGACGGAACTGATGGTTACGCTGTTAGAATTAACTCAAGCAATAAGCTAGAATTGATTTATTCTAATTCAGGAAGTGATAGTATAATTACAGCAACTACAGCGCTTACAGCTAAGTCTTTTCAGCATGTAGTATTCGTGAAAAGCGGAACTGCACTCACAGTTTATATAAATAATATTTCAGACAATACAGGAACAGGAGATGCAAACGCAGGGATTAATACAGAAGATTTACAAATAGGAAAATGGAGTACAAATTTCTTTACAGGTTCTCTAGATGAAGTAAGAATTTATAATAATGATATCAGCGCAGCAACTATTTCAAGAGCATTTAATTTATCTGATGTAATGGCAAGTGATGAAGCAACATTATTTACAGATTTAAAATGTTATTTAAGTATGGATAATCCAAGATTAGGTGACAGGCGTGGCGGAAGAATGGGCCTAGATACAGATGCTTTAGTTGAAAAATTTATAAGTGATGATTTCAAAGAAAGTCCAACTACAGCAGATTGGAATACTACATTAAGAAGATTAGCAATGAGTGACAGTTCAAACCAAATGGTGGGTTATAATACAGTAGCAACGTCTAAAGCAAATAGTCTAGTAAACATTGGAAGAAGAAGCTTTAATACAATTACACTTACAGCAGATGAGACTATATTTGCTGGGGATCAGGTAGTCTATCAGTTAAGCATTAACGGAAGTGCCTGGGAAACAGTAAGTCTTTCAAGTCCAAAAACTTTAGACACAATAGAAAATAAGATATACTGGAGAGTTATATTTTTAGGTAACGGAGCAAACGAAACTTATATTGAAAATTTAAAAATGGCTTATGCCTTAGTTTAGGAGGGAAAGATGAAATGGCAAATGGGAGCAACAATCTTAGCATTAATTCTAGCTGGCGCTGGTTATGTTGGATGGCAAAATGTATTTAATGTAATTGATGAATTGGCAGGAACAGAAGTAACTTATTATTTTTCTGATGATAGATGTTCAGATTGTAATATTATTCAAATAAATACAAGTTACTGGGAATATTGTTTTGAACATTCAGAAAGAGAAGATGTATTATATAAAAAATCAACTAGAGGTAGAAGGCTTTGGTTTAATCTAAATAAGATAGGTTTAGGAAAAGTAGATTCTTATGTTTCTAGTTATGGTAAAACTATAAGGCCGTTAAAAGACGGAGATTGTATAAAAAGATATACTAAAAAAAACCCTAGAGCAGGGAAGATATATTTAAAATCAGAAGAATCTAATAATATAAATGAAGGTTATTTAGTTACCTGGTCTGTACCTATTGGGGACAGAAACTTTGAAGAATACGGAAGATGCAGAAAGTATGAGATTGAAAAAGGAGTTTGTAAAGAAACTAATTTATTAATGGGGGAATTAACATGAAAAAATTATTATTAATTTTACTAATATTGATACTTTTGGCTAGCTTTGTTTCTGCCTTATCTACTAATAATGAAAGTTTGTTATTTTATTACATTATGAATGAAACTAATGGAGATTTAATTGATAACAAAATTAATTCAAAACCAAATTACATATTAGTTGAAAATGATTCAGGTATTCCAGATTATGAACGCCCACCTGTTGTTAATTGGTCAGTTAAGTCTATTGGATTTGATAATGCTTTTATTTTTTTTAATGATACTCCCTTACTAAACAATATATTTAATCAACCATTTGCTGATGGATTTACATTAGGGGCTTCTTTTAATCCAAATGGAACTGCGGCAGAAGGTATAGTTAGTTGGACTAATGATGCTGGATTAAGTGGTTTTGTAATGTTAATTCTTACTGCAGGAGGGATTTGTTGTGGGGACATTTCAGCAAGTCGTGTATGCATTGAAATAACATCATTTAGAAATTATACTGTAGTATGCACATATGAACCAGGTACTGTCTCTATGTATCTAAAAAATGACACTAATGGAAATCCTTATTTTGTTGGTTCTACATCATTGACAGTCTCATCAACATCAGAAGCGTTGAGAATAGGACACTGGTCTCCTGGTCAAGGCGCTTTTTTTGATGGTACAATTAGTGATGTATGGATGTTAAATTTAACTATGAATCAAAATGATATTTTTGATGTTATGAGTAATGGAATAGAAATATTAGAAGAATTAGATATAATGCCACCTATTAATTCTTCCTGGAATGTAACAAGTAATAATGTAGTTGAAGATGAAAATAGTTCAACTTGGAATTTTGGAGGAACTATCAATATAACTACTGATTTATTAAGTTTTACTGTAACAACTAATGAGAACTCTAATGGTAGTTGCAGATTAGAGGTTGAACAGAACTATACTGAAATGATAGCTAATAATTCTAATTTTAAGTTTGCCACTACAGAAACAACAAGTCATGCTTATACTATATCTGAAACAATAACTGAAGGAAATCATTGCCTTTATTGTTCTTTTATAGATGAATCTGGAAATGAACCTAAAGGGGCTAATTCAAGTTCAGGATGCCTTAATTTTACAAGATTACCTATAGTTAATTTAAGTATAATTCTTAATCCTAACCTAGCAGGGTTAGCCTATAATGTAAATTGGAGTTTAGCAAGAAATCAATTAAACTTTTCAAATGCAAATACAAGCGTGGGAAATTACAGCTGGAACTTTACAGATAAAGGATTAACAACTTATCCTATTGTAGTATGGCTTTATAATATTACAAATACAGGGGAAGCAAACTTTACAGTAAATTTAAAGATATCCAGAAATGAATCTTATTTTAATTGGTCCTTCAATGGAACAAAAATGACTACAACAGCAGTAGATTTATTTAATTTGACAGTAAACGAAAGCAGATTAATAAACTTTACTTTAGATTTAATTAACATATTACAGATATATGTGAATTGGAGTGTAACTGAGGATAGGGCTAATTGGACATTTACACCCACGTTTAATTCAACAGACGTATAGGGGGGATAAAAATTGTACTGACAAGCACATATAAAACAAGGGAAAGGGATGCAATAGCAGATGATACAGAAGCAGCTTTTACCCATGGTGCTGCAGGAACAGGAACAACAACACCAACAGCCGGAGATACAGCATTAGAAACAGAAGTATTCAGAGATACTATTGATTTATTCTCTAATCCAGGAACAGGAATCGTAACAGCTAGTTTAAGAATCTTACCTACAGAAGCAAACGGAAATGATATTGCAGAGTACGGATGGTTAGATGCAAGCAGTAGCGGTAATCTTTGGACAAGAACTACAATCACAGCGATTACTAAAACGAGTGATATTCAATTATATTTAGATACTGAAATAGCTATAGAAGTTATTGAAGTGTGAGGGAAAAATGACTATAAAAACTATAAGATTCGGAGGAACTGATTTTACAGATGGAGAGGTACTTCCAGCTGCAGATCAGAATGATACTTTTGATGAAACTAAACAAAATTTCATAAATATATATCCGGTGTTAAATGATGTGGGATTTGTAGTTGGCCACAGTTCAGATACAGCAAGTTATTCAGATGTATCAGTTGGTATATTTCAAACAACAGATTATACTTCAGTAACTATATCATGGACTTCAAGAAACACTAATATTCTACAAATAAACGGAGTTATGGGGGTAAACTGCAAAGCAGACAGAACTAAAGCAATAGCTTTAGAAAAAACAACTGGAGATGGCGCATTTACTTCAAATAGTGGTGGGACATGGAGTGATTCATCTACTAATCCACCAAATGTAACTATACTTTATGATATTAGTTGTCCAACTACAGGATTGGCAGTTGCTTTTGGAGATAATTCAGGTGCAGGTGAAAATATTTGGGTAAGTACAGACGGTGGAAATAATTGGGCTGAAGTAAGTGATGATGGAGGTGTAGGTGCTGCAGGTGTAGGTGCAGGTGATATGTTTGATGGGACAACAGGTTTCTGTATGCCTGTAAATACTGGAGATATCTTTATTACAAGTGATAGTGCAGATACATGGGCTGATACTACAAGGAACCTACCTGTTACTATTACAACAAATGATACTATGTTTGCTGTGAGTGCGACTGTTTATTTAATAGCTGTAATTGAAGATGGAATATACAAAGGAACAACAAGTGCTGATCCTACAAGGGTAAGTTTTATCCCTAGCGGTTATAGTCCGACTAGGTTTGTTAAAACTACTAACGGTGAGATTTATGTTCTTTGGTTATTCAGAGGCGCAGACGATACATCAACTAAACCATTGATATTATGCAAGAGTACAGATAATGGAGATACATGGACTCAATCTACAATATATATGGGCTATCACGATACTACAAACACACAGCATAGTAAAGCTAGTTTATCAGAAGCAGGAGACAATAAATTAATCTTTGCAACTTCAACAGGTAATGGGGTAGCAAGCTCAATCATAGAAATAGACGTGAGTTAAATGCCGCCAAAAGAAACAGTAGGAGATTTAAATTTCAACGAAGTAATTAAAGAACTAAGAATCTTACATAAAGAATATCCAACTATGAGATTCGGAGCTCTAGTTCAAATAGCCATAGACACAAAAAAGAAAAGAGCTAACTTCAATCTAAACGATGTAAGTTCTAAAGAGTTATTATCTAGTATCAAAGATTACAGACAGAAATTAAAGAATGAAAAAAAGAAGTGATACCATGGCAAACAAAGACATAACTTACCTAAAAGAAAAAACAGATGAAATATTAAAACAAGTAAAAGAAACAAATGGTACAGTAAGAGCTCATGATGTAAAGATAGTTAAGCTAGAACAGAATCAATCTAATCATTTTCATAATCATGATGAAGCTAAAAAAGATAAAAAATCTGTAGAGAAATGGTCTAGAAGAAAATTATTATTTTGGGGTGCAATTATATTTATTATACTTAGATTTTTGCTTGATTTATTAAGAGAAAAACTATTTGGAGGTTGAACATGGAAATAAGCATAGGATTAGTAATGGGTGGTATTGCAGCAGCAGGTGCTATGTGGAGAGCATACAAAGGATATCAGGCCCACATGAAAAAAAGAGATTATGAAGAATTCAGATGGAAAACATTTTTAATAAGCGTAGTGCCGGCTATCTCGTTAGCATTTGTAGCAGGAGCAACTTTTCCAGTGCCAGACTTATTCAGTATGGATGGCCTAACGATAGCAGTAATGTTCTTTACAGGCGGCGCAGGTGTAGCTAGTTTACAAGGGAAACTGCCGTTTAAGAAATAATAATCCATTTTTGTGGAAAATCTGAGCCCTCTTTGACACCCCCAATGTCTGAGGGCTCACTTTTACTTCTTTTTCTAATATATATACTGTAGAATAGATATATTTATATACAAGCATACCCTTTAGTTTACTATGGTAGACGAGAGGAAACAAATCAAAATTTCAGAAGAGGTTAAGACTTTTCTGGATAAAAATAAGTTAATAGAAAGAGAATCTTATGATGGAGTATTGAGAAGATTATTAAAAATTGATGGTGTAAAATGAGATTAATAATAGATTATAATGATGGTGAAGGAACAGAAGGTATGCTTCAAGGTATAAGGGATAATTTACTTAAAAAAATAGATGTTGAGATGGGTAGTCTTAGTATAACCAATGTAGAGATAATCAAAACAGATGATGAAGAAGAAGAGGAAGAAGAACCAGAAAGAGAAATCGAACCTAATTTCGATTATAATGATTTAGATTGAGTTGATACAAATGATAAATCCAAAAGAACTTCAAGCTTTCCTCAATAGAAAGAACACCTCTATGAAAGAGAAGGTGGCCAAAAAGCAACTAGCTGTAGGATATCGTCAAATCTTGCAGCAGTTGGGGGTGGCACATATTGGCTTTGGTGATTCAAGATGATGTTAAGACAAGCGGTTACTAAAGTTTTATTTAATAAAAAAATGAAAGATTTGAGTAATGATGAAATAATTATTTGTAACAAATTTATTGATGATTATAATAAAGTTAAAGAGCTGATTTAAATGGGTACATCAATAGAAGAAGCAGGGGATAAATGTCTAGGTCAAGAAGAATGTGATGGCTGCCCTTTATATATGGATAGTTGTGATGGAAAAGAATGGGGGGTTGAGATAAATGACAGATAAGATTTATATCGGAATACCCAGAAAAATTATAGAAAAAGCAATAGAAGATGAAGTTAGACAATATGCAAGGAAACTTATAAATTATCCTTATGTTAAGAATGTTTTTCATTCAGAATTACAGAAATTTGTTAAATCAAAAACTAAGAAAAAGGATATACAATGAAAATTAGATATGTGTTAATATTTGTTGTGTTGGTTGTAATTGGAATAATAATCCACGAAGAAACACACATTAGAATATTTAAAAATTATCATTGTGAAAATATAAGCATTTCACTAGAGAGAGGAGGGATTATTGCTCAAGCTGTATGTCCAGGTCACGAGGTTCACTTGGCTAATTCAATAAACGAAATATTAGGTTATCTATTGATACCTTTTCTTTCGTTGATTTCAACTTTGTTAATAAAAATAAGTTACAATGAAAAAAGAAATTAAATTCAAATGGGGATGGATGATTTTATGGAGTATTTTATTTTTTCCATTAGGAATTGCCATATACCCTATTTATATATTAAATAAATTATGTAAACAATAAACGAGGCGAACACCAATGTTATCAAAAGCAGATAAGAAAAAGATTAAAGATATGGTAGAAGAAAAGTCAGGGCTTATATCAAGACTGAATGATGCAATAGACGAGAGAAACTTAGTTCAGAAAGAGCTTGAAGTTCTGAAAATAGAGAAAGGCAAACAGTTAAAAGAGTTCAATGACAGGACACAGTTTGTTGAAGGGTTATTAAGCCACATCTTAGCAAAACCAATAAGAATAATTCTTCCAGATGGAGCTGTAGAACATAGATGGCAACCAGTCAGCACTATTAGTGGAGATCAACATTATAATCTTCAAAGAAGGTTCTGAAAATGGAACTAAACAAAGAAAATCTAGAAGGATATCAAAACGGTTTAGATGGTTTAGGAATTCTTCAAGCAGAGTTAATCAAAAAAAGAGTAGAGTTTGAAGAAACCAATGTTGAATTAATAACAAAGATACAGAAAGTTACAGAAGAACTAGGTGAGAGTAAAGATATATTCAAAGAAGCAGGCCTTGAAGAATACAAAAAGACAGGTTCTAAACAACTCATAGGCGGCTTAGGTGTTAGAGTTGGTGTTTCTTTAACCTATGATGTAGGCAATGCTCTAGAATGGGCTAAGGCCCATAAGCTTTGTTTACTCCTTGATAAGAAAGAGTTTGAGAGAATAGCTAAAAAAAGTCCTATTGGCTTTGTAGAGAAAGGGGAAAAGATAACAATAACATTTCCGAAGGAAATCAAATTTGGTGATTCACAATGACAGAAATAACTCCCAGAGATATAATAGTAGAAGCAATCAGCAGAGATAAAAGGGGAATTAAAAGCCCAGAGGGAGTATGGTATAATGAAAGCAAAAACATAGGCCCTGAGTTTGTTAAAGAAAATGATTTAGCTTTCGACAAAATAGAAAACGGTGACAAAGTAACAATTACCCTGGATGAAACTCTTAGATTCTTTAACACAATAAAGATTTCTAAGAAAGGGGCAAAGAAACAGGAAACTAAAGAACCTAAACCTCCTAAACCAAAAGCAGCTGCAAAAAAAACAGAGAATGAATTTGTAGATAAGACTTCTTATTTCTCAAAGTTGAATTCAGTATCAGGCAATGTTATCAAAAAAGGTTCTGGAAATTATGCAGCTAATTATCTCTCCTGGTCTGATGCCTGGAATGAATTGAAAAAGATTTATCCTAAATCTAACTTTAAGGTTTATGAGAACTCAGAAGGGATGCCTTATTTTAAAGATGATAATGGTGCTTTTGTAAAGGTAGGTGTGACTGTTGAAGAGATAGAACATATTGTATTCTTAGCAGTAATGGATAATAAATTTAATTCAATGAAATCAACAGTATATATTATCAAGAAATGGAGCAAGCAAAAACAAGCATTGGCTGATGAAGAAGTGCAGCCTTACAATATGTTCGATATAAACAGGTCTGTTCAGAGAGCATTAGCTAAAGCCATAGCAATGCATGGAATGGGTTTATATGTTTATAGGGGAGAAGATATCCCTGAATAAAAAGGAGTTGATAAAATTGGCAAAAATAAATAAAGACACAAAGAAAGTATTTCAAATGGGAATAACCTGTCCTCATTGCAAGAAAGGAATGGTAGTGACAAAAACAAAGAAAAAGATATCTGAAGGTACTGCAGCAGAATATGAAGAGAAAGTAATTGTAGACAAAGCAACACAGCAAACGATTAAAGAATCATCAAAAAAGAAGAAATGAATAATGTTGCTTTTGCAGAAGTTATTGATGGGTAGCGGTAAAATTCAGACCTGATCTGATAAGGCCAAGTCTGCTGCAGGTTCAATCCCTGCCCTGCCTAATTTTAAAAAAGAGTTGAACACCATGAATGAACCTTCCAATATAGTACGAAGTAAAAACCTACCCTACCCCCCTCTCGCCTTTGTTTCCATTAGAAAAACAAAACAGAGTGTGTTGGGGTTGTTAGAAAAAGGAGGAAACGCCCATTCGATATCAGTAACATTAAATCTAACTAGACCTACAATAGTACAGCACTTACAAGATATGCACAAGATGGGCCTCACAGACAAAATTATGATTAACAAATATAATGGAATCTGGAAGATAACAAGAGCCGGAGTAGATTATTTAGGGGGTAGGTTTTCTAACGCAATGTCCGAACGAGAAGGGGTAGGTACGACTGATTGGTTACAAGACAGAGCTCATAATCTAAAGATAAAATTAGAAGTAAGGGAAAAGCCAGAGAATCAGGCCTGGTTAAGTGACTGGAAACCCAACGATAAGATAAAAAATAACGTATTCTACACTCAAAGATTCGGAGAAATAATAACAACATTTACAGGAAAAAGTATAATTTTCCAATTACCTATACTTTATTTTAAAGATTCTGAACTAGCTCTGGCAGAAGCAGGAAGGATAGGAACTGCATTAAAGCAAAAATATGAAGAAGATGTTGAAGGCTTAAAACTAGGGGATTCAGATGTAAGCATGCAACTAATAACTCAACATCATGCAGTACCTAATGAACCTTACGCCAAGTTCTGCAAGAAGCATGGTTTTAGTTACAGGGACGAAATACTAGAAATAGATGCAAGCAAAAGTCCTGAGTTAGAATTTCCAGACAAGAATAATTCCCATAAACATCATTCAAACTATATAGATTATGTAAAAGATTTTGTTAAACAGAAAATACCTTTGCCTAGTGATATAGCCAAAAGCATAGCCAAAACACAGGAACAAATAGCAGAATTATCAGCAGCTCAGATAAATACAAACACTCAACTTCAAAGTATAATAAGTCTAATGACACCAAGAAAAGAGAAAGAAGAATTAAAAAAGAAATCAGAATTCGCTAATTATATTGGGTGATATTATGGATAAGGAAACTATGAAAAGAATAGAAGAAGGAAATGCAACAGCAGAAGATTTTAAGATGGTAAAGATTGGGGAAGAAGAAGTAAGGACCAGATTAAGCAAAGAAGATAGATTAAGGCTATTAGATGATGAGTTAGAGTTTAACAAAGAAGTCCAGATTTTTGTAATGAATCAAAGCAAAAAAAGAAAACTTACTACTAATTTTATTGTTGGTACTTTAAACAAACTTGCCTGGGGGATAATGATGGATGATTTAAACGAACAAATAAATTATATGGTAAAATTAAGACGGGGTGGAAGATAATGTTTTGTGAATCATGCCTAAAGGAAATAGAATCTTTTGAATGTCCTGATTGCAACTATCTAAACAAAGGAGAATATTAATGTCTTTTGATTTAGCAGCAGATAAAGTCAGACAAGAAAGAATAAAGTTCGAGCAAAAACAAGAAAGAATAACTCAAGGAAAGAAAAAGAAAACAAACAAAACAGATTGGCGCTTAGGAGCCTTTTGTAAAGAGTGCAGATGAAATGTTCAGTATGTCAAACAGAAATGATACAAGAACCAGGTTACTTCACAGTCTTTAGATGCCCTAATTGCGATAATATACAAATAGTCCCGGAGGCGAGTTAGATGACAGAAAAAGAGTTTTTAAAAGAACATCCAAGTTTGAAAGGAAAAATAAGTTATATAGACCATATAATGGATATGATACCTAAAAATCTTAAAAAATCAGTAAAGATAACTATGAAACCTAAAAAGATTATTGGATTTACAGCTGAGGATGTTCACGAAACACAACTAGACAAACAGAAAGTAGAGAAAGTTATTAGAGATAAAATTAACCAAGTTGATCTAATAATTCAGCCAGGACAACAAGCAGGGAAAAATATTAAAAATTTTCTTTTAAGAATGTTAAAGGAGTTGGGACTATGACAGAAGAAAAATACCCTTTAAGAATTGAATGCCCTTTATGCGGTACTAATCAACAATTGATACTAACTAGAGATGCAGTATTAGCTGATTTAGATAAGATGTTTAATGTGATTTCAAAAAAGAAAGTAAAAGATGGACTTAATTACCTAATGGGCAGATGTAAATTGCATGATAATCTTTGGCATGAGATAGATTCAATGAAAAAGGAGTTGATATAAATGAGATTAAAATGTTTATTTGGTTTTCATAAATGGTTCTGGGAACCCATTGAATTTGAATTTGAACCAAGCAGTAATAGGTGTTGGAATACATTGAATCTAAAAATATGTACCTGTTGTGGTAAAGTAAAAGCGTTTGTTCAAGGAAAAGATAATGATGGAACATACAGGACAATTAATGGAGTGAAAGTTCACGAATATTCAACAAATAAAACAAAAGGATGGTGATATTATGTTAATGAAAATAATAAACTGGCTTTTTAGAAATTACAAAAGAATTAATCACTTCGATATAAGAGGATTCACAGGAGCAATCAAAGACAAAATAGACAAAAGAGATTTTAGTATTGGTTCTATTAGTATTGATTTACCAAGTGAAGTTAATTTGAAAGAATACGTTGTTGAAGTAAAGTCACAAGGAACTCAAAACTCATGTGTAGCTTTTTCTATATGTTCAGCAATAGAATTTCAGCTACAGTTAGAAAACCCACAAAGAACAATTCCTTTAAGCGAGAGATACAGTTATTATTACGGAAGAAAAAAAAGTAATTTATTTCCTAAAAACGACGGAATGTACCCAAGAGATGCAATCAAATCAGCAAAAACAGACGGCGTATCGATAGAAAGACTATGCAAATACGATAATAGGTACATGAACAAAGAACCAGGAATAGTAGCCAAAAGCATAGCTCATATCTACAGCGCTTTGATTAAAAGCTACTTCAGGGCCTTCTCAAGCATAAACATCAAAGAACAGCTAGCAATAGGCTTGCCGGTAATAATTGCAGTTCCGTTATATGACTATTGGATTAACAACAAGACAGGAAACATCAGACTACCTAAATCAACAGATAAAAAACTAGGATATCATGCAGTATTAGTTGTAGGCTATTTTGATAATTATTTTATATGTCTAAACAGTTACGGAAAATACTGGGGAAATAAAGGATTTTGTTATATACCAATGAATTACAAAAGAACAGACAGTTGGGTGATTGAGTTAAGATGAATGAAAAAAACGGAGCTTTACCCTCAATATTAGTAGAAGAAATAGATATCAGATTTCCAGAGATAAGAAAAACAATTAAAGTAACTGCAAAAACAGAAAAAAAAGTCTTTGAATTATATATAAAAGTCAAGAAAGAAAATGAAAAAACTAAAGCCTAAGAAAGAATTCAAAACAGAAGAAGAGATAGTCAAAACAGAAGAAGAATCCATAGACAGTTGTTAGCGGAGTTTCCATAGGTTACTCGTAACCTTAATTACACAAGCGAATCAACTGGTGGAATATGAAATGCACAAGAAAGTTTAAAACCTGCCAAGGAGAAGCAATCAAAACAATCAACGGAGAATATGTTTGTCCTGGCTGCAGGGAAATGGGCGAAAAGTTTGATAATCAAGAAAGCAGAACAGAATGAAAAAAAGGAGTTGATAAAATTGGAAGAAATAAATGCAATAAGAGTTTTAGTAAACAAACAGTTAATAACCAAAGAAGAAGGATATGACTTAATAGTTAAGTTATTTAGTGAAGAATTAACTGAACAGACTATCCCAGAAGTTAAAGTGAAGATAAAGGACTTGGATAAAACAAAGAAAAGAAAATACAATAAATCAAAGAAGAGCAAATCTGACTTCTCTGAGAAAGAAGATAAATATATTGAGGATCACTTCAAGGATGATAAGATAGTAAACATAGCTAAAGCTATCAAAAGAGATGTTCAACAAGTTTATGCCAGAGCAAGAAAACTAGGACTAAGAAAATGGAAGAAAAAAACAGAATCTAAAGAACAGGAATCTTCACAGGAAGAATCTGCAAAAGTTCTTACAGAGAAACTAAACAAAAAGGAACTAGTGAAATGGAGCGCAACAGAGGATGCAACTATAGTGGAGAATTATGGAGTAGTATCTGTAGGGGATATAGCCAAGCAGTTAAACAGAGAAGAATCTGAAGTAAGGAAAAGAATAGCTGATTTAGAAAAGATTGGGGAAATAAAATAAGAGGCGATTAAAATAAGCAAAAAAGAAACAGAATATAAAATCGAAGAGAATAGAAGAAAATATTTAACACCAGGAACAATCAGTTTACTAAGGCCAAAGAACGCTATATTTATTTCTGCAGCAAACAAACTAAACCATGAGTTAAGTAAAACTATTGGCGGCTATGCGCTTAGAAAAGTAGGAGATATCCCTCAGTTTAGTTTAAAGTTAAAAAGATTATTATGGGAAATAGAGCAAGAGTTCAACAAATTAATTAAAGACTTTCCAAAAGGAAAAGAAGATTTTATAACAGAAGCTAAGTTAGGAGATAGACAGATAGACTTAGTTAAGTTAAGAGATTGTCAACATTATGAGTGGGAGAATGATTCCAGTATAAAAAAAGAGGGGGCGTTTACGTTTTATATATGAAAAAAATAAAAGTATTGAATGGATATGCAGGAATTGGCGGCAACAGAAAGTTATGGCCAGATAAAGAAATAGAAGTTACAGCAGTAGAGATTAATCCAGAGATTGCTAAGATTTATCAAGACTTCTTTCCAAATGATAAAGTTATAATTGGAGATGCACACAAATATCTTTTAGAGCATTATAAAGAGTTTGATTTTATATGGACTTCTCCGCCATGTCCAACTCATTCAGATATAAAAAGATGTAATGTTCAGGGTTATGATAAAAAAGCAGAATATGCAGATATGAGATTATATCAAGAGATAATACTATTAACTCACTTCTCTAAAGGCTTATGGGTAGTTGAGAATGTAAGGCCATATTATACCCCTTTGATTATTCCAATGACTTGTGGCCGTCATTACTTCTGGAGTAATTTTCACATAACAAATTTACCAGGCAAAGAAAGGGAACACTTCGATGATATTGCTTCAATGGAGAAAGTAAAAGGCATAAAAATTAATCAATATAAAATTAAGGATAAGAGAAAAATAATAAGAAATTGCGTTAAGCCAGAAGTAGGATTACATATATTTAACTGTGCTTTTAAAATAAAACAACTAACACTATGAAACAAGAAAAATTTATACTAGATGCCTGTTGTGGTGGTAGAATGTTTTGGTTTAATAAAAAACATCCTAATGTATTGTATATTGATAATCGCAAAGAAGAAAAGGGGCATATCTCTAAAAAAAGCAATCATCAAGTCAAACCTGATATAGTTATGGACTTTAGAGATTTAAAATTCAAAGATAAATCATTCAAATTAGTAGTTTGGGACCCTCCACACAGAACAGATTTCACTAAAACTTCACTAATGGCCAAGCAATATGGCATGCTAAACAAAGAAACATGGCCATATGATCTTAAAAAAGGATTTTGTGAATGTTGGAGAGTCCTGCAGGACTACGGAGTTCTAATCTTCAAGTGGAACGAGAAACAAATTAAGCTAAAAAGTATTCTAAGGCTATTTTCTGTACAGCCTTTATTCGGAAATATCAAATGTGCCAGAGGTTATAGAAGCACTTATTGGATGTGTTTCATGAAGATACCAAAATGAAAACAAAAACTGAAATCATCAGGCTATTGTCTATGACAAAAAAGCAATTAGAGAAAGAGATGGGCGTGAAGATTGGTAATGGTCAATATACACAAGGAATAAAAAAAATGTGTGTATGGTTGATAGAATGAGTGAGGGGGTTGAAAACATCCTGAAGAGGTAATT
>SDBT01002823.1_pt1 | contig 30406 bp, 30 predicted proteins | sample 2277101 | NCBI WGS metagenome assembly SDBT01 (sample SAMN10404973, study PRJNA504765) | marine sediment metagenome | isolation source: marine sediment core GS10_PC15, 103 cmbsf | place: Arctic Ocean: Southern Knipovich Ridge | collected 2010
CCGACACGCAGCACGCCAGATGATCGCCCCCGCACCTGGCGAGAAGCTAGGCAACCTAAGACACTTTGGCAAAAGCTCGCCGTAGTCGGAAGGAACTTGTAATTTGCGGTACTAGCCGCCGGTTCCATCGGGTTGACATTGCCCCTGAAATACCGGCGGCTAGCGCCTTGCCGCTCACGAATCTGCGATCGAACCTCCCCCAGCGCAGCTACCCCAATTCCTAACATTGACACGGCACTAGGCCGTTGAAAAAGGGCGGGGCTGACCGGCACACACCTTCTTCAACGACCTCCCGAGCCGGTGGGGGGAATTGACAACCCCACGGTCGGCAACCTAGGATGGATGGCGGTGGACGCGGCATCCCCCTATCACAAGGTCACGACGGCCATGGATCGATATCTCCCTTCCCATTCGCGACGGACGACTCGGGCGTTCTTGCTCGTCGGCATCTGCCTACTGGGCATCGCGACCCCTTGCCAGGCCAAGGAGGCCCAGCCGCCCGCGTGCAAGCTGGGGGTGCTGATCGAACTCAGGGGCGAGATCGGGCCCATGCTCGAACAGTTTCTCTATCGCAGGTTGGACAAGGCCAAGAGTCTGGGGGCCGATCTGATCATCCTCGAGATCGAGAGCCCGGGCGGATACTTGCATACGTCCGAGAACATCGCCAAGCGGCTTCGCGATCTCGATTGGGCTCACACGGTGGCCTACGTTCCCGACTATGCCTATAGCGGCGCCGCCATCGCCGCGCTGGGGTGCGACGAGATTATCATGGAGCCGAGGGCCCTGATCGGCGACGCGGGCCCGATCATTCAGGACGAGAACTTCCAGTTCCAGCATGCGCCGGAAAAGATCCTCAGCCCGTTGCGCCAGATCGTGCGCGGTCTGGCCGAAGCGAAGGGACGCCCCCCGGCGGTCGCCGAGGCCATGGTCGATAGGAATCTGAAAGTCTTTCACGTGACCAACCGCATCACCAAGGAAGAGACGTTCATGTCCGAGGAGGACATCGAGTCACAAGAGAACCCCGACGATTGGGAAAAGGGGAAACAGATTCCCGAATCGGGCGACGGCGACTTCCTGACCGTCGACGGCGATCAGGCGGTCGCTATCCAACTGGCCGAAGGAACCGCTTCGAGTCGGGAAGAACTGAAAGAGCGGTATCAACTCGAAAAAGAGCTGATCGTGCTCAGAAAAACGGGCGTCGATACGGCCGTCGCCGTGTTGAATTGGCCGCTGGTCACCGGGCTGCTCTTTGTTATCGGCCTGATCGCTCTTTATGTCGAGTTCTCCGCACCGGGGATCGGCGTCGGCGGGCTAACGGCCGGGCTCTGCTTCACGCTCTTCTTCTGGAGCCGATTCATGGGCGGAACGGCCGAGTGGCTCGAACTGATCCTCTTCTTCGCGGGACTCGTCTTCTTGGCCGTCGAACTCTTCGTGCTGCCGGGCTTCGGCGTGGCCGGGCTGACCGGCGCGCTGCTGCTGTTGGCAAGCATCGTCATGGCCAGCGTCCACTTCACCATCCCGAGTACACCGCTCGAGAAGAGCACTCTGGCCGCTACGCTCATGGTCGTGATGGTCTCCGGCAGCCTGTTTGCCGTCTCCGCCATGGTGATCAGTCGGCGATTGCCTTCGATCCCCCTGCTAAGCCAGCTCGCCCTGATACCGACGCCGGAGACGACCGGCAGTTTACCCGACCCACGCGACGAGGAAGGGGCCGATAACTCAGGCACGGGACATTTCCGCCCGAGGATCGGGGACGTGGCCGTCGCCGACTCGGCGCTGCGCCCGGCCGGACGTGCCCGATTCGCCGATCGGTTCGTCGACGTGGTCACGGAAGGCACTTTTGTCAGCAAGGGCCAGCGAATCCGGGTGATCGAGGTTTACGGCAACCGAATCGTCGTGGATCTCGAATCGCCTGAATGACGAGGGTACGCAATCACCCGGCGCGGATGGCTCGAAACTCGGGATCGTCGCGAAGCGGGTCGAAATCGGGTTCGTCGTCGATCAGGTCGCGATACTTCGCATCAATGGCCAGCGACTGCGCGAGGCACTCCAGCGCCTCGTCCCGGCTTCCCGTCAAACTCAGGTAACAGGCCAGATTGTAGTGCAACAGGGCCTCGGCGGGGTCAGCCTCTAGTGCTTGTCGCATCGCGTCGATGGCCAGCGGCAGCCGATCGGTCCGCTTGTAGCACCAGGCCAGCGCCAGCCAGACGTGGATATTCCCGGGCGCCGCCGAGGCCGCTTTGGCCAGCGGTTCGAGTGCTTCTTCGTATCGCTCCAGCGCCCGCAACGCCTCGCCGCGCAGATGCAAGGCGGGTGCATCGTCGCGGTAGTCGTCATCGATTCGCGCCAGTGCTTGAAGCGCCCGCTCTGGCAACCCCAATTCCAGATAGCCCTCGGCTCGAAGCAGCGCCCTTGAGCGGCGGATCTGTTTCTCGGCCTCGGTCAACTTTTCACTCCACTCTCACCGCGCGCGAGACGCAACGTGTTGCTATGAAAGAACTTAGCGGATGGGGAGGGATTCGAACCCCCGGTGCAGTCGCCCACACAGCAGTTTTCAAGACTGCCGCCTTAGTCCACTCGGCCACCCATCCAAATCATTGCCTGACAACGACTTACACAAATCGGGGCTCCGCTTTGCCCTGAGTCGCGCGACGATACTAGGGCCAATCGTACCAAGTCGAGCCGCTCCCGCAAAGCGGCAATCTGAGGGCTCGATCCGGCCGGGTCGTCATCGTCGCTTTGGCGACTCGGGCTTTGCCGGTTGAATCACCCTGCCCTGCGGGTAGTCCTTGCCGTGGAAACTGCGGATGACCGATAGCTGCCAGGTCTCCAGCTCCGCCTTCATTCGGGCGAGCACTTCCGGCTGCTGGTCCGCCACATCGGTGGTCTCCGACGGGTCCGTCGCCAAGTCGTAAAGCGCCCACGTATCCGGAGCCGGCTTGACGAGCTTGTATCGGTTGTCGTTCCAGGCCGAGGGGCCGGAGTTTGTGTTGAAACGTGGTTGGTTCTCGCCATATTGCCAGAAACCCATCGGTTTGGGACGCTTCTTCATCTTCCCGTCCAGTAGCGGCAACAGACTGATGCCGTCGATCGGCCGCACTTGATCGGGAACCTTGATTTGGAGGATGTCGACCAGCGTCGGGTAAATGTCGATCACGCCGGCGGGGATTTCAGTCACGACGGGGTGCCGGATCTTCGCGGGCCATTCGATGACCGACGGCACGCGGATGCCACCCTCCCACACATCTCCCTTGCGGCCCCGCAGCCCGGCGTTCGTGCCGTGGGCGTCGGGACGCTTCGGGTCGAACCACCCGCCGTTGTCGCTGCAATACCAGACCATGGTATTCTCGGCGACGTCCAGTTTGCGCAGGCCGTTGCGGAGCGTACCGATGCTACGATCCATGGCCACGAGTTCCCCATAGTAGGGCGATCCGTCGGCCGTCGCGAGGTCCTCGGGCAAGGGTTGGTGGGGGACGTGGGGGCTGCCGAACCAGACGACGGCGAGAAAGGGCTTCTTGCGTTTCGAGACCTCGGAGATGAACTTCAGCGCCTCGGCGACGATGGCCTCCGAACCATCGCCGACGACTTTCTCCGGAACACCGTTGTGGCCGAAGGTCCAGTTCAACTCGAAATAGTTGGTCACGGAGAACGACTCGTCGAAGCCGCAATTGCGAGGCGCATACGGATTGGAATTGGCCATGATCTTACCCGGCCCGGCCACACCGTTTAAGTGCCACTTGCCGAAGTGCCCGGTAGTATATCCGGCCGTCTTGACCGCCTGGGCGATGGTGATCTCCTGCTTGCGAAACAGATTACCGGCCCAAAAGACCCCCATCCGATTGGGATGGCGACCGGTCATCACGCTCGCGCGGGCGGGCGAACAAGCCGGTTGCGCATAGAAGCGATTGAAACGCAACCCCGCGTCGGCCATGGCATCCAGGTTGGGCGTGCGGATCTTCTTCAAGCCGTTGTAGCTCACGTCTCCCCAGCCTTGGTCGTCGGTCATGCAGAGGACGATGTTCGGCCGTTCGAGGGGGCTGTCGGCGGCGGCAACCGTCGAGGCGAAGGTTCCGAGGACGGCCAATGCGCATACGTTGAGAGCGAGGTGTCGTGTCATAGTGATGTCATCCTTTTACTGTTTGGTGGCGGGGCCCGTTGGATTGGCCGGCGCTTTGGGGCCGCCGAGCAACTCGACCATTGCCTTGCCCATGCCTTCGCCGATCAGGTAGTAGGTTTCGGCGTTGCAGCACCAGTGATAGCGGATCGGACGCGGCGAGACATCGCCATCGCGGAAGCAACTTCGGGTTTCGACATATTGGACGTTGCCCTGGAACTCCTTGCGATTGGCAGTCGCCTCTTGGGCGGCCATAATGCCCAGGCGGCGATCGACGGTTTGCCCCCATCCACCGAACCCGCTGCCGAGGACCACAAACGGCAGGTTCGGCACGCCGAGATCCTTGCGGACGTCGTGGATGAGGTTGACCATGTTCTGCTCATACTCGGCGACGTCCGGCGCGCTGCACCCGTCGTTCCAACCCTGATGCCAGCCGAAGCCGACGATCTCGTATCCGCGGCCGTCGTAGTCGGGGAAATCGGCCTTGAGATTGGCGAGTTGTTTCTTGACGGCGTCGATCATCTCGTCATAGATATTGCCGACACCCGGCCCACGTTCGGCGCCGCTTCGCGTCTTACCGGAACTCGGCGGCCGCCACGGGCCGGCGAGACTTGTACCGCCGGGGGCCACCTTGATCAGCAGCACTTGTTGGTCGAGATAATCGCCGACGACCCAGCCGAACGCGAGTTCCGGTCCGATGGCATTACGAGCGGCGCTCTTGCCGATGGTCAACGGGCACTTGGTCTGGTAGTAGGAGAGCCAGACATCGTGGCGGACGATCCAATTTCCGTCTTTATCGCGAAGCTGTTTGTATCGCGCGGCGGAGGCCGGTTCTTGGGTCAAGGTTTCGAGGGTTCCATTTTGCCCCGGCTTTCCCTGGATGACCCCATGCCCCTCCATATTGGACTGTCCGGCCAGGACAAAGACCTTCAGCGGACTCTTACCCGGCTGGTCGGCCCGAGCGGGCCCGGCGGCGATCATTGCGGCCAATACGGCAAGTAACAAACACTGGTTGACGAGTTTTCTCGCGATTTCCATAGGAACCTCACTGGCTCGGCGGGGGGCGGGACCTCTTCCGTTGGGGGAGAGGACGTTGGCGAGGCGTTATTCTCGCACATTCCCAAGAGCGGAGCAAGCATCGAAATCTTGCGACTCCGGCTACAGGAACCGTCCCGAGGGACAGTTTGCGACGATCTACTTCACGGCCACAGGTAAGATGGACTCGATGTCATCGTGCAGGAGCTTAAGCTCATCGAGGAAGTGCTGTTGCGAGCCGAACAGATCATCGAGCCGGCCGACGAGACCTCGGTAGTATTCGACGCCGTCGAGCAGGTTCTCTTTGAACTCCTCGAAGTAACTCGCCGGATAGGACTGAAGCCCCACCGAGCAACACTCGATCTCGTGACGGAGATGGTCGGCGTAGAGGGCAATTTCTCGGAGGAACATGTGCGGCCGGTTAGGACGCATCGGCAGAGGGGCCCGAGCGTAGATGTGGCTCACCATTTCTTCCAGAGTGGCGATCTTCGAGAAATCGGCAATACTCGGGCCGGGACAGATGGCCGGGGTGGCATCCGGGTTGATTCCATAGCAGATGGAGACACCGCCGCCCAGATCGTGGCAGATACAGGACTTCGCCAGCACGTGTTCCCGCATCCGCAGGAGTTGGTCGCCCGTGCGACCTTCCTCGGCAAGGTGGTCGAGTTTCCGTCTCTGATAGTTGCGCGAGGCGGCACAAATCGGGATCTCCGTGAACTCCGTACTGAACCGGACATGGGTCCTATGACAGGGGCTGCCGGGCTTGCCTCGTTCGATCCGCTGTCGCCGGGCTTCCTCGCTCGCGGAGCTGCGCAAGTTCCAGAACGGCAACCCGAAGGGTGAGTTGTCGCTGAGGAAGACATCTTCCGGCGTAGCGGCCACGAGTCTCTCGAGGTGCTGCTGATCCACCTTGGCCACCTCGGGGACGAGCAGAAAAGGCGTGGCCCAACCCGTCGCATCGACATCGTAGTAACCCAACAGCAATTTATCCTCTTCGGCGGTTCCGATGCCGCCTTGGGCGGTGATGCGGACGGCGTGAGGCATCTCGATCGGAATCCGGCCGGCTGCGGCAAGGGCCTTGATGTAGATCGCATGAAGCTTCGCGATCAACTGGCCCTTATTCTGCTTAAACTCCTCAAGGATCGGCCCCAGCAGGAGCCCCTTTGTGGCGTAGGCATGACCGCCGCAGTTCAACCCCGATTCAACGCGGTACTCAGAGACCCACAGCCCCCGCTTCGCGAGGAACTTCCCCTGAATGACCGCCGAGCGGTAGTCGCTTACCTTCAAGACGATCTTCTTCTTCAACACGCCGTCGGGACCCGGGAAGAAGTCTTCGAACTTTGCGATGTAGCCGTACAGGTGCAGGTTCATGCCTGCCGAGAAGACGACGGATGAGTCGCCCAGGGAGCTGTTGGCGTAACCCCGCAGAGCCGCCATCGCGTCGCTGAACTCTTGGGGGAGTTTCTTGCCGTTGCGGTAGGCGTCGCTGTCGCCCCGGGACATGATGTTCACGTCAATGCTGCCGGGGGTGGCCAAGCGGCGAAGCTCGTCTTGAAGCTTGGCCTTCTCCTCGGGGTCTTCGTCGGCGAGCATGTCGCGGTAAGTCTGCTTCAGCGGCGACTCGGGTAACAGCTCGTAATAGCGGGTCAGCTCGCTTCCCGACTCGAAAGCAGAAGACTGCAATACCTCGACTTGACGCGCGAGGAGCCGGTCTAGGAGATTCAGATAGGCCGTGATGCGATGCGCGCGCGCGTCCTCGTCGCGGTTGCCGATCTCTTCATACGGCTCGCCCTCCTTCTCACAGTGAAACTTTCGTACCTGCTCGATGAGTGTGTCGTCCACCAGTGAAACCACCGAGGACAGCCCGTACTTCGCTACCCGCAATACCGTATCGATGGTAAACCCGGTCCCCATAACAGGAATATGGAAGGTATGGGTACCAGGAGTCGGATTATCCATGTTGTATCCTATCAATTCCAGGCTGCGACAGTGCTGGACAAGCTCCCGTGCATCCCCGACGGAGAACACGACAGCAAACCCGCCGATGGTTGCCGCCAGCGAGGGTGAAAGGCCGGACAACTCCGTTAGCCCCACCCAGTGGCAGGTGCTGACAAGATACGTCGAGTTGACCGGAATTGGGTACCCCCGCATCCAGTATCCCCGGATGGGTGGGCCAGCTTCATCGCAACGGCATACAACTCTACCGACTTTCGGACCGATTCACAATGCCCCCTGCATATTGAAACTTGGAATCAACTGGAGGGGGCACCCATAAGAAGGGGTTTCAGTTGCGTTCCTGGGCAATTCTAGCGAGATTTGCGGTGGAAGGCGGAACATCTGCGGCTGGAGATAAAACAATTGTGCTGAACACCCGGCCCAGGCGATTCTCTAATCCATCGTTCGGCCGTTCTTTGGGGCCATGCCTCGGGTAGCTACGTTCGCCAGAACGTGGGGGGGTAAGGGCTACTACCACGTTCTGGCCAGCGTAGTTACAACGTCGCAGGACTTCGGACCGTAGCGGAGAAAAACCCCGAAGTTCTGCGGCTACGCCTCCTCGGCGAGCAGCCCTCGGAGAAACTCGATGCAGCCGGGTACGTCGTCTTCGGACAGGCTGTGCAGCACGATCGGGCCGTCGAACCCCGCCTGAGAGAGCCTCCGCACGTAATGGTCGAAATCCAGGGCCCCCTTGCCCGCCGGGACATGCCCCGGGCGCCCGTCCCGGTCGAGATCCTTCGCGTGGGCCATCGCGATGTCGGGGCCCAGAAGGTCGAACGCCTCGTCCAATATGGCCCGCATCCGAGGAAGCTCGCCTTCGTGGAACAGATTGGCTCCGTCGATGATGATCTTCAGCCGGGGAGAGTTCATCTCGTCCAACAGCCGCCGGGCCTTTCGGGCCGTATCGACCACGTTCGAGACTTCCGGTTCGATCCCCAACGCGACGTCGTGCCGTCGGGCAATGTCCAGGGCCTCAGTCATCGAGCCGACCATGTCGTCCCAGGCCTCCGGTGTGTCGTTGTCGACGTGGCCCCGCCACATGTCGTCCGGGTCGCGGGTCCCGGTGCATAGCGCAATCAGCGGTGCCCCGATGCGCGGGGCTACCGAGGCGATCGCATCGAGTCGACGCAGCCCGGCACGCCGCGTGTCCACGCTCGGATGGATCATGTTGAACGTACCCGAGAGCGATGCGACCGAGATCGACCGCGACTCGAGCGCCTCGACAATCTGTTGGCAGGTCTCGTCGTCGACTTCCTCGGGCATCGAGGGCATGTCGGCGACCGACATATTGAAATGCACGCAATCGAGCCCCTGCTCGACGACCGCATCGAGGGTCTCGTCCAGAGTATGGCGGTGGAATGTGTTGACGTGGATGCCGATTTGCATGGGTTACGGGATTTCCTTTCGCCAAGCGATGTCCTTCTGGTCTGCCCGGGCGTTGACCACGCGGGCGAGGACGAACAGGAGATCGCCCAGCCGATTCAAATAGGCCAACGATTCGGGGGAGACGTCTTGGCCGGGCTCCCGGGACAGGCTGACCAGGCGGCGTTCGGCACGGCGACAGACGGTCCGAGCAACGTGGAGCCCGGCCGCCGCACGCGTTCCACCCGGCAGAATGAACGATTCCAACGGCGGTAGCTCTTTTTGATATCGGTCGATCGCTTGTTCGAGTTTCTCGACGATTACCGGGCTAATGACATGCTCGCGGCGGTCGTCCTCGGTCGTAGCTGCCAGATCGGCTCCCAAGTCGAACAGGGTGTGCTGCAACTGCCCGAGCGTCTGGTCGATGTCCTCCGGCGGCGATGCGGCCCGAGCCACGCCGATCACCGCATTGAGTTCGTCGACCGTGCCATAGGCTTCGAGTCGGGTCGCGTTTTTTGCGATGCGCATTCCGCCGATCAACTCGGTCTCACCCTGGTCACCGTTTCGTGTGTAGATTCTCACGGGTCATTCCGCCTCGACGATTTCAATTTTCAACCGGCCCATTACGTTAGCGACGGGCAAGAAGACACTCATCGGCGAGACGCCCTTGAGGTTGGCATGCACGAGCTTGAGATGGGCCGCGCCGATGCCGCCCCGGGCCAGGGTGGCGTCGATCGGAATCCAGCGGCCGTCGATGTAGACCTCGTTCCACATATGATAGCCGAAACTCTGCCTCCCCTGCATATAGACCAATCCCACGGCCACTCGGGCGGGAATTCCTCGCGCCCGGGCCAACGCAGCCAGTAGGACGGCGTGTTCGGTGCAATCGCCGACCGGATTGTCCGCCACTTCCGCCGCCGTGGCCATTACCTGCGAGAAGTTCTTCAAGGAGATCTGCTGGTTGACGTAGCGTTCCAGCTTGCAGGCGATTTTCCAGGGATCGGCCTCGTTGCCGGCCGCCCCTTTGGCCGCGGCAACGATCCTCGGGTAGTCGCTCTGAATGAGGTTGTTCGGCTTCAAGTCATCGTCGGTCGGCTTGTCGGCCGGGGCGTTCGTGTTGCCGCCCTCTTGTCCGGGACGCACGGCATAGACGATCAACTCGGCCTTGCCCGGGCCGGTTGATTTGATCTGCTGCGACGGCCCGGCAGTGAAGGCTTTGGCCGGATCGCCCCCATCAAGCGTCAGACGATAACGAACCCGCTTCGTGTCATGGGGACGCGCCAGTCGGCTCGCGACGCGAACGATCGATGCCTCGCCGAGATCGACTTCGGCCGTGCCGTCGCCTTTCATTGCCACGGCCTTGGTGGTGCGGTAGTAGACCATCTGCATCGGGACCCAATGTTGCTTTTGCGTTTGGCCCTTTTCATCGCACCAGACCGTGCCGGGGATCTTGGTGCCGCCGGGATGATGCAGAACGACCTCGACCCGCAACAGTCGCTTTGTCTCGTCGAGCAACTTGACCGACTCGGTTTCCTTGGCCGTCATCTTCACGGTGATAATGCGGTTGGTCATCGGATCCCAACACTTCACTTCTCGCTGCTCGCCGGGCTTCATGGGCCGACGCATCAGGGACATTTCCGGGGCAAGCGGACCGCCGTATTCGTCCGACCACGCGATCGAGGCTCGGGTCTTTTTGCCCTCGGTGGTGACCTCCGTCTCGAATTGGCCGTCGACGAGTCGGCTCGAGGTCTTGACCGTACTCGTCCCGGTGGTCATCTCGCTTTGGATCTCTCGCAACGTACCACCGAGAGTTTCAACGGTCTGGTAGTGGATTTCGACGCGAGTCGACTGGCCGAACCGTTTGAGGACGAGACGCTGAGATTCTTCGGCCAACAGGACCTTCTCACCCGACCGCTCTTCGTAACGGATGGTCATGTGTCGATAGCCCAGCCGAGAATCCTTCATGTGGAGGACGTCATAGACGTCGCATTCGGGAGGCGGCGCCGAGGAGTCGGAGGCCCCGGAATCGGAGCAGCCGACCGCCAGAGCGAGCAGGACCAGCACGGCGGCATGACGGTAGAGGAAACTGATTCGTATGGCACGCATATTCAGTGCTCTCCTTCTAGGTGACCTTGGGGTGCCATGCTCCACGCTTGCGTGGGCATGTCGGCGTCTCGTTCGAGAAATAAGTGAGCGGCAGTGGCACTAGCCACCGGTCCCGTCGGGCGAACGTCGTCCCTGAAATACCGGCGGCTAGCGCCTTGCCGCCCATTTGTTACCTGACACTTGTTTCTCGAACGATACCAACCATGCCCACGCAAGCGTGGAGCATGGCACCCGGATTGTCTTGTCTTGTTGCCTGGAGTTTAACGATTACGGGCGTTTCGTGCCACGGGGGGTTGGCCACGGCGTGGAAAACCCGGCCGTGGCGATCGGCAAATGGGGTCCGGCCAAGGAAAACTCTCCGTGATCGGATCAGGCGTTCGTCGGAGGCAAAGTTCTTGGCCGGGATGGCCCGCTCACCACGTCGAAGTCGGTTTTCCGGTGGTAGACTTCCTTGGGCCGCGTTGCGACGGGTAAGCGGGCCCAGACCCGTGTGGACCCCGGCCGGTATGGACTAGCCCGGTTGTGGCAATGATTCCGGCTTTTTTGTTTCCCCCAACAGGAGATTGGCGTCAGGAGAAAGCGTTTTCTCGATTCCAAACCCTGCGGCAAAGTGTGACCTAGTGTTGCGTAGAGAGTTTCCAGTTTCGGCCATGCCGATCCCACAGTTCCCCAGATTTGTCTGCCAGACGAGTAAAGAGCATCGATGGGCTTTCTAAAAAAGTTTTTCCGAAACGTATTCCGCGAAGGCGCCATGCCCAGCGGCACCAGTAGCTTCGAACATCTCTCGGAAGAGGAGTTGGAAGCCCATCTGGGCGTATCCCGATATGGCAACTTTGCGCTGACCGAGGCGGTCCGCCCGTCCTATGACCTCCAGGTCGTTCCGACGCAAGGCTATCGCCACGATTCCTATCACGACGAGCAGAGCCACACCCACGTACCCGTGGTCATGGCGGCCGTCTCCGGAGATCATCTCTTCGAGACGTTCATGGATCTCCTCGATCCGTTGGGGAACGTGGCCGATGTGGTCTTGGAGACGAGCCACAATCGGGGTGCCAACGGACATACGGACCTTTATCGCGAGCATATCGACTTGCCCGTGCTGAAGAGTATCCTCTGGGAATTCGAGGATCTGCTGCAAAACGACGGCTGCACCGGCTTGGCCGTTCTCAACCCGGGCGTCCCTCAGGAAATTCAGTTCGACGAACACAAGCTGCTCATCGTCTACGGCGAGAACCTCGAGCCGTATGAGGAGATCCTGCAAGAGCGGCGGGTCCATCGCGACGATCAGTTGAAGTTCATCACGGAAGCCGAACATGTCCACTCTTCAAGCGATCGCTATACCGAACAGTTCGACGAGTTGAAGACTCGGCTCGGAATGGACGTCGAGTATATGTGATCAGCGATTGCAGGATCGTATCGACGATGGTCTGCGTGTCGAACTGCCGCTCGGCTTCGGCGGCCACGTCCCGACGATCCAGCTTGTGACATGCCGCCATCGCGCGCAGGCAATCCGTCGGGTGGAAACGTTCTAGCAGAACACCCGTGCGGCCGGGTCGGATAAACGGGGCGCCGGTCGGGACTCCAATGGCCGGACAGCCCGACAGGAGGATCTCGGCCAACGCCAGCGGACCCCGATCGTCGGTCGACAGATAGAGACAGCATCGCGATCGCCGGGCCAGTTTGTAGAGTTGATCTCGCGTGAAACGGCCGTAGGTCAACACGCGAGTCCGCTTCACTCGATGTCGCAACCGGTCGATCAGCCCGGGCTGACGCTTCTCCTTGACGAAGATTAGCAGGTCGTATTGCGCCGGGACCGGTCCGGCCGGCTTCGGATCGATCGGATAGGGCCAGAGTACAATCGGGGCGGAGTTGGCCCCGGCCCGATGTCGCTCGATCAGCTCTCGATACCAGGCCGACTCGGTGAACAGGAGCCGACAACTTGGCGCATCGAGGATTACCCGTTCGGCCGGAATACTGCAAGGCCGTCGGCTATCGGCGAACAGAATGTTGGGGCCGACGATAAAGGGTTTTCCGGCGGTCGCCCAAATAGCGGCGTCGGCCCGATCTTCCCAGCACCAGAACCAGGGGATTTCTCCCGGCCGCAAGGAGCCACCGATCGCCAGCCAAGCCGGCGCTCGAGCGCGAAGCGCCTTTTGCAGCGCATACTGCCCATTCCAAGGCCCCGAGCCCCCCAACTCGCTCACCTCCCGAATCAGTCGCACCAATGGGCGCACCAATGGGGTCAGAGCGCCATTAGTCATTAGTGGAGGCCTCGGTTGAGTTGTTGGACGCACTATTCTCGATGGGTGGCTGCGCTATGCCCCAGCCACCCCCTCGCCATCGCCGCTCGGCCAACGAGCCCTATTGACTAATGGCGCTCTGACCCCATTTTAGAAAACTCGTGGATGGATGCCTGGCTCGATGGTCGGATTGCGTAAGTCGAGATGCGGTGGGTCGGTGACGGTTAGTTGGGTTGTCTGGGCTCTTAGTCCGGCCAGACGTCGATAGCCGTCGTTGCCCATGCCCGACAGATGCCAGCCCTGGGACGTTCCCCAAGGATAGACATAAAAGGGTTCCCAACCCAGGGCGATCGGGTCGGCCTGGGTGGTGTTTGCCCGATCGAATCGTCGGGCCAGTCTTCGATCTTCGCCGTTGTTCATATCGGGGTATCCGCCCGTGCGATCGAAGGCGGCCGTTCGATAGGCCCAGCCGCCGTGGAAGAGTCCGCCGGTTTCGTGCTGTCGCAGCCGGCCGTCGGCGTGGGGATGCAATACGACCGAGGGCCGCGACCAGTCGGCGGTCTTCAAGGCGGCGACCGAGGCACGCAGCGCCCAGGGCAGATACAGGTCGTCGTCGTCCCAAACGGCGATGGCGTCCGTATCCTCGGAGATGAGTCCGGCCGCCGCATTGCGTTTTTGGCCTAAGGTCGCAAATCGCGTCCGGGTGCTGTGCAGTCGCCATCGGTCGCCGTGCGGGGGATGCTCGTATTGGCCCGCATCGTCGAGGATGATCAGCTCGCGGTCGGGATAATCCTGGCGTTCGAAGCATCGGACCATCTGGCCGAGGGCTTCCGGCCGAAGATAAGTACAGCAGACGGCGGCGATTTTCATGGCCGGTTCTCCTTGTGGGGAGCATATCCAAAGATATCCGCATCGCGGGCGTACAGCGTTCCGACGATTCGCCGGGTTTCTTTCTCGTAGTAGGCCGGGTAAGGGCCATGCGGCGAACTGTTCCGCCGAGGCAAGCGGCATTTGGACAACCCGAGCCGGCGGCATATCCGCGCGAAGTCGTCGTCGAGCCGCTCGAAACGCCCAACGAAGTCGACCAGCAGCTTGCCGTGCTCCTCGGCGATCCAGCGCCATTGCGGCCTGAAATGGAAATTATCGCGATGCGGCCAGGCGTGGAACTCGTGGCAGAACTCCCCGAAGCTCCGAAAACGCCGGATCCCCGCGACGATCGGCCGGTTGGCGGGATACCATCGATGGCGCGGCGTCATCGTGGCGAAGTAGTGATACAGCGAGACGAATCGGTCCCACGGATTGCGGACGAATGCGAACGAGAAGTGCTTCGCTGGGCCGGTTGCCTCGGAGGCCGAAGGAAAGTGGCCCGTCCACTGGTCCCACCATCCCAACGACCGGATACTGCTGCCGCCGGTGCGAGGGACGTGGAAGAAGACACATTTGTGCGACCGGGACCGATTCACGGGCTGCCGCCTTCGCCGACGAAATCGGCCGCGTAACGGATGTCGCTAATCAGGTCGTCGCCCAGTGCGCTGTTACCCAAACCGGCATGCTGGGCCAGACTGGGCGTGTGGTAGTAGACACGCCGCCGCATCTCGACGGCCCATTGGCCGATCTCCCAGTCGGCGTTGTGGATGGTCCTCTTGTCGGCGACCTGTTCGAGGATGGCTCGGGCCGCCGCCGCCGGGAAGATCCACGCCTGGGAGCCGGCCAGATAGAATCCTCGGCTGCTCTGCGAGTCGTCCCAGCCGCGATCGGGTTGTCGATAGGCCTTGGGGCAATAGGGCGAACAGAGGGCGAGTTGCTCGGAGGGGCCCGGCCATAGCGTGCGTTGCAGGTAGTCGTTCAGGCCGAGGCAAAAGACAACGTCGTCTTCGACCAGAAAATAGGCATCGGCGTCGGGAGTGCGCCGGACGGCATATCGCAGCGCCGCCATATAGGCCCGGAAATGGCCCGACGAGGATACGTCGTTCCAGACGCCGACGTCTTGAACGCCGGCCGCCCGAAGACTATCGAGCGTGCGTTGCAATGTGGATTTCGGACGCGGTGATGTTAGTACGACCGTGGCGATTTTCATGGAGTCATGTCTCTCTCGTAGCTTGTAGGGTGGGCATTGCCCACCGTGAAATCACCGTCCATCTCTGATTCTTGGTGGGCAGTGCCCACCCTACACGTTCTGGCGAACGTAGCTACCTTAGGATTCCAAACCTTGCAATAACCCTCTCCAACCGCTCCAAAACGTATCGGGGTTGGCCAACTCGACGTCCAATGCGATGCGGGCCTGTTGGATAATCCGCGAGCGTTCTTCTTCATCGTAGGCCAATCGGGCCGTGTAATAGGCGAACTGGTCTTCGTTGTCACAAAGGTACCCCGTCGTGCCGTGGCGGATCATCTCTCGCCATCCGCCGCGGTTGTCGGCGACAATTGGAACGCCGGCGGCCATGGCCTCTAACCCGACGCGGGGCCAATTCTCGGTCGCCCGCCCCCCGATGTGGACCATGGCGTGCAGCTTTGCAAGAACTGCCGCGGGTGTGTTACTTCCGACCGGCCGACACTGGGCCCAACTCGGCGGCGGGCCGACGTGCGCGGCCACCTCGGCCGACCAGCCCAGCACCCGGGCTTCGATCGGATGGGGAACCCGACGATAGATCGTCCACGTTTGCGGCGAGAACTTGTCCGCCTGCGCTCGACTGATGCGTCCGATGGAAAACCGTTCCCCGGGCCGGTGCTCGATGGGTCGCAAAGGAAACAGCCCGGCGTCGAATGCCCCGCGGATGACATGGCTGTGTGAGTCCTCGTAACCAAATCGACGAAGCTGCGGTACGAGTTGATCGCGTTGGTATCGGCTCTGGAAGACGTAGCGATCAAAGGTGCCGTGACGGCGATAGTGGAGTCGCTCGTCGGGAAAGAGCCAGTTCATGCATCCGAGCCAGACGATTCGGCACCCCAACCGGCGAAACTCGGCAGCCGCCGCGAGAAAGCGCTTGTTGCACATCGACACAACGATGCTTCCGGCCAAGTTGGGGACTCGGTCGAGTGTATCCGGCGTCGCATGGACCGTTCGGCATCCGATTCGCTCGAGTCGGGCTTGCCAAGTCGGGTCGGCCCGCCATGTGGGCAGCAGCGTTACGCCCAGGCCGAATCGCCGGAAGAGCCGCAGCGTGTGCCACAGTTCGGTATTGGCCCCGCCGATGTCGCCCGGATAACCGCATACGAAGAGATGGTCAAGCACCGGTGGTCGCCTCGAACTGGAAGAGTTCGGAGAAATCGGCCGATCGATAGGGTCGGTTACCGGCCGCGTCGGCCAACCGGTCCCAGCCGGGATCGTTCGTGGGCAGCGACCGATAGGCATGGTTCCATCCGACGATCTGGCCGTTGCCCGTCTTAACGGCCTTTTCGAGGAAGACGAAGTCGATCCGCCAGGCGAATTCCGCTCGGGCGAGGCCGCTGAACCGGATAAACTCGCGTCGGGCCGTCGCGCCGTCGCAGAGAACGGTTGATGCGGCGGCTGCCAGGAACGTGTTATCATTAACGGTGCCCACGCAGCGGCGGATCGCCTGCCACGGCGGGTTGACGACCCGATGCCACGTGAGATGATGTTCGACCAGGACCATGCGGATCGTTGGCACGGCGGCCGACGGGACCGATTCGGCCGGCTTGTCTTCCCAGCTCAGGCTATCGGCCGAGAGCGGGACCTCCTCGCTCTTATAGTCCTGTCGATACGTCAAGAAGGTGCCGTCGGCGACCTCAGGCACGTCGACTCGATCGGAGGGCGTCAGCAGTTCGTAGTTGACCGTTACTTTGGCGAATCCGCCGTAGCGGTTCAGGCCCTCGGTCAGATCGGTGAGCGTCTGCCCGGTCACGTCGTCGGTAAACGGTTCGCACCGGGCTCGAACGGCCACGATGTCGGACTTGCCCGGATATTGGGCCCGGCTGAGGCCGCCATATTCGTAACCGTCGCCCAGCAGGAGCTCGACCAACTGTTCCCGATCATCCCACGCACAGAGCAACGCCCGGCTGGCCGTCAGGCCGTCGGCGTCATAGGTCTCGACGGGCGAGCCGGCCATTTCTCGGAATTCGACGGTCATGGGGGGGGTTCTTTCTTCGAGATTTGGATCACGGGTGGCTGACTGACGGGTGGCTGGGGTCGGACTGCGACGGGGGGCTGGTGGCATAGCGCAGCGGTGCCCCAGTGCGCCACCAACTGGGGCACCGCTGCGCTATGCCACCAGCCACCCCCACGCCCTACGCTCCCGAGCTGGAGCCGGAACCGGACGCGGTGATGGTTCCCACGATGGCGATCGAATAGGTCACGTCGCCACCCGACGCGGCCAGTTTCAGGTTCTTGTTCGCGTCGTCAACGCTCCAGCCGGTCCGGCGATTGGCCAACAGCAATGGGCTGTCTGGGGGAACGACGATCTGATCGCCGGCGGCGCCGAACGGTTCCGACCACTCGTTGGCTGCCGCATTGCCGACGAGCAGATTCCCGGCCGTCGTGTTCTGGTTGACGATCAACAGCGACTTGACGCTCAGCAGCGTTACGATGTAACTGTCGCCCAGCGCATCGCGGCTTAGCGAAGTCAGGTCGAGGGTCGTGGAGGCGGCGTCCAGGAGGACCTGATCGTCGAGATGCCAAGCCGCCTCGGCCTGGTTGTCGCCATTGCCGTCGAGCAACTGTTTGGCGTAGTCGAGACGTTTGTCGTAGACGGCCGCATCGTTCCAGTTCCAGCCGAGCGACGCTTCGATCTGTGCTTTGAAGGTCATGAGCTATTCCCGTGATGGACGGTACACTCCAGTTCGATCACCATTCGCCACGTACCGTCGTCCTCTTGGCGATTGGTTTCGTTGGAACGCCGCATGTTGACGACCCGGTCGTTGCCGGACAGGTCGAAGGCGGTGCGGTCGAAGGCTGCGTTGATTTGATCGACGATGGCGGACGCCGCGTCGTGGCTTTCGTCGAAGACCTCGATCCGCAGTCCGACGTTATCGATGACCGAGCCGTCGCTGAGATAGACATCGGGGCGTTGGCTCGACTTGGTCACCACGGCATAGGGCATCGCCGAGGCGACTCGCATGCCGGTGTGGAGGTCGGAGGCCGGCAGCAGGGCATTTAGCGCCGTGGCGGCCGACCAGCGTTGGTGGATGACTTCCAGCAGGTTCATGGGCTATCGCTCCATCGTGTGGCGTCGACCGTCTGCAACTCGCCGATTCGCCCGGTATTGTTGCTACTGTTGATCCGGTAGAGGACGCCGTCGGGTCCTTGAATTCGGTGGGTATGGTCCAGCGGCACGTCTTCTTCGAGGAGGATCTGAAAACGCGAGTCGGTTCGTCGGGCCAGATGGCGCGTCGTCACACGGGCCTCGGCCGGTTGGATTCTCGCGCGAACGCCGGTCTTCCAGACACCCCAGGTCGGCTCGGCGGCGCCGCCGGTTCCCTTGGCATAGGTGGCCCGAAGGATCGTGACGGTATCGTCCAGCCCATGGGCGATGGCCAGATTCCGCGCGATGCACCGCCAACGTGTTTGCAGCGCGGAGTCGATCGTTTCGAGGATAGTCCATCTTCGGGCGTCGGCATCGACGATGAGATCCCCCAGTCGGGGCGATTCGGCTAGTTGCCCTTGCGGCAGATGCCAGAGGACGTCGCCGGCCGTATATTGGCCGCCGCTGGCGATCTCCTTCCACGTGTTGCCACGATTTCTGGATCGGGCTTCTCGTGTGCGTACTGCCTGGCGTAACGCGCCGACGAGGGTCGTTCCCGGCGAACCGGGCGTTGTCCCGCGGCGGTAGAGCGTTACGGTCTCGGTCCCATCGGCCACATCGGCCAGATCGGAAGCGGGGTCGAAATTCGCGCTCATGGTGAGGAGTATCCTTGGCTGCGAAACTCGAACGGTTCTTCGCCGGCAAGTTTCTCGTTGCACCAGTCGACCGTCGCTTGGAGTTGCTTGAGGTATTCACTCCACTGGACCGTCTGGTCTTCGATCTTGTAGCTCGGCTTCGGCTCGGCCGTGATGTCGGCGATCCGGGCGAGCGTCTGGGTCTTGATCGTGGCGATTTGTACGGCGTCGGCGGGCATGGGGTTACCTCACACTACGTTGATTCGGAAACGAACGAGAATCGCCTGGCCGGCGGTGGGCGTCAGGTTGAACTCGGCCAAGAATCGCCGGCCGGCGATCGTGAACGCCTGGTTCGCCGAGACGTCCAAGGTATGGCGGAAGTTGTAGCCGGTCTGGTCGGCGGTCCAAACCGCGTCGGTTTGAAGCGTGTCGAAGACCACGTCGGCGACGTTCAGCGCGACGGCCGTATGGCCGGTGATCGCGGTTCGAGCGTCGGCGTCCTGATCGTCCAACAGATAGACCGTGTATTGAGCCGACGCGATATCGGCTTGCACCACGGCATTTCCGTCGAAGTCGACGACTCGGGCCATCAGTGTGGCCGAGCCGTTTTTGAACGCGGTTCCGTAAATATCAGCCGCATCTGCCATCGATTTGTCCTGCGGTTGAGGAATGGTTGAGGGTTTGGCCCGCCGCAATGTTCGTATGAACGTAGACGGCCCGCGCCGGTAAGTCAGCAGCGTAACTCCGCGGTCGCACGGCGCCGGCAGCGAAGACGGCTGCCCGCTGCGTTCGCCACGGCCCGATAGCCAGCGGCGGTGGCGGCGCGACGAATTCCGAGCCGGCCAGTCCAAGATTCAGCAGCCACCCGAGCATGGTTAGACCTCCACGTAGGTCAGTACGCCGCAGACGCCGACGGCGCCGCTGAGGTTGACTTGCAGCGCCTCGCCGGTGGTCGTCTCGCACCATCCCAACGGATTGAAACCGAGGACGAATCCGGCGGCTCCCGCGGCGCCGGTCTTGTCCAACGGGACGGCGTTCGTCGCGTCGGCAAAGATCGCTCCGGCGGTGGCCGATTTCAGATAGATAGAGACCGCGCCGGTGGCGATCAGAGTGAAGCTGAGCAGGCGAAGTTTCTTCCCGCCCACGCCCGCCACCAGTGTATTGTCGCCACTTGCCGCGCAACTGATCTTGGCGAACTTGGGGGTCAGGGCCGTTGTATCGTTCATCAGGGCATCGGTTTGCAACGCCGCTCCGACGTTGTCGGCCGTTCGATCGCGGGCTGCGGCGGTGACGATATCGACCTGCATCTCATTGCCGCCGATCGCGTTATCGATGACCTCGACGGCCGTCTGAATGGCCGCTAATGCCGTATTGGCGGTCGATTGATTGGCCGCGGTTGCCGCTCCCGTCGGAAGGCTTACCGTACCGGTCACGTCGCCGATGTTCCAGGTGCCCGACTGGGCCGCCTGAACGGCGAACGTACCGGCGTTGGTTACGGTAAACGTAACGCTCGTGCCCGGTTCGATGGGCAACGGGTTGCTCGCGTCGACGGGTGTCTGTGTCCCATCGGCGCCGAACTCGATCTTGACGAGTTGATGATGCTTGCTGCCGTCGTCGTCGGTCGCGATGACCGAGCCGCCACTGCCGGCGTTGAGCGTGATATTGTCCGCCATGGGTCCTGTCTCCTAGGAATAGAGTCCGCCGCCGAGAATCATTGCCGCGCCGCCCGCCGGTGCCGCGCCTACATATTGATCGGCTCCGATACACCAGGTATCGCCCTGGGTGTCCCGATCGCGGCCGTCGATATCGATATTCACGCCGTCCGTCGTGCCCAGGTCGGTGCCCGCCTCGAAGGCGTCTGCGTCCGTGTCGACTAAGTGCAGATCGTACGGTGACGAGTTGGATACGTAGTTGTTTGCCGAGGTCGTCGGGTCATCGCCGGTACCCGAGGGTGCCGTGCCGTCGCTCGATAGATTCGTTGCCGAGGTCCCCGGGGTGCCGGCATAGTCAGCACCACCCGAATCAGTCACAAGACAATTTGTAACGGTATAGCCCGTATCAATTTGCATCCCGACAGATGTGCCGTCTCGGCCGCAATCGTGTATAGTGACGTTAGATATTGTCCACCCGGCCTCGGCAGCTTTTCTGGCGAACCCTCTGGCATATCCACCAATCAGCATACAATTATGCAACGTGCCATTAGTAGCACCAGATGAACCAACATCGAATACGCTACCGCTGCCAGACGTGGACGTGGATACCATGATGCAGTTTCTAATCACGCCGAAATCTGCACTGCCGTCATTCATCGATATCGAGCGGTTCCCATTTGGCTTGACATTCTGCAAGTCCAGCCACTCGATAATGACGTTTGGCCGAGTCACATAGAACGCACCGAAAGCCGCCGTCACAGTTACCCCCGCACCCGTACCCGGCGTCCCATCGTGTCGTTCGGATTGAGGAGTTGTGATGGTGACGGAATTCAATCCAACCGTCGTGCCGCCGTTGATAGTCGTCAGCCCGTCTGTCGTTCCGTACAAATGCCCTACCGCATCGTCAGCCGACTTGTAGACCTCCGTATTCGTACCATCGGCATCCAGGTCGGCTTCCCACGTTATGCCGGACACATAGGCTTCGGTGATCGTCGCCGCCCCCGTCGCCGGATCGGTGGTCGTCTCGAAGTCTTGGCAGGTTAGGTCGGAGCCACTGATTCCCGTGATCAGGTAATCGTTGCCCGCCGAATCATTGATGATGTCACCAACCTTGACAGCAGCCGGGACAGCAGCCGAGAGGGTGATCGTGCCGCTATCGGTCGACCATGACACCGAGCTAATCGTCACGGCTTCCGACGTGTTGCTATTGATACTCGTGATGACCGTGGTGACTCGGGGCATTAGACGTGCTCCCTTGCCAGAGCCGTTTCGTCACGAATCAGATCGCGGTGAATATCGACACGTCGATGGCGGTCGAGTATCTCGTCGATCGTCGCTCCGCTCATGCCGGGGAGGTTACGCCAGTCGATGTACCGCCTGCGTCGGCGGACCATCACGGGATTATCTGGATCGGTGTTGTCCATCTGCGGAGCTTCAAGCCATTCACGTCGAGCGTCACTAAAGTCGTTCGTCACGATAATCAGGTACCGCTTCAAGTGATTGGCGGAATAGTCACGCCGCCGATGATCCACTGCCCGCAAGCCTGTCTGCGACGTGATATGGTCGGCCCAGAGGGTGCCGATTCTCGGCAGCGTTACGTCCCGCCAGCCCTCGAACCAGATCGCGTTTTGCTCGTTGCCGAACATGGCCCGCTTGCCGGCGGCCATTGCCCGGGCCATGTACTGTCGGACGTGACACACCTGCTTCTTCGCATTGGGCACATCCGATTTAATGATTTCCTCGGAGGTCGTTGGGTCCGCGACGCGGATTTCCTTGGCCGAGATTCGCTGGATCATGTCGTGGCTGAAGGCTCGCAATCGCCGATAGGCCAGCGAGTGGACCGGCTTAAAGAATCCGCCGGGAATTTTGCGATGGTCCGTAATCGCCAGCGTATGATGCCACAGCAGTTGCAAGTCGTTCATCGCGTGGACGATGTCGTTGTCGCGGAACCCGAGCGGGTTGACGCTGTCGCCGATTTGGATGGTTATTTCAGGCACAACTTCCGTCCTTCATTCGCGTGAGTTCGTGTCCATTCGCGGTTCCCGCCACTTCCCCTTTACGGCTTTCCCTTGCCGTCAGCGGACTGCGAGAGGCTCGATGCCCGCTGACGGCGTGTGTGGCATGTGTTGGCCACGTTGGGACGCGTCGGCTACGATCCGGCGCCGGTGCTCTTGACGATATAGCGAGGGTTGATAACGGCCGCGGCGCCGCGCTCGCTGGCCTTGAAGCGGAGGACGATGTCCTGGTTGAATTCGGCCTCGCTGTTCGGCGGCGAAATGGCAACGGTAAGCGGCCAGTTCTCCATATAGGCGAAGGCCTTCTTGAAGTCGCCGATGAACCACCACTTCTTGGCAGCGGCCTCTGATTGGCCCGTCGCGAGGATGCGGCGATAAGCAAGTCGGCTTTCGGCCACTCGGTAGTTCCCCAGCGGATTGGTGATCGTCGTGGCCGTCGCGGCGCCGCCGTCGGTAAAGGTAAGCTCCGCCGCGTTGAACACACGATGGGCCGCATGCCGGTAGGCGGGCATCACCAATACGGTGGTCGCATGGATCAGTACCGGCTCGTCCGTGTTCGGGTCGAGGATGTTGGCGAAGAGCTGCTCGGCCGCGTCCACGTCGGTCCAATCGACCAACTCTTGATCGGTCTGATTGATCCAGTCGCCGTCCGGCGCCGGGCCCGTTCCGGTGGCGCTGTAGGTGCTGTAGTCGGTGCCCTTCCACTTGTAGTTATTGGTGGTCCCGACCACCATGTCCAACAGCCGCTTCTCCTTGTTCAACCCCAGCACTTCGCCGACTTCCGCGGCCCGTTGCAGAATCAGGTGGGTTCGGTCGAAGAAGATGGCCTCTTTGGTCACCGGGACGATGAATCCGCGCTTGGTCGTCTGCGGCGTCTCGATGTAGTCTTCGGCGAACCCGAGACTCGGATAGGGCATGCCGGGTGCGACCTCGGCGATGTTGTCCTCGAGGCGGCCGACGCCCGGGATCTTCTCGCCGTCGAGCCGTGTGGGGATCGTATCGACCAGCTTCGAGACGGTGAACGTCTCTTGGCTATAGGCATCGAGGATCTTCGACTGGACGACCTGGGCGGCGATGTTCGAGAAGGCCGTCATGTCGACGCCGTCGCCCGCCTCCATTATGTCAGAGCCGCCATGCCGTGGGTCCATCCGCCGGACCAACTCGGGCCCGACGGTCACTTCGGCCAACTCGCGGATACTGAAATCCTCGGGCTTTAGGTCGCCTTGTCGCAGGGCCTCGCCCAGATGCTGGGCCGTTTCCCTCGGGCCGGTCTTGTCGACCATCCGCTTCAACTCGCGGTACTTGATAGCTCGCATATCGTGTCTCTTCCTCTCGGGTTATCGATGGGGGCTTTCTCGTCTTCGATGGGGATGAATCGGTACTTAGCCGATGCTGTAGCTACTGCCTTCGACGCCACCGGTCATGATGGTCGACCGAATATCGACCAAGACGCTTAACGTGACGTTATCCGTTCGCTTGGCCACGCGGCCGATGGCGTATCGGCTGTCGGTGACCCGAACGACCTGTTGGTCCAGGAGTCCGTCGCCGGTCCCGTTCTCGTCCGTGCCGATCAGGTCGCCCAACTCGAATGCGGTACTGGGGCAACTAAACTCGAAGACGCCCGTGGTGGCAACGCGAATGGCCGCCGTGTCGCCGCTACGGCTCCGCTGCATGGCCACTCCCAGGAATAGATTGGCGAAATACTCCTGGTTGGCCGCCTCGGATCCTTGATCGCTTTGCGTCGACGCCACCCGGGCGTCATCCGTCGCCTGATAGAGCAGGTCGCCGATCTCGATCACCTGCGCCGAATCGACTGCCGCAACGACGGGGTTCGTGTCCCCGTATCTCCATCGCATCTTGTCACTCATGTTCTGTGCTCCCGTAGGGGGGGTTGATGTGGAAGGTTGGACTCGCCTAGCAGGCCGCTAGGTAATGGCCGCGACAAAGGCCTTGACGTCTTTCGGGCCGGCAAACCCAGCCGCATGCCGCGCACGCGACTGGGGGAACACGGCCGCACCGCTGGGTACCGATTCCGCACGGCACAGCTCTTGAACCAGGGCGGCTCGCTCCTCGACCAGATCACGCATCGCTCGATCGCTGGGCGCCGCCATGAGCGACTCGATGAACCGCTCGCCGACAATCGTTTTCGCCGAGGGATCTTCCGCATCGAGACCGGGCAATCGATGCTCGTCCAGCAGGCGTCGGATAGCCCGGCGCTTCTGAAGGACCGTTTCGAGAACCGTCAGCCGCTCGACTTCCGCCCGAAGACGGTTCACTTCGGCCGACTTCTCCTCGAGGAGCGTCTCGACCAACTCGGGGTAGTCTCGCCGCAATACGTCGACGGTCAGGCCTCGTGGCGTTTCGCCGCCGGTCGTTGTCGTCGCCGAGTCTTTCGCCTCGAACAGGCCCGCCGTGGTCGCCGGATCGGCCACCAGATCGACGCTCTGCACCTTGGTGATCGCCTCGACTACCAGCCGGTCGCCGCGCCGGACCGTCTGCGCCTGCACGTTATGTGAGAAGCCGACATTCTCCGGGGCATGTTCGGCGTCCCACGCAAGTTGTTCCGCCAGAGCATGCTTCGGATTGAAATGGAAATCGGCGAACAGGCCCTCTCCCGCCCGGACGGCCACGTTGCGAATCGCACCGATCCGGTCGCGATAGTCGCGAGGGCCCGAAGGATTACCCGCCGGATGGTTCACATTGACCTTGGCGTCTTCGTACAATCGAACCGCCCGGTCAAGTGCCTCCGGCAAGTAGGTTCGGCCGTTGCGGGATTCAAGCCCGAGGATCTTCACTCCCCGGATAATCCCCGCCGGACGGTCGACTCGCATTCGCACGCCGCGAGAATCGACAAACTCCTGAAGGTTCTCGGTCATCGTCTCTCCTTTCTATGTATTGAAACGAAAAAAGCCCACCGGGAACCAACAATGGTTCGCGGAGGGCTCTTGAAGATACCCGCCGGGTGACGGGCTCTGTCGGATACCGACCAAACGGTCTATCTAGTTATTTCACTCTAGCTCGCATGTCGCGCTACTTCTCGATGCGTTCCAGCCGTCGACGAATGTGTTGAATGGTTCCGTCCTGGACGCTCAGTTCGATAGCGGCCGTGCCGAAGAAACCTCGCTGCAACGATTCGGCCAGAATGTCGGCCAACGCCTTCTCAAGCTGCGCCATTCGTTTTGCGTTCGCCGGTGTTGCATTGTGTGTGATCATGAGGGCCCAGTATACAGGAGCGCGTTGCGATGTTCAAGACTTCTTTTTGGCCACCTCGGTGACCTGCGGTTGCTCGCTTTGCAAGATCAAGCGTTCCTCTCGTTCCGGGTCGAGACCGTGACGCAACGCCATCGTCTGTCGCGACATGACTTCATTGCGCAAGAGAATCTGATCGGCTTGCGTCTCCTTCAGCCGATCGCGAACCGCTAGGGTCGGCGGCGTGGCTTGCACGTCGACCGCCGCGAGCGCGTCACGACGAAGGCGGCCCGATTCGATCGCCGTGGCGATTACCCGACGCATGATCCACAGATCGTCTTCGATCATGTCGTACTGCATTCGGTGAAACATCTTGACCGCCGGCCCCTCGGCCACCATCGTGGACGAATAGTTGGCGTTGCTCGCATCGGAAGTCAGCATGAACTCCGGCATCACGAGCCGGGCGGCGATCGCGCGCAGCTCGGCCCGAAGCACGGTGACGTAGCGCGTGGCGTCGATCCCCGCGGTGGGAAATTCATAATCGGTGCCCGCCGACGCGTCGAGGATCGTGCCGGGGCCATAACGGCGGAAATGGTCCGTTTGCCCGGTGCTCTGCCGCCTTACGCTGGCGTCGGCCTGATCGACGACGAACTGCTCCAATCCAGCGGCGGTGGCGGTCGTATGCTTGCGGATCAGAGCGATGGCCGATTGAATCTCGGCCACCACACTCATATTGCGCAGCAATTTCTCGGCTCGGCGAAGGTTCTTGCGAACCGGGAAGAACAGCGGCAGGCCCCGTTTCACATTGGCGTCGACCCCCAGCTTGCGATGCTGAATATCCGCCGGGTCGACGAGCTGCCCGTCGATCCAATAACCCAACACGGTCTCGACGTCCCGCGGATCGGTTTGAATGCCGAACCCGGCCGCCGCATCGACGGCCCGACCGGTAGGCGTGGCGATCTGATCCGGCTCGACGAACCGCAGCCGCGTGGTCCCATCCGGCGCCGGGAACAGCCGCAAGAAGCATTCTCCATCGCGATCTTTCCGCCAAACGATCTCCCGTTGCCGCCGGTGCCATTGATTAACCCGAATGAACTCATCGAGCACGGCCTGAACATCCCGCACCAGATCGCCCGTCCCCCTCGCCCCATGTTTCGGCGTTACCCGATACACATGCCCACTGCCGACGATATAGCTGACACGATTCTCGTGGCCGTTGATGGCGAACTCGTTGTTGGTGGCGAGATGGCGACATTGGTTGCGGATTTCCGTTAGCTGATTCTCGTCGATGATGGCGGCGCCGGTGGGTCGGCCGGGAGTGCCGAGACTGCCGAGCTGGGTCCAGCGGGTGCCGTCGAGGTCGTATAGCGCGTCGGACGGATCGACGAAGGTGTCCCAGAGGCGGTCGAAGGACTCCTGGAGGTGACGTTGTATGTGGATCAGCCGGGCATCAGTCGGCTGGGGCGTGTCGGCAGCGGCCTGGGCGTTTTGCGTCATGGTTTCATGTCCTGTTGTGGAAGATTGGCGGTGGATGAGTCTAAGGCGGCGTTGCGTGGTTTTGGGAGAGGTTCTTCAAAGGGTGGCTGGCGGCATAGCGCAGCGGTGCCCCAGTTGGCGGCGGCCTGGGGCACCGCTGCGCTATGCCACCAGCCACCCCGAGTGTTGAGACCCTTAGCCGACGGCCAGGCGGTCTCCCAGGTGGTCCTTGGTCGTTCGTCCTTGTAAGGCCCCGGCAGCGAGGCGGATGGCCATCTCGAGCGCGTCGGGACCGTCGTCGTGGTCGGCGACGGGGAATTGCCTGAGTTGCTCGACCAGGAGCCGCGTCGAGGGGCTCTCGTTCTTAAATCGTAAACGGCGGCTCGCAAGATACGGGCCTAGCCGGCGAATGCGGACTAGCTTGTTCGTCTGGTTGTGAATCGGCACGGGTCGCCCGGCCAGCGTGCCTTGGCGTTGGAATTCCGCCTCGAATTGGACGGCCAACAGGTCTTGAAACTGGTTGGCCTCGATGCCGAATACGTCGGGGCGAAACGTGCGGAAGTGCTCGATCCCGTCGGCTACGATCTGCGGCGTCGGCCGGCGGGCCAAGTCGGCCTCGACATAGAGAATGCCTCGCCGGTCGACGCCCAGCTTCACCAACGCCGAATAGTCACCCCGCCTGGCGTCGGCGCCCTTGCTCGGGTCCAACGCCAGCGTCTTGATCAACAGATTCTCGGGCCAATCGTCGAACCAGACGTGTTCGCCGAAGTAACTCTCGGGCCATTCGCACAGCTCGGGGTTGATCGGCGAGTTCTGCTTTTCGCGCTCGAATGCCGCATGGCCGCTCTGTGCTCGGATGGACATCAACGTGTAGAGGTTCTCGACTTCCGGCCAGAGGATTCGAGCGTCGAGGTTCATAGCATCTTCGTGGCGGCGATAGAAATCCATCGCGCGTTGCTCGTACTGGGCGTTGGCGACGTCGGTGTAGATCGATTCCCACTCTTCCCAGAGCGACATATTGCGGGGCCATCGTCGGATGGACTTGAAGATGCGCGAGATCCAGCCGGGCGTCTCGTGCAACTGCAAGGCCAGGGCTTCGCCGTGCAAGGCGGTGGCCAGATTGACGACTCGCGTGTCGGGCGTTCCGGCCTTCATGAGCGTGCCGTGAAACCAGGTTCGCGAGTGTTCCCGTTGCGTGGCCGACAGAATGTGTCCGTCGTTTTGCAGATCGTCGCAGATAATCAGGCCCGGCCGATGGGCACCGCGTCGTCGACCGCGAATGCGCTGGCCCGTGCCAAAGGCTTCGATCGCCACGTCGTTGCGCAATACGATCGAACCGGTTCGCCAGACGGATCCTTGGCCGACCGCTTGGGGAAATGCCTCGGCGAGGCGTGGGTTGTCGACCAGTTCGGCTTTGATGTTTTCAAGATGAGCACAGGCCTGATGCTTCGTGTCCGAGACGATCCATATATAGGGGACCTGTTTCGCCGTCGCGACGCGTAGCGGAAAGGCGAGCGTAGCGATGGTCGACTTGGCCCCGCCGCGCGGCCCGAGCACGTTGAGCTTGGTCCCCTTGCGCTGCATGGCCCGATCGAGATGCTTGGCCAGCCACCGGTGCATGTCGGAGGGGCTTCGGGCGAAGTGGTCGGGTAGATACTTCGCCGACCAGGCCAGCAGCCCGGCGTGTCCGTTGCAGACGGTCTGATGGCGCCGGGCCCAACCGTGGCGGACGGCCAGCTCGTCGTGAAACGCGTCGAGCAGTTCGCCGAGCCGATCCGATCGAAGGCCGCACGAATCGAAGCCGATATCCCGTTTCATGGTCTTGGGTCCTATGGTTTCGACGTCCCCTTCAGGCCGGCGGAGATCGCAGCGAACCGTTTGAGGATGTTCTTGCGATATCGGGCCGGTACCTCTTCGGTAATGACCTGTGTGAATTGCGTCAACAAGTTTCGAACCTGTTCGACGGTGATCGAATCGGGGCGTCGCTGGGCGTATCGCTCGGGGCGAATTCGCTCCAGGGCCCAGGCGGCGGCTCGCCAATGTCGCTGGTCCTGGGCCGCCTTGCGGATGTTCTCCAGGTAGGTAATCTCGACGGACTGCTCCTTCTTGCGGAGCTTTTCGGCGAATCCCAAATCGTGATCGGCCGTCTCTTGGATGGCTCGTGGCAGGCAGCCGACGTATTGGGCCGCCACTTCCCGGCTCCCGCCCACGGCCAGTATGGCGAGGACCTCTCGCCGCCTGTATCCATCGAGGGACTTCTTACTCGTGCTTCTTGCCACGTTCCGTTTCCCCTATTGTCCCAAGTATTCGAACGAGACGACGGCTCGGCCCATCGAGCCGCGATATCCCTTGATGAATCGGTCGGTGTGGCGGCCGCCGGTTTTTCGTACGCCGACCGCTCGCCAACGGGTGCTTCGACGGCAATGGGCGATCACCGCCGGGTGGCTGGCCGTGATGTTCAGCCGATGGCCCTCGTCGCGATGGATCTCGGCCACCGTCTCGGCCAACGCCATGCCGATGCCGATCCCCTGATAGTCGGGCAGCGTGACCATGCGGCTGATTCGCCATCGCCCTTTACGGCCGATCAACGAAAGGGTCGCACAGAACGCCACGGGGACGCCTTCCCAGAATGCCACGAAACATCGGGCCGCGAAGCTGAGCGAGCCGCTTAGATAGTGATGGCGCGCAAACATCCCCCACGCACTTCGATTGCAGCGGAAGATTTCGAGGCGGATTGCCGGTCGTTGAAGACACCTCCGTTGGAGCGTCGACGTGGCCATGTCGACGATCCAGTCAGGAGTGAGCCATTCGGCAACATCATAGTGACACGTAACGGCCACGAAGCGGCAGGCAATCTGCCCGCGTCGGATCCCCTTGGCCACCGCCGCCGAGAGCACTTTGGCCACGTTGCGGTCGACCACGCTGGTAAACTCGTCGAAGGCCACGATGTCGTCGGGCTCGTCCGCCGAACCCAGCGCTCGGGCCAGATCGCAACGGAACTGCTCGCCGCCCGAGAGGACGCCGTATGGCTTGATCCAACTCGGGGGCGAACTGAATCCCACGGCGGTGAACAGGCCGGTGATCTCCTTGATCGGCCGATCCCCCATCCCGTCGACGACGGCCCGATCCTTCGGCCAATCGCGTCGGGATTGCAGTCGCGGCCCAAAAAGCTCGCGGGCGACCGTACTCTTGCCGCTGCCCGAGGGACCGACGATCAGCCCGATCTTCCAGTCGGCGGAAAGCGACGGTACCTCGACGCGGAACCGCTCGGTGGCCCGCTGGGCAATGGGGACGTCGAAAAGCCCGGCCACTTGTTGGACGCGGAATGAATCGTGGACGGGACAGTCGACGGTGGTGTTGATGGTGGGCATGGGAAGATTGAGGGATGA
>SDBT01002824.1_pt1 | contig 30398 bp, 35 predicted proteins | sample 2277101 | NCBI WGS metagenome assembly SDBT01 (sample SAMN10404973, study PRJNA504765) | marine sediment metagenome | isolation source: marine sediment core GS10_PC15, 103 cmbsf | place: Arctic Ocean: Southern Knipovich Ridge | collected 2010
GAATGCCTGCGATCCAAGAAGCGGTTAAAAAATTATTCAATAAAGAAGCACATAAAGATATTAATCCTGATGAAGTTGTTGCTATTGGTGCTGCTATCCAAGGTGGAATTATGCAGGGCGATGTTAGAGATATTCTTCTATTGGATGTGATTCCTTTATCTCTAGGGATTGAAACTATGGGTGAAGTAATGACAAAGATAATTGAGAAGAATACAACTATTCCTGTGGCAAAAACTCAAATATTTTCAACAGCTGCCGATAGTCAGCCCGCTGTAGATATTAAAGTATTACAAGGTGAGAGACCAATGTCTGCAGATAACAAATTGCTAGGCAAATTTATCTTAGATGGTATACCGCCAGCACCAAGAGGTGTCCCTCAGATTGAAGTTACGTTTGATATCGATGCAAACGGAATACTTAATGTTAAAGCTATAGATAAAGCTACAAATAAAGAACAGTCGATTAAAATTGAAGGTTCTTCTGGTATCACCGACGAAGAAAAAGAAAAGATGATGAGTGATGCTGAAAAACATGCAGCTGAAGATGAAAAGAAAAAAGAATCTGCAGAGATTAAAAATATTGCAGAAACATTAGTATATAGTGCAGAGAAAGCAATGAAAGATGGCGGAGACAAGATCAAAGAAGAAGACAAGAAAGAAGTTGAAGAAAAAATCGAACGATTAAAGTCGGTAAAAGACGGAGAAGATATTGAAATAATTAAGAAAGCAAGTGAAGATTTATCGCAATCAGTTCAAAAGATAGGGCAGGCAATGTATAATGAAGCTAAGAAAGAAGAAGACGAGAAGAAGAAGGAAGAAGGCGAAAAAAAAGAAGAAGAGAAAAAGAATGAATAATAAAAACTTAGGGATTATAATCTTTGTAACAGTTTTGTCCATTTTGTTTTGGTATTTGGCCGACAAATGGATTTTAAGTCCTACAAGATTGGGTGATATACAATTATGGGTCTCATTACTCGTATCCTTTATTGTTTTGGTCTCGTCTCTTGTGATAGCGTTTCTGATATTAAGTAAGCATCTGTTTAAACTTACTTTAATTATTCTCGTGGCGGTACCGTTCTTCATTTTCTTCAAATTTAGCTTTTACTATCTTCTTTCAGTAACTTTGATGTTTTGGTTAATGGTATATTCCATTAAAGTAATCAAAGAAGAAGCCGTTGAAAGATCAAAGATTAATATTAGGTTGATATTGAGAAGGGGATTACCACCTTTATTAACAGGTTTCTTTATCATGATCTCTTTTGCGTATTTCTTAAGTCCGGCTGTGCAATCTATAGCTGAGACAAAAGAATTACCTCCGACATTTAATCAAGCAGTACGAGAAGTGTTTGATGTTATGTTTAAAGGAGATCTTGAACAATTAACACCTGTACAAAGAGAGCAATCCGGAAATAGATTCGTGAGTGAGTTTGTGGGGGAAGCTAATAGAATAATTAAACCATTTTTTAACTATTTACCTCCTATGATTTCTTTCGGATTATTCCTGGTATTGCAGGGATTAAGTTTTCTATTTATATGGCTGGCGATACCTATAGGAATGGTAATATTTGGTATTTTAAAAAAATTAAACTTCTTTAAGATAAAAGAAGTTCAGGTTAAATCAGAGATGTTGGAAGTATAGAAAGGAAGGAGCCCAGCTACCCAGCTGGGCTTTGTTATGGAAGGTGCTTGGAAGGTTTGGGAAGATTATTTGAAGACTTCTTTGAGCATGTCCTCTGTCTGAGACATGAGATATTGATGGTTGTGACAAGATGACCTTTTTGCTTTTGAAGTGGCTTGCTCGTATATGTCAACAAACCTACTTGTGGGTGACTTAACGACGTCGATGTATCTTCCGCTTGATGATGAGTAGATATTGAGCTTGTAGGCCGTTTGGGTGGCGTACAAATTGACTTCAAAAAAGCCTATTTGCGCCTTGAGGTGTCCGATCACTGTTCTGTAATCAGACGTCTCTTTACTGCACCGTACGGCCATTCCGTTGTTGATTTTAGGAGTTGCCCACCGGACTACTCCCAACTCGGTCATGGTTACGAGGTTATCGATAACCTCGGAATTCAATAAGTCTAAAGAAGTGTCTTTGGCTTTATATCCCATTCTCTTCCTCCTTATTTTCGATGTACAAACTTAATATATTATACCATATCATATGAGGTATTGTCAATTAGTGTTTTTTCGTATATAATCACAAAAAATGAATAAAGACCCATACGACATTTTAGGTGTTTCGCGTAATGCTTCTCCGGAGGAGCTCAAAAAAGCATACCGAGAATTAGCGCATAAATATCATCCCGATAAAAAAGGTGGGGATGAGGTTAAATTTAAGGAAATAAACGAAGCATATCAGATATTATCAGATCCTAATAAAAGACAACAATATGATCAGTTTGGCAAAACCTTTGATGGAGCAGGTGGACAAGGATTTAATGGTTTTGAGTTTCAAGGAGATATTTGGGATATTTTAAATAATTTTGGACGAAGTGGGATTTTTGAAGAATTTTTTGGAGGTGGAGCTAGAAGAAGACGTAGTTCTAATTCATATGCCGATGTAACCGTAGATTTAGAAACTTTATTGAAGAATAAAGAAGTGCTTATTAAAACACCTAATCAAATCATACGTTTAAAAGTTAGCGTACCGAGAGGGAAGGAGAAGAAAATAATGGAGATTTTGGAAGATTAATTTAACTTTGACAAATAGTGCTTTTAGTGCTATTTTTTATTTATCATTAGTTGTTTAAAAAAGGAGTAACCAATGACAGTAGCATTCGTTGTATTTATTATTATAATACTAAACGGATTTACATTGATACTTTGTGGTAAATATTACGATAATGAAAATATAAAAGTTTTGGGTTCTATTCTTCTTATCGCGATCATATTATTGTTATCGATCACATGTTTAATCGTTTATGCACCAGAGGTTTTATCAACCTCTTTTTTTATTGGTTGTGGATTACATTGTTTCCTTTTTGTGCGATAATTTAATTATGGAAACAGTATCCAATTTTGTTTCGGATATTACGTTAAAGTTCTCCGATTTAGCACGCGGTGATCTTTTTAGTAATTTAGGTTCTAATTTTTCGAGTTGGGAAATGATTGTTGCCGGTTTTTTTATTTTCGCAATCTTCTTTTATGGGTTATCTATCGGGAAAGGAAGATTACTTTTATTTCTAGTTTCAATATATATAGCAAAGCTTTTAGTTGATTCTTTTGTCTATGTTGATCTATTGGATGATATTTTTAAAGGAAGATTATTCTCTGCATACCTTGGACTGTTTATAGTAGCTTATATTTTAACCTTCTTTATTCTCGATCGTTCCATTTTAAAAACGCGTTTATCTACAAAGGAATTTCCGGTAGGGAAATTATTGCTTTTGAGTGTAATGATCGTGGTATTGTTGGCTAACGTCGTCTTTACTTATTTACCACCCGATGTTGTCCTTGGTGTTAAAAATGGTGCTATAAAATATTTAGTAGGTGATACTGCATTTTTCTGGTGGTTCTTAGCGTCACTTCTCTCGATATTTTTATTAAAGAGAAAGAAAAAACGAGATTAAGATTATTTTTTACTAACTCTTTCTGCGTATTGTCCTGTTTGCGTGTTGATACGTATAATATCTCCTTGGTCTATGAAAAGCGGTGCATTTATTTTTGCTCCCGTTTCAATCGTTACTTGTTTTACTCCTCCAGAAGCAGTATCTCCCTTAATTGATGGAGGTGCTTCAATAACTTTGAAATCTAGTTTAATGGGTAGAGTAATAGTAATTATTTCATTGTTGAACGTAAGAGCTTCAATCGATGTATTTGGTTTGAGAAATTTTTTCGTGTCTCCTAAGAGATCTTCTTTTAATAAAAATCTGTCTGCAGGGTTATTTTTGTGATGGAACCAATATTCTCTTTTATGTTCATATATATATTTAACCTCTGTCTTTTTAATGTCGGCTTCTTTAAATTTATCGGATTGCTGGAAGTTTTTTTCTATTATTTTTCCGTTAATAAGGTTCTTTATTTTCGTCTGCATTACAGGACGTCGCTGCTGCATTCTTAAATGATGGGATTCTAAAACAATATAAGGTTGTCCCTCGAAAATAAAGAAAGTACCTGCTTTTAGATCGTTCATTCCTAACATAATTTGGGACACTAAAAATCATTCATTTTCAGTATTAATTTACCATATTTCAGTAAGATTTCAACTCCCTGAGACTTTCCAAAAAATATTTAATAATTTAAAGAATAAAGAGCACTCCTGATTGGAAAATTTTATTGACAAGTATGGATAGATAGGTATTATTGCTCTATGACAACTCTCGCAGATTTTGTAGTTTGGGGACGTGTTAAGGTAGCTATCCATTTTAGAAAAAAGAATCTTCCTTATTTTTATCCCCGTCAAATTTGGTGGTGTAGTTTCGGGGCCAATATAGGATTTGAACAAGATGGAAAGAATAATAAATTTGAACGTCCCGTGCTTGTGATAAAAAAATTCAATAAAGATCTTTTTTTGGGAACTCCTTTATCTACTAAAATAAAACCTCATAACCCTCACTATTATGAATATGAGACACAAGATGGAAAGAAGTATTCAATTATTACCAACCAACTACGAGTTATGAGTAGTAAGAGATTGTTAAGAAAAATTGGCTATGTTCCCAACCTAGACTACAGAGCGGTTAGAGAGAGTATTAGGGATTATATTTAAAAAAAACGAAACCTCCCACATAGGGAGGTTTCTCGGAGCCCGAAGGCCATTATGCTTATAGTGTACTCTTATTTTCACGAAAAGTCAAAAAAAGACCCGAGCATAGGTTAAAAACCTAGATTTGCTGCGAGAAACCATTCTTTGCTTATCCACAGTTAGATATTGCCAAGCATGCAATTCGGTGACTAAAAATGCGTTGGGGACCTTCATTCCTAGTATATTATATTATCTAAATCCTTTTAATACCGTACCGGTAAAATCTTGATGCCCGTTTGCGAATTCTTGTGGAGTAACTCTTCCTTTTCCTTCCATTTGAATTTCCAATAATTTAAGAGAGCCTTCTCCTGTTTGTACAAAATATTCTTTATTATCTAACATAACCGTACCGGGATCTTTTTTAAAATCTCTTTCATCTGGTTCTGCTTTGTGTATCTTTAGCATCTTAGTTTTCCTCCCTTCGTAAAAAGTATGTGCTCCTGGCTCATGGCCGATTGCGCGTATTTTTCTATCTATGTGTTTTGCTGGATTTTCCCAGTCTATTTCTCCATCTTTTCTTGTAAATATTTTTGTATATATTGTTTTACTGTGATCTTGTTCAATGGGTTTTATTTTTCCTTCAATATATTTGGAAATAGTATCAACAAGCATTTTTGCGGAAAGTTCTGATAATCTGTCGTGTAATTCCATATACGTCTCTCTCCCTCCTATTTTGATCTCTTCTTGCGCAAGCATTGGCCCATGGTCGAATTGCTTATCCATTACAATTAAAGTAACACCTGTTTTTGTTTCTCCTTCGAGTATTGCTGTTTGGATAGGTGAGGGCCCTCTATATTTAGGTAAAAGTGAAGGATGAATATTTATTGTTCCTAAAGGAGGAATATTAATATATTCCTTCGGAATTATTTTCGCGTAAGCAGAAAGAATAAAAAGATCAGCCTTTATATTCTTTATTTGTTGCAAAAAATCTTCATCTGTTCTTAAACTGTGTGGCTGTAAGACAGTTAGGTTGTGTTTTAGAGCCTCTTCTTTTAGTGGAGGAGGCTGCATTCTTCTTTTTCTTCCTTTCGGTTTGTCGGGATTAGTGACAACAGCTTCGATTTGAACTAAACCGGATTCAACCAATACTCTTAATGGAGCAATAGGAAAATTTGGTGTTCCGAAAAATACTATTTTTTTCATCGTTCTCTAATTAATTTACCGTTTAAATGATCGCATTCGTGCTGAAATATTTTGGCAAGTAATCCTGTTGCTTTGAATTTGTGTTTTTTCCCATTCTCGTCCATTGCTTTTATCCATATTTTTTTTGAACGGGGGACTTCTTTTATGAAGCCGGGGATACTTAAACACCCCTCTTCAAAATATATCTTATCCTTAGATTCGATTTTGAGTTCGGGATTTATATATACAGTTGGTATATCGTACTCTTCTGCTAGCTCCTCAGCGATAACAAAAAGTTGAAGGTCTTTCCCGACTTGATTGGCGGAAAGTCCAACTCCTTCACTTTCTAGCATGGTTTTTTTCATTTCTAAAATAAGCTTCTTTATTTCAGGAGTTATTTCTTTTATTGGTTCTAGCTTTTTATGAAGAACCGGATTTTTTTCTTTAATAAGTTCCATCTTTATATTTTGATTTATATACAAATAATCTACCTGGTGTTTCTACTTTCGGAGATTGTTTTATTTCCGAAAATATTGCGTAGGCTTTTTTAATACCTATATTCTTTATTATACCAAGATACATAATGAATTTCTTTGGTTCGCCGAATTTTTCAGATATATCTTTTGCTAAAGCGTGCATTTCACTATGCATTCCTTTTTCCGGTTCAAGTAATTTATACTCTACTGCTACCTTTTTAAATTTTATACTAAGTTCGTTTTGATTAATTCCGCATTTAGTACAATTTCCTTCCGTAACCGGAAAGTTATGTCCGAATTTATGATTGTAACAAGAGGCTTTTTTATTCATACTTATTATTCCAATTAAATCAATTTTGAAGGTTTATGGCAAATACATATAAGGTTATCCACGTTTTTAAGTTTTTATTACTTTTGTTAGGTTGTATAATTAAAGAGATATGGAAACATCTATATTTTTAGCAAAAGTGGTGGGTTGGTATCTCATTATCACATCCGTCTTTTTACTTTTGCGATACAAAACAATGCGTCGAGATATAAATGAGTTTACCAAAGGGAAGAAAGGATTTATGCTTTATTTCTTTGGTGTGTTCGCAATAATAATCGGGTTGTTGGTAGTTTTGAGCCACAATGTCTGGGAAGCGGATTATAGAATAGTAATCACTATAATAGGTTGGTTGGCTTTGATCAAAGGTATCGCTTATCTTACACTCCCATGGGGGTGGTTTAAGGGTATTGTTAATTGGGCCAACAAAACTGGTTGGTACGTTGTTTGGGCTATTATTGGCCTCATAGCAGGTGCGTATGTTTTAAACGAAGTAACTACTTTATTTTAATATGGAATTAATAGTAATGAAAATAGTAGGGTGGTATCTTATTATCACTTCGGTTGTCGTTATTGTAAGATTTAATCACATAAAGAAGATTATTATAGGGATGAAAAGTGGCGATAAATCAATGCTTTTTATGTTTGGAGCATATGAGTTAATCCTAGGATTGCTTATAATTACAAGTTATAATGTCTGGGAATGGAGTCCTAAACTAATAATCACTATTATAGGTTGGGGAGCTCTTATAGAAGGAATCGCATTCATGGTTCTTCCAAAAAGGTATGCAAAGTTTGTAAGCTGGTCAGGGAAAGGCCCTGTACTCGTAATTGGGGTCCTTGTCGGATTGGTTTTGGGAGCATATTTGCTAACACAGACAGGTCCTATATTATAGTTTTAATTTTAAAACCGGCTGGAAACAGTCGGTTTTTTAGTTGACGTATAAATATATTTTTGACATCATTCATCTAGTTTTTTAAAAAAGGGGTGGCCAGTGGGTGAAGAAAAAGAAACAACTCTTTATTGTGCTCATAGTTGTACTTGTGATTGTCACTTAGGGGTAAAGATAAACAACCACCATGATTGTTATTGTAGACAATGTGTGTTTTGTAAGAGGATTATTAAAGGTAGATTATTCGAAAAACATTTGAAGGATTGTCATGATTTGAAAATAAAGGAGCTGCCGTCCGGATTGGAATTATTGAAAGATAAAACGATTAATGAAATGAGGGTTGTTGATGGAGAATTAAGTATATTATTCAAAGACGATTCTGTTTTAAAGATTGAAATACTCCAAAGAGGAACACCTTTTAATGTAAAATTAGATGATGATTTCCTTTATTTAAGATAACTCGTTAATATATAACGAGTTTTTTTATTAATTTCGAAGTGGTATAATAAAGAATAATAAAACCCCACTGAGGGTGGGGTATTGTTGGTAAAAAGAACATGTTATTAGTGCAAGAAACTGGGGGAAAGAGCCAACAACACCCCCAGTTTCTCGAAGGAAATTGCTTGGCGTAGCAACAAGCAACCCTTATATATGTGATATAACAATAGATAATTTTTGTCAAACATGGATATAAAGGTACGAATGGCACCATCCCCAACAGGACATCTACACATAGGCACGGCACGTGTCGCACTGTTTAATTATTTGTATGCCAGAAAAAATGGCGGAAAGTTTGTTTTGCGCATAGAAGACACGGATATACAAAGATCGGATAAAAGATACGAAACGGATATTATAGCCGGATTGAAGTGGTTAGGCATTAATTGGGATGAAGGTCCGTACAGACAAAGCGATAGAATTCATTATTATTCTAAATATATTACCCAGCTTTTAAATGATGGGAAGGCTTTTTGGTGCTACCACACAGAAGAAGAACTTGAACAGGAAAGAAAAGAACAAATGGAAAAGAAAGAGTTACCTCGACATGTTTGTTCGTATAAATATGAATTAGCTGGAAAAAAAGATAAGGGAGTAATACGTTTGGCTGTAAATGAAAATTCTTCCAGAATGATTGAATTCGATGATATTATTCGAGGAAGAATTAAAATTGCCGAGAATCTTTTGGGGGATATTTCAATAGCTAAAAATTATCGTATTCCTTTATATAACCTTGCTGTTGCAGTAGATGATCATCTAATTGGTATTACGCATGTTATAAGAGGGGAAGATCATATCTCTAATACTCCTAAACAGATATTGATTCAAGAAGCATTGGGTTTCTCAAGGCCGCAGTATGCACACCTTCCTTTGATTCTCGGATCGGATAAATCCAAAATGTCTAAAAGACATGGTTCTGTTTCTGTTAATGAATACAAAGAAGGAGGATATTTACCCGAAGCAGTAGTAAACTATATGGCTATGCTTGGTTTTACGTTGCCGGAAGATAAAGAGATTATGTCGATGAACGAAATTGTAAATATATTTAATCTAGGAGAAGTACATAAATCAGGAGCTGTTTTTGATATTAAAAAACTTGATTGGATAAACGGGCAGTATATAAAGAAGATGGATAATGACGAATTAAGAGAATTGATGAAAAAACATCTGGGGAATCAATACAACGACGTAGTTAAAAGATCGGTGAAGATGATCAAAGAGAGAATAAATAAATTGGACGAATTGGAAGAATTTGATTTTCTATACGATGAACCGAGAATTAATAAAGAAATGATTGTTTGGAAAAAGGGGACTATGGATAGTGCAAAAGAATCCCTTAAATATGTTGAAGAACTTCTGGGTGTGTTTGATCCGGGAGTGTTTGATAAAATTTGGAGTAAATTTTGGGAAAGAAATATGTTTAACGGGCTAAGAAATAAATTAGATGACTTGGCCGAAAGAAAATTTGATGGTGACAGGGGAGCCGTATATTGGCCTTTTCGCGTTGCTTTAAGTGGAAAGAAATTTTCTCCTGACCCCGTAGATATTTTACAATCCATAGGAAAAGAAAAAGCCCTCATTAGGATAAAAAGGGCGATTGAAAAGTTAGCATGAATCAGGAGGGAATAATAAAAGTTGTGTAGGATCTACTTCTGGTTCGTCTTCGTAAACAACTTTCATATTTAGCCAGATTACCGGATAGTATCTTGCAGCATCTTTTATGATTTTTAAATTCCAATCTATTTCCAGGTCGGGATATCTTTCTTGAAAATCGGAAAGATGTTTGTTTATTTCTTCTCCGGAAATTTCCCAATCATTAATTATAAGTGTCTGACTTGCTTTCATTATTTGCATTATTTTCTCCTTTTAAGAACTTCGTGAAATATATACTCAAAAATAGAATATATCAAGTATTAGCAATTACATTTTTTGCCCTGTTTTTTGTTTTTCAAACTGTTTCGGCAACTGTTAGTGATCAGCTTTTAGAATTAAGTAAAAGAATTGAAGAACTTACGAAAAAAGAACAGCAGCTTAAAAGCGGTATAGCCAGTAAGCATAAAGAAGCGGAATCTCTAACGAGGGATATAAGTCTTTTGAGTGCTCAGATATTAAGAATCCAAAATTCATTAAGTTTAACTGAAAAAGAAATAGAAGTTTCTGAAATTCAAATACAAGAGGTTAGAGAAGAAATTTTTAGTGTCGAAGATATTCTTTCTGATAGAAAGGATATGATGATCGCTCTTTTAAGAGAATTGAACGAAGTGGATAATAAAAATCTGACGGCGATACTTTTAAGTAGTGATAGTATTTCGGACTTTTTTGATGAAGTTAAATATGTAAGTGATATCGGGGGCAATATAATAGTTACTCTTCAGGAATTAAGAGGGACAAAAGAAGCATTAATGAAAAAAGAAGGATTTTTATCCGATAAAAAAATTGAGGCGGAAAGATTGAGTGTTAAATATAAAAGCGATAACTCTGCTTTAAGTGGAACGAAATCGAGAAAGAATAATCTTTTAGTAACTACCAAAGGGAAAGAAGAGGAGTATAAAAAAATGTTAAGTGAGGTTGAACAGGAAAAAGCTAAGTTCTTCGGAGAATTACAACAGTTAGAACAAAATGCACGAAATGAAGGAATCTTTATTGTTAATATTAGTGTTCCTGTTCCGCCGAAACAAAAGATATACGATTGGCCGGAAAGCGATCCTATATTAACCCAAGGATATGGATATACAACATATGCTCGAAGAGGAGCATATGGAGGAGCTCCACATAACGGTATAGATATGGCTTCCGGAGAAGGAACGTTCATTAAATCAATAGGTGAGGGTAAAGTTATTGCAAAGGGGCATAATACGGGTTTTGGAAATTGGGTAGCCGTACAACATATGAATGGTTTAGTCAGTTTATATGCTCATATGAAGTTACCTGGTTTTCTGAATGTTGGTACAGTAGTAAAGGCAAGGGATATACTTGGTTCTGAAGGAAGTACGGGTAACTCTACTGGTTCTCATTTACATTTAAGTATTTATCATGAGTTCTTTACTTACATAAATGAGAAAAGAGATAATCAGGTATATTTCAATTATTTTGATGGGACTCTAAATCCAAAAAATTATTTGAAATAATTCGTTTATTATTCTTAGGAAATTTAACTAAATCAAATTTTATTGGTATAGTTCGGGGAGTTAAAAAATAGAGGAGATGAAAATAAATAGAATAGATGCCGCTTTATTTTTTGAGTAATCCACAGTTAAATCTTATATTCATTAAAAAATGAGTTAAAATTATATTAGAAACTAAAAAAGACGATTGTATGGAGGTCGAATCGTTTTTTAATAAAAATTCTTTAAAAAGTAATATGACATTAAACAAGATAATTTATTTCTTGGTCATCGCAGGTGCTCTTAATTGGGGACTGGTTGGCCTTGGATATTTCTTCAACGCAGATTGGAACATAATAGATATGATCTTTGGAAAATGGGCAGCACTTGAAAATGCGATCTATGTTCTTATGGGGCTATCCGCTCTAAAGATGCTTTGGAAGAAATAGTACTTTTGTACACTATAATAAGACACCCCTTGTGGGGTGTTTTATTATTGACTATTACTTAAAAAATGATACCTTGTATCAAACTTTAGAAGGAGGGTTCTTTGACAAAAAAAACTACTTACGCAATCGGAATCGTAGCTGCAATAGCTTATGGAATAACGCTTATTAAACTAGATATAACAGGATGGAACATTGTTTATGTACACATACCTCTTGTAATTGTTCTGCTTTTTTATTTGGGTTATCAAAAGTTAGAATTGACTAGAATAAAATACTATTACCCTAGAGAATTGTTTCGTAGACGAACGATTTTTATAAGAGGTGAAATTGATCCGGGGATGGCCAGAACGATTCTTATGCAGATTAAAGTTTTGAATTTTAAAGATTCGAAAAGACCTATAAAAATATTAATAGACTCTGAAGGTGGTAGTATAGAAGCTTTAAAGACAATTCTAAACTCGATAAAAGCATCCATAGCACCAGTAGATGGAATAGTTGTAGGAAGTGCTTTGTCGGCCGCAGTTTCAATTCTACAGGTGTGTAGAAATAGATATTCATTACCATATTCGTCTTTTTTGGTTCATAACCCTAGAAGCGTTTTTGGTCTGACTTGTATGGATGAAGATTCATATATGACAGAAGGAGAATGTGATAATTTTTTAAAATTTATTGCTTTTAAGATAGGGCAAATAAAAGAATTTTTAAAAAATAGCAAAGAGCTTTGTAGTACACTTATATTACAAAGAACCGGAATGACTGAAGAAAAATTTAAAGAGATAGAAAATATTTTCCTTACCACCAAAGAAGCTTTGAAATTAAACTTAATCGATAAGATTGTTAATACATTTTAACCTCGGATATCCGAGGTATTTTTATTTGACCTTAATGTATTATGTGATATAAATAAAGTATTGTTTTTTAAAAAGGAGGATTTGTGCGTATAGTTGAAGAATTGAAAAGGGAAGCGCGGAAAATTTCTTTAGAAGATTGTGATTATGAACCCATACATCCCATAGAGATAGGTGAAGAAATAATAATAGAAGAAATTACGGATGAGTACAAAAGAATGTATATACTTGTACAAAGGTATGCAGATGAACTCGTTGAGCTAATAAAAATGTATGAAGAAGAAAAAGATATAAAAAGAGCAAAAAATATTTTTCTAAAAATACAAATAAAATTAGAAATAACGATGTTGGCTAATGAAATGTTATATCTTTCACTGAAATTAGAAGCGAATACTCTTTTTGAAAATATCGGCATAAGAAAAGGATGGAAGCTTATAAAGACGCCAATGCCGGATATTATTTTACCAGGCAAGATAACGACAATTACTGAAAGGTCTGGACTTGAAATGAATAAAATAATTTATCCTCCTGGTTGGGATAAGTGTATAAACTAACGTACATTGTTATTGAGTTGGTTACTCAACAAATTTAAAACCAACAGCTACCATGTGGCTGTTTTTTTAATAGAATAAATATGTTAATCAACAAATACCAACACCGGAACCAGTCGAACCACAAATACCTCAACAACTCCCGGTTGTACAAGCAATGCCGACAAGGAAACCTCCCATGCTTTCTTATATCAAGCGGTTATCTTTGTTGTTTTTGTTATTATTGCCGCTAAAATATTCAGTTCAGATAAGATTTTGACGCTTAAATGGAAGGGATTTAAGTGGAAGAAGAAATAAAGAAAACGTTGTGTTTGTTGTATAAACTCTGGCTTTTCCAAGGTTTTTTCTTATTTTGACCAAAAGAGTTAAATATGGTATAATATATATAGTAAAAGTATGCCCTAATTCTGGGGTTTTTAAAAACTAAAAAGGAGGAGATAAATGAACCAACGCGGATTTTCTCTAATTGAAGTGATGATAGCGATGGGAATAACCATGGCAATAATGGGAGCGGTTTTTTCCCTGCTTGAGAAGGGGCAGGAAAGTTTCATTCGTGAGCCCGAGATCACGGATATGCAGCAATCCACGCGGGCTGGACTACAGATGATCAGTCGAGATTTAATCCCCGCGGGTATGGGAACACCGCCTGTATTTGCGGTGATGCCTAGCGACGGTGGTAGCGGTCCTGATATGTTGACCATCGTCTACGTAGACGGCGAGATTCCAATTTCGAGTCCGCTTCCTTGTGATGGGATAGAAGTATCCGATCCTTTCGTTGATGCCGAATCGACAAAAATGGGACCGCGGGGTTCAGGACCTTGTAATACTATCGATAAATCGTCAACTTTGTTGATCAATCCTGAAAGCTTTATTCCTCCCCAGGATTATCCTGAAGAGGCGTACTCCAGGGGGCAGACTCTTTTTGCCATGGAAACTTCGGATTGCAACGGGGACGGACAGATGGGGATATATCCATTTGAGATCTCCCAAGATCCTGCGATGAACGTTGCCGGAGGCGAAGAAACACTTCGTCTCAATCATAACCCAGGGAAGCAGGAGTCGGGGGTTAATCTTCCTGGTGGGTTTAATCGGCAGATATCTCCGGATTGTGCGATCATTGGTAGATTCTTCGCCATTCAGTATCGTATCAATCCAGTTCCACCTACACAAAACCCTCAACTAGAAAAAAGGGTTATGGGAGGAGAATGGACACCCGCTGCCAACAACATTGAAGATCTACAGGTGGAATACGGGGTAGGGATGAATATTAACGAATTCTTCGATCAACCTGTAGCTCTTTTCACTGATCCGGAGACATGGATCACACATGTTAAGATAACCATAACAGGGAGAACGGAAAGTAGGAACCTATCCGGTTCTACGGAAGGAGTGGACGGTACGTATATTAGGGAAACACTTTCCTCAGTTACAGCACTGAGGAATCAGCTCTACCATGTAGAAGCTGGAATCCTTCCATAAATTAGGGCTATAAAGCCTTTAGCCATCTCTACACAGAGGTGGCTTTTTGTTTTAACTAGGGTCGATGTGCAAAATATTTAGAATAGTGTATAATTAAGAAATGAATAAAAGATTCGCACTATATGCACTACCTATCTTCGCTGCTGTCGCTGTCTTGGGCATAGGTTTCGTATCAGCTCATGATGATGAGGAAGGATTTATGCATGGATGGGTTAAATTTAAAGGAGTAGATAAGCCGGGTCATGAAGAAATAATGGACAAGAAAGCAGAAAGTCTTGGAATTACGGTAGGGGAACTTGAAGAACAGATGATGGAAAAGAAAGATAATATGCTGCAGAAAAAAGCAGATATGCTCGGAATTGAACTAGAAGATCTTCAAGAAGCCATGGAGGATATAAAAGCAGGAGAGATGACATGGGAAGAATTTCTCGCAAATGCGGGGGTTGATTCTGAATCGCTTTGGACTCAAAAAATGGGGCAAAATCAAGCGTGGCTTCAAGAGAAATTGGATCAGCTTGTTATTGAAGGTGAGTTAACAGAGGAAGAAGCTGCCGCAAAACTTACAGCAATGCAAGAAAAATTCGAGAACAGAGAATTCGGTGACAAACATAAATATTTTAAAGGAGGTTGGTTTCATGAATAAAAACCTCCAGAATAATAAATTTTGACCTTATTTTGATTAAAAGCCTACAGTAATTGTGGGCTTTGACATTATGTTTAATGTATGATAGTATATATACATCGAATCGAAGCCGTGGCGAAACATAGTCGAGTTTCCTGAGGCATTAAAAGATTTGAGAGATTAATTTAATCTAATTAAAAAAATGCAAGAAGGAACAATTGCTCGACTCACTGATCGTGGGTACGGTTTCATCTCATATGAAGGAGCCGAAAAAGATTTATTTTTCCATTCAAACGAACTTAAGAACGTTCAATTCAACGATCTTAGGGAAGGCGACAAAGTCACGTTTGAAATAGCTGAAGGTCCAAAAGGTCCTAACGCTACAAATGTAAATCGAGCAGAATAAAACTATAAAAGTCCCCCTGTTGGGGGCTTTTTAGTGGAAGAAGAAATTATTTTTTAATTGCTATATTAGGTATAATCTAGTATGGTTTGATTAGTTGTTTTAAAAGGGGGAACGATATGGGAAAGATAGAGATTATATGGAAGAAGGTCCTAATCGGGTACTCAATAAAAAATAGAATGAAAAGATTTTTAATGCCTGCGTATGGGCTAACTGCCATAGTTTTTGGTCTCAATTTTTTATACATAGATCTATACCTAAAATTCAATTTATTCGCAGCGCTAAGTGGAGCTGTACTTGTTATTTTAGGAATAGCGTTGATAACTAAGTCCTGGATTTTGTATGCATAGAGGCTATAAAGCCTCTTTTTATTTGATTAAAAGGTGGAAATATTTCAAAACTGTGGTATCATATGTATTAGTGAAAAAATTACTCATATTATCACTAGGATTACTGGTTATAAGCGTGTTTTTCGTACATTGCGCTTTTAGCATGGGAGGTAACTCTTATTGCCCATTTAAGATCCCTTTGGGCGATTGTTCCGGACATAATGTTATCCAGTCGGCGATACATCATGTATCCAGTATGTTAAATTCTACACTAGCGACATTACCATTATTTGTTAGTTTTAGTTTTTTATTTGCCTTTATGATATTTTTAAAATTTGAAGATATATTTATATATAAACCCGTATATAGTTTAGTTAAAATTGAAAAACCAATTTTTGCGCCCCGGAAACATATATTTAGATGGCTCAGTATTATCAGACAAAGAGATCCGGAGAATTCAGCTTGGGCGTATAATATTGGTTAACAGAAACTAATTAATTTAACCTACGCCCACCGAATTAATAAGGTGGGCGTTTTAACTTGTAAAATGAAAAATTTAAAAACTATTATAGGTATTGCTATAATAATAGTAGTACTAGTTGGTGGTTATCTGTGGCTTTCCTCTCCAAGAGTGGCTGCGGAACCTATAACAACAGAAAAAGTTACCGTGTATAAAGCTCTGAGTTGTGGATGCTGCGATAATTATATTGGATATTTAAAACGACAAGGTCTCGATGTTGAGAAGATAAATAAAAACGAGATGAATGAGATAAAGGAACAATATAATATCCCACAAGACATGGAAAGCTGTCATACTACGATAATTGGAGATTATGTTATTGAAGGACATATCCCAATAGAAGTAATTGCAAAACTTCTAAAAGAAAAACCAGACATTAGGGGGATAGCAATGCCTGGAATGCCTTCGGGATCACCTGGGATGCCTGGGCCTAAAGAAGAGTTTATTATCTATTCGTTATTGAACGACGGAGGCACTGAAATATTTATGAGTATGTAGTTTAGTATTTGTGGATAAAATTACTATGAAAATAAAATTAACTGCATTATTCGGTACAATTGGTGTGTTTATCGCTAAGCCTGTTTTGGCCCATTGTCCTTTGTGTACGATTGGCGCCGGTGCGGCGGCAGTTGGCGCGTCGTGGTTAGGAGTTGGGAACGGTGCAATAGGTGTCTTTATTGGAGCGTTTGCTGTGGCGTTGGGTCTTTGGGTATCCAATATGCTAAAGAAGCAATACATACCAAAACAGAGGATGACACTTGCTGTATTTTCGTTTATTACAACGATCTTACCACTTTCTCCGATAATGAAAGACTATTCTTCGATATATATTTCATTACGTGGGGAATATGGGTCACTTCTAAACAGAACTTATTTAGTTCCTCTATTTCTCGTCGGGTCAATATTAGGTGGAATAATACTTTTATTGTCGCCGACTATTAGTAAAAAGATAACCAAGATGAATAAAGACAAGACGTTACCATATCAAGGATTAGCTATTACGTTTATCCTACTCTTTCTTTCGTCCGTTGTTATACAACTATGGCTCTAGAAGAAATTGAAATTATATTTCTTGTCATTGTGATACTCTTTTTTGTATTATTGGCAATTAAAGAAAAGATCAGTAAACGTTTTTGCGTGATCTGTACGAGTATAAGTTTAACGTGGATTGTTTTTCTCGTCCTTTATCGACTTGGGTATTTCGATAATGCACTTATCTTGGGGATTCTAATAGGGGAAAGTATAACAGGTATTTTCTATCTTGTAGAAAAAAATATAAGGGAAGATTTACACGTGTTTCGGTTACCCTTCTTATTATCGCTTACACTAGCGGCGTATTTTGTTCTGGCGTCGACTATTACGATGTATCTAGCTGTGTTTCTTTTGTCTCTCTGGGCTTTGTTCATGGCAATGTATGTCTTTAGGCGGGGAGCTGCGGGACACCTAGTTAAAAAAATAATTGAATGTTGTAAAAATTGGTAATTAGCTCAAGGCCGACAAAGCTTAGAATTAATTATCTTAATTAATGGAAACAGAATTAGAAAATGAAAATAAAAAGAAATTTAATACCTGGAAATGGTCACTTCTCGTTGTGGGTTTAGTTCTTGTTTTAACCCAGGTATTTGATGTGAATGTAGTGAGTATGGCAAAAATATCTCTCGGGGAGAGAGCCGATGCCAAAAATGAAAAAGAAGTTTTACCACCCGAGGGTGTCGTATTACCTATACCTTGGGCTGGTATTGGAGAACAAATGATTGAAACGGGAGTTATTGATTTCGATAAATTCAAAGAACTCTATGCGCAAAGAAATAAGTTTGATGAGGCAATGGAATTATTATATGGCTCAGAACTTAAGATCGATAAAGATAATTCGAATATTGTCCTAAATATTTTATGGGCTTTCGGATTGAGTAATAAGAATATTATTTTAGAGGAAGGGCCTATGATAGATGAGAAATATGGAGGGGATGCAGGTAGGTTTGCTTCGACAGGTGGTTGGAGTCTTTCCAGTGGAGATACAATGGATTATTACAGTAAATTCGAATTTATAACTCTTACTTCGGAACAACAAACTCGAGTAGAACAGGTGTCTAAGAATATTTACCGTCCTTGTTGCGGTAACTCAACTTTCTTCCCTGATTGTAACCATGGTATGGCAATGCTGGGTCTTTTAGAGCTTTTGGCATCACAGGGAATGTCGGAGGGAGAAATGTATGCTGTAGCGCTCAAAGTTAATGCGTATTGGTTCCCGGATACATACCTTACCATCGCAAAATATTTTGCAGAAAAAGATGGGATAGAGTGGGAAGATGTTGATGCAAAGAAAGCATTGGGTTACGACTTTTCCAGTTCATCCGGATATCGAGGGGTTCTTCAAGAGGTAAGTCCTCCTGAAACAACATCCGGTGGAGGTGGAGGAGGATGCGGGATATAGTTTTATCTGTTGAACATTATTAATAGTGATATAATAGAAATATGAAAAAAATATATACAATATTAACATTATTATTTTTGGTATCTATACCGCGCTTAGTCGGAGCTGATATGATGGGTTTTGATGGAGACGACCATATGAACGGTGTTTTTAATAACTTCTCGTTTATGTGGTTAATGGTTATAGGTTGGGTTGTCTGGATAGTAGTTGGGATTGTTCTGATTATTTGGATTCTAAAGAAAATACAAAAATAAACATATGAAAAAACTATCAACGTTAGCTCGAGTATTTCTAGCGGGATGGTTGTTGAATTTACTCTGGGAAAATTTACATGTTTTCCTATATGAACATTATCGTGAAATGTTCTTTTCGCAGATCAGCCAGATTGATAAGTTTTTAATTCTCCTGAGAGCCTCGGTTTTTGATGCCGCTTTTATAACAGCAGTTGTGTTTGTTATTATGTTGATTCCGTGGCTCAAGGGGAAAGAATCTTGGTTTATATTCGGTACTGCAATGTCGTTTTCTGTTTGGCTTGAAATTTATGCTTTAGATACGGGTAGGTGGGCATATAACGTATGGATGCCCATAATCCCTATATTAAATGTCGGTTTATCACCCAGTATTCAACTGGGAATAACCGGCTATTTGGCATATCGACTGGTTTTTAGACATAGATTCTTGACAGGTTTGATATAATAAGAATAGAGGGGTTAAACTCTCTACTAAACATATATACATAATATGAAAAAACAAACATACCAAGTTATAGGGATGCACTGTGCTAGCTGTGTGAAAACAATCGAAAACGTACTTTTGGAATTAGACGGAGTGCATTCAGCTTCGGTTAATTTTGCGTCTGGGACGGCTTTGATCGAATTCGATGAAAGTAAAGTATCAGAATCAAAGATTATAGATACCGTTAAATCTGTAGGATATACGCTTGCGGTTAGTTCGAAAGAAGAAGAGGCAGAAAAAAAAACTTCGATTGTTGTAATTAAAGTAATTGGCATGGATTCCCCTCATTGTGCGATGATCGTTGAGGGGGCAATAAAAAAACTACCTGGCGTTAAAAATATCGATGTTAATTTCTCAAATCAGCGTGCAAAGGTAGTTTTTGATCCATCTATCTTGGATATAGATAAGATTTTAAATGTAATCACTGATGCGGGGTATAAGCCGATTAAAGAGGAAGAACATGATGAGAAGATAGTAGATAAAGAAAAGTCCGAACAAGAACGCCAAGTAAAAACACTTAAAACTAAACTTATAGTTGGAGGAATACTTTCCGTTTTTATACTTTTAGGTAGTTTGTCGGATTGGATTCCTTATGTGCCTCAATTTTTGAGTAATAATTTTACTCTTCTATTGCTCGCGACACCTGTTCAATTTTGGGTTGGATGGCAGTTTTATGCTGGGCTTAAACTTTTGATAAAATATCGTACAGCAGATATGAATACATTGATAGCTATTGGAACTTTATCTGCGTACTTTTATAGCACGGCAGTTACAATCTTTCCCGACTTTTTTATAAAAGAAGGAATAGCACCTGCAATATATTTTGATACTTCTGCGATCATTATCGTTCTAATTCTTTTGGGAAAATATTTTGAGACGCTTATGAAGGGAAGAGCTTCAGAAGCAATTAAAAAACTTGTTGGGCTGCAGCCTAAAACAGCGATGATTCTCAGAGATGGGAAAGAAGTTGAAACGCTGATTTCCGAAGTGCAAGTTGGAGATTTAATAGTAGTTCGTCCTGGAGAAAAGATTCCGGTTGACGGAGAGATTACCGAAGGCGAATCGGAGATTGATGAGTCTATGGTTACCGGAGAATCAATGCCGGTTCATAAAAAAATTGGTGATTTGGTTATTGGTAGTACTGTTAATCAATTTGGAACTCTTACTTTTCGAGCAACAAAAGTTGGTAAAGATACGGTACTTTCTCAAATTATTAAAATGGTAGAAGAAGCACAGGGATCGAAAGCTCCTATTCAGCGTCTTGCTGACTTGGTTGCTTCTTACTTTGTCCCGGCTGTGATAGTAATAGCTATTTCAACTTTTGCGGCTTGGATGTATTTTGGTCCTGTACCTGCATTTAATTTTGCACTTATTAATTTTGTTGCAGTACTTATTATTGCATGTCCATGTGCTCTTGGGTTAGCGACTCCTATGGCTATAATGGTTTCTTCCGGTAGTGCGGCAAGTAAAGGAATTTTAGTTAAAGATGCTACTTCTCTTGAGATTGCAAATAAAATAGATACGGTAATTTTGGATAAAACGGGAACTCTTACACAAGGGAAACCGGAGTTAACCGATATCGTTACATTTAATGATGAAGGGGAGACAAAAGAATATTCATCTGAACAGATATCAAATGATCCGTTAGTTCAGGAGATTTTGCAGTATGCCGCAAGTTTAAACCAAAAGTCATCTCATCCTTTGGATAGAGCGATAACAAAAGTAGCTAAAGAGAAAAAAATAGAACTGTATAAATTGGAGGATTTTAAGGCAATCTCAGGAAAAGGTTTATATGGATTTTTACAAACCGGATTTGAAAGAGTTGAAGCGTATTTAGGGAATAGAGCTCTTATTACAGAGGCTGGGCTTAACGTAACTTCATACGAAGACAAAATTAAAAAACTTGAAAATGAAGGGAAAACGGTAATTATATTAATTATCGATAAAAAGGTTAAGGGTGCGTTTGCGATAGCCGATGTATTGAAAAAAGAATCGATAAAAGCGATTGAGATTTTAAAAAAGAATAAGATAGATGTTTGGATGCTTACGGGAGATAACAATAGAACAGCCTATGCTATTGGCCATCAGGTAGGAATAGAAAATATAATGAGTGAGGTTCTTCCGGATCAAAAATCTAAAAAAGTGCGTGAGTTACAAGAACAGGGAAGGATAGTTGCTATGATCGGTGATGGTATAAACGATGCACCTGCTTTAACTCAGGCGAATGTAGGTATCGCCATGGGTGAAGGAACGGATATTGCCATGGAGTCTGCAAATATAACCCTAATGAGAGGGGATTTAATGCTGGTTCCGGAAACGATAAAGATATCAAAGAGAACAATGAAGATAATAAAACAAAATCTTTTTTGGGCTTTCTTCTATAATGCTGCATTTATTCCGGTTGCTGCAGGAGCTCTCTATCCGTCTTTAGGAATTCTTCTTAATCCTATTTATGCTGCAGTAGCTATGGCTTTTAGTAGTATAAGTGTCGTCTCTAATTCATTGCGATTGAAAAAGTAAGGGGGTATAATAAATATATGGACAAGCTAAACAAGAAACTAATTTTTATACCGGTTGTTGTATTTATAATATTCGGTTTTTCTCTAATTCCATATAATTTTGTAGAATCCGTATCACCGGATGGATATGGCTGGGATTATAATCTGACGAAGCGCTGTGTAAAATCTCCGCATCCGGACCAAGACAATTATTACGAAGATACTACCGAATGTGAGGCTGGAGGGAATAATTGGCAAGTAGCAGTACAATCAGAGGGAAGTATTGATGCATCATGTCCCGGACCTCGCAACCAGTCATTCCTCATAAACGGACCAGACAGTCCGGTAACAATGAATTGGGTAGAACATACTGATGAATTCGGCAATCCAAATTGGTTAGTTGATTTAAAGACAAACTTTAACGATAATACTCATCCTTGCGGAGATGGGAATTTTACTTGGTTTGTTCTTCAAAATAAACACAAAGCTGGTGACATAATTCTTCCACGACCAGATCGAGCAATACTTGAGGCTACCGTATGGTACAATGATTTCCTGCCAAATGGAGCAGGTAGAGTATTTGCTGGATGGAGCGGTAGATGGAATAATAAAACTTTTGCAATAGAGGTAGCTTTTTCGGCTACAAATTGGGGTGACGCTCATGAAGATGAGGATATTATCGCTATAATGTCAGGCCTCACTTACGAGGGGCAGGGAGGTTTCGGACTCGACACATTTGTTCTTATGGATGGTACAAATATGGGGCTTGGTATAACTAAAGAAGAGAATAACGATGTTCAGGTAAATTTCGGCGAGATAGTTCTGGATTTGGTTTCAAGAGGGATTCTTCCCGCTCCAACAGATGGCTGGCAAAATTCTATTACGACGGGAGTAGAGCTTGGTACGGAAGCTCATAATTGGGGTGAAACAAGTTCTGTTATAACACACCTGCGGTTTACTAATGTTAGAATTAAGGATGCCTATGCAATTCTTGGTGATGTTTTTGATCCGGAAGGATACCTTAGTACCGTCACCTGTGATTATATCGGTGGATGGGCAGTAGACTGGGATACACCCAATGACCAATTGGGCATACGTGTCTATGCAGACGGTCCAGCCGGAACGGGAACTCTTATCAAAGACATGGAGACAATAGTATCCAGGGAAGATGTTAATAGTTTATATGACATAGAAGGAAATCATGGATACAGTATGTCTTTTCCTGATAGCCTAAAAGACGGACAACCACATTCGATTTATGTCCAGGCGGTTGATACGAGTTTAAGGGGAATAAACCCGCTTCTTCGTCAAACACCTAAAACAATAACGTGTGAAGCGGTATCTACTGTTATTGATGATTATGACCCCATTGGTTGGCATGGTTTTGCCACATGCGAAGAAATCAAAGGCTGGGCAATAGATGAAGACACACCCGGAGACTCAATAAATGTCCACATTTACAAAGACGGACCAGCAGGCAATGGCGGTACAATGATTGCTAATATTACAGCTAACATTTCTAGACCTGATGTGAACGAAGTCGTAGGAGTAACAGGTAATCATGGATTCTCACTAATACCCCCAGAATCATTGTTAGATGGTAATTCTCACGATATATATGTTTACGGTATAGACAGCAGCGGTGAAGGCATCAATACTTTATTATCAAATTCACCAAGGACATTAACGTGTGAACCACCTACTACATCAACTCCTCCTCCGATGCCTGTCGGATATGGCTGGGATTACAATCTAACAAAGCGTTGTGTTAAATCTCCACATCCAGATCAAGAAAACTATTACGAAGATACTACCGAATGTGAGGCTGGAGGAGATGAATGGCTTGTAGCAGTGCAGTCAGAAGGGGGTATTGACGAATCATGTCCCGGACCCCGCAACCAGTCATTCCTTATAAACGGACCAAACAGTCCTATAACGATGAATTGGGTGGAGCATACGGATGAATTCGGCAATCCTAATTGGTCAGTTAATTTAAAGACAGATTTCAATACCAAAACTCATCCTTGTGTAAAAGAGAATGGGAATTATACGTGGTATATCATCCGAGATAGCTATAAAGGTGGCGAGAAACTTCTTCCCCGGCCGGACCAAGCGATGCTTGAAGCTACCGTATGGTACAACGATTTTCTACCGAATGGAGCTGGGAGAATGTTTGTCGGATGGGGAGGTATGTGGGATGACAAGGCGTTTGTAATAGAAGTAGCTCTTTCTATTACAGGCTGGAGGGGTGACGCTCATGAAGATGAGGATATTCTTAATCTAATGTCAGGTCTCACTTATGAAGGGGAGGGTGGCGGTGTACTTGATATATTTGTTGCTATGGATGGAACAAAGATGGGACTTGGTATAACTAAGGGAGAAAACAATAATATTCAGGTAAACTTTGGCGAGATAATTCAAGATTTGGTTTCGAGGGGGATTTTCCCTGCGCCAACAGACGGCTGGCAAAATTCTCTCACGAGTTTTGTAGAGATTGGAACCGAACCTCACAACTGGAGCGAGACGGGTTCTTTGGTGACGGATCTGTGGGTTACAAACTTCAGAGTGAAAAATGCTCTCGCGACGCCAGGTAATAAATTTGCTCCGGAAGGTTGGCTTAATGATCCGAGTTGTGATGCTATATGGGGTTGGGCTATAGACAGAGACACCCCAAACAGCGAGATGGATGTTCATATATATATGGATGGTGCATTCGGAAATGGCGGTACATTCGTCGATAGCGTAAGAACGACGCAATTAAGATCCGGGGTAAACGATTTATATGGTAGTAGTGGAAACCATGGTTTCTCTGTACCTTTTCCAGAGCAATTCAAGGATGGTCAATCACATACGGTATATGTCCACGCGATTGATACGAGTACTGGGAGTCTAAACCCGCTTATTCGTCAATCGCCTAAGACAGTAACGTGTGAACCATCTACTGAACCACCTATTACATCAACTGACGAATACGATCCCATTGGTTACCACGACCTTGCTACATGCGAAGAAATCAAAGGCTGGGCAGTAGATGAAGACACACCCGGAGACTCAATAAATGTTCATATTTACAAAGATGGACCAGCAGGCAATGGCGGTACAATGATTGCTAATATTACAGCTAACATTTCTAGACCTGATGTGAACGAAGTCGTAGGAGTAACAGGTAATCATGGATTCTCATTACCACCACCAGAATCATTAATAGATGGCGAACCTCACGATATATATGTTTACGGTATAGACAGTAGCGGCGAAGGCATCAATACTCTATTATCAGAATCACCAAAGACATTAACGTGTGAGGCATCTACCGAACTACCTACTGAACCACCTCCATCAACTTCCGACGAATACGATCCCATCGGTTACCACGACCTTGCTACATGCGAAGAAATCAAAGGTTGGGCAATAGATGAAGATACACCCAACGATTCAATAAATATCCATATCTATGACGGACAAGCAGGTTCTGGCGGTACAATGATTGCTAATATTACAACTGATATATACAGACTTGGTGTTAATGAATTCGTAGGAGTAACAGGTAATCATGGATTTTCACTAATACCACCAGAATCATTATTAGATGGCAGTTCTCATCCTCTCTACGTTTACGCCATAGACAGTAGCGGAGAAGGTATCAACACTCTATTATCAGAATCACCAAGGACATTAACGTGTGAGGCATCTACCGAACTACCTACTGAACCACCTCCATCAACTTCCGACGAATACGATCCCATCGGCTACCATGATCTTGCCACATGTGAAGAAATCAAAGGCTGGGCAGTAGATGAAGACACACCCAACGATTCAATAAATGTCCATATCTATGATGGACAAGCAGGTTCTGGCGGTACAATGATTGCTAATATTACAGCTAACATTTCTAGACCTGACGTGAACGAAGTCATAGGAGTAACAGGTAATCATGGATTCTCATTACCACCACCAGAATCATTAATAGATGGCGAACCTCACGATATATATGTTTACGGTATAGACAGCAGCGGTGAAGGCATCAATACTTTGTTATCAGAATCACCTAAAGAATTAGACACAACTTCTTGCGTTCCTACAACTCAAATTTGCGAACACCCCGCTCCTGCAGAAGGTTGTTCGTGGGTAGGAGAAGATATATATCCAGAATGTGGAGCAGAACTTGTATGTGGCATTCCAACACCTACTATGCTTCTAGAAATAAATGGTCAAAACTCAAGTACTAAACGTCAACTAGAAGTCTTTAATTTTAGCGGTGTCTTCTCTCCAAACAGTGATATATTAAGGTATGTAAAATCTCCTAATTCAGATAAATTCGTAAAATTATCACCTGACTTAAAATCTGACTCTAGCGGTAAAATAAGCTGGTTATATGTCCCATTATGTCAGGTCCCTACCGGTATCTATCAAGTTCGTGCGGTTGATTCAATTTCAAATAAAACAAGTAATATCGTTTATGAAAATATTACTTCTAATCCTAGTTGTGATACTAATCCAGAAACTTATGAATTAAAAGAAGGCGATTTAGTAAGTGCTATATTCTCTGATGATCCAGATGTATATATCATAAACGAATACGGATACAAGCGTTTATTTCTAAATCCTGAAATATTTAAATTCTATGCTCACCTTGGTGGTTTTTTCAATGTAAAAGTCGTCACACCGGAAGTACGGGATTCTTTTGGGACTTCTGTGTATTTCAGAAACTGTGAGATAAATGATGAAAAAGTATATGGAGTGGAAACAACAGGTGAAGACATAGGTATACTCCATTGGATAAATATAGACGGAGACAGAGCAGTACAAGAAGATCCTGAATTCTTCAAAAAAATATTCTGTATCAATAACAATGAATTTAATTGGTATACGAACAATGGAACATTTTTTGGCACACCATATACTGCACTAAGACAGGTTCCTGCGTATAGTAGATAGTAGGTTATTGAGATGTTTAAAACTCTTTAGTTTCAAAACTAAGGAGTTTTATTATTATTTATTTGTTTTATAATTAAACATATATGGAAAACCAAAATCTCAATCAACAACCAGTCGAACAACCAATACCGCAAGTACCTATTCAACCAGAACAACCTGTTATATCACCACAACAATCAAAAACACACTGGCCAATACTAATCTTAGTATTAGTTCTTGCCGTAGTATCATATACTGGAGTAGCATATTGGCAGAATATGTGGCCATTTGTAGAAGATGAAGTTACTGAAGCATCCCCAAGTATAACGCCTAAATCTACTTCAAATGTACCTGCGGATTGGAAGACGTATATAAATGATGAGCTTGGGTTTGAGTTTAAATATCCAGTAGATTGGAGTGTTATAGAAAGTTTAGTTACTGGCTCAGAATTAGTTTATATGACCCTTGGCCCATCATACTCAATTCAAAGTGGAGGGCACGGCATATTTTATGTTGAGACGAAGGATGAAAATAACCTCCCGTTGCATGGATGGAATACTACCGAGGTAAGTTCTAATTATAAAAGGTTTGAGTTATTTGGTGATAATATTGTGTATAAACTGGAACACGATAGGATGTTTGACGATATTTTTGACCAAATCATTTCTACTTTCCAATTCACAAAATCAAACTCAAAAACTTATCAAAATAGTACATTTCAGTATTCTATTAAGTATCCATCCGATCTCAATCTTTATGAAAACAATGAAGATTTCCAGTCTGCACAAGGATCATATATAGGTGGTGCTACACATTATCTTGGAGAGCAGGGTTTTGTATCTCTTATAATTGCGATACCTAATGGCGAATATCCAGGGACTACTTATGCTGGAGCATTTATTTCTGTGGCAATAAATGATGAAATTGGTACTGCTGATGAGTGTTATAAATCCTCTGAACCTATTACAGCCGAATCTTACGGGATTATTGGCGGAGTTCAGGCGTATAAAGGACAACGTGGAGGTGCTGGCGGAGGTCATTCTCGAGGTACTACTTTCTATCACATGTTTGCAAATAATATGTGCTACGAAGTTGCTCTTACATTTGATTCAACTGGTGGAGGTATAGAACGTCCGATTGCAGATATTTCAGCTATATTAAACAAGCTTGAAGGTATACTGAAGTCCATTACTTTTCTAGGGAGTTAGTAAACTATTTCAAACCAGCGGCTTTGATAAAACCTAGAAATAGAGGATGAGGATCTAATGGTCTGGATTTTAATTCTGGGTGAAATTGAACACCTACGAAGAATTTATGTTTCGGTAACTCTATTATCTCAACAAGGTTTTTTTGCGGATTCTTTCCGGCAATTTTTAATCCCTTTTCTTCCAGTGTCGGAATATATTCGTTATTTACTTCGTAACGGTGTCGGTGACGTTCGGAAATATTTTCTTTTTTATACAATCCATAACTCAAAGTATCTTTAGTTAATTTGCAGTCATAAGCACCTAGACGCATTGAACCGCCCATATCTTTCTTTTCTATTTTTTCCAGTTGGTCGGTCATTGTATGTATTACGGGATGTTTTGTTTTTGGATCGATCTCGGAAGAATTTGCTTCTTTGATATTACAGACGTTGCGGGCAAATTCAATTGTTGCCAATTGCATTCCGTAACAAAGTCCAAGAAAGGGGATATTGTTTTTTCTTAGATATTCTATAGCTTTTATTTTTCCTTCGATTCCTCGACAACCAAATCCGCCAGGAACTATTATACCATCGTATTCTTTTAATTTTTTGACCGATTTTGGATCTTTTTCGTATTCTCCTGCATTAAGCCAACTTATTTGAGGATTGAAGCCCTGAGTCCAAGAAGCTTGTTTAATTGCTTCTATAACGGAAAGATATGAATCGGATAATGTGAAATTACCTGTATCGAAATATTTACCGACAATACCGATTTTGATCGGTTTTTTTGCGTTTGTGATCTTATTTACAAAATTGCGCCATGTCTTGCCGTCTCTTCTTTTTGGTTTAAGATTGAATTTTTGTATGATTCTCGAACTTAATTTATCTTTTTCGAAATTAATAGGAACTTCGTAAATTGAAGAAATATCCGGTGCGGAAATAATATCTTGGGGAGATATATTACAGAAGGTAGAGACTTTCTTCTTTCTTACGTCATCTAACGATATGCTTGAACGAGCGATAATAATATCCGGCTGTATACCGGCTGCGTTAAGATCTCTTGTGGCATGTTGAGTCGGCTTTGTCTTCATTTCGCCAATACTTTTAGGAATAGGGAAGAAACTGACCAGCATGAATAGTACTTGATTGGGCATTTCGAGTTTCATTAATCTTGCCGCTTCTAAAAATATTACGTTTTGGTATTCACCGACGGTTCCGCCTATTTCTACTAAAACGAAATCGGATTTATGGTGTTTAGCTACCTCTTTAAGACGGTGTCTTATTTCGTTTGTTATATGAGGGATAACTTCTACACATTTTCCGTCATAACCTAGATTTCTTTCTTTATTGATAACGCTTTGGTAGATCAAACCGGTGGTCATATAGTTTAGAGAGGGGATATCCTGATTGAGAAATCTTTCGTAATTACCTATATCCTGGTCGGTTTCTATACCATCGTCAGTTACAAAAACCTCACCATGTTCGGTGGGGTTCATTGTTCCTGCGTCTACGTTTAGGTAGGGATCGATTTTTACTGCGGTGACATTAAACCCGTAGTCTTTAAGGATACGGGCAGTGGAAGCCATCGTTATCCCTTTCCCTATACCTGACATTACGCCGCCAAGTACAAAAATATATTTGGCGTTTGATTTTTGAGTCATATGTTTTAGTTAGTTTAGCATAGGGGATAGCGAGGTCAAACAGATGTATTTTTAATTTGATTTAGAGAGAGTTTAGTGTTTTAATTCAGGTAGTTTCTTTGAAAGGAGTAGTTATGATCGTAGTAAGTCCTAAGAAAGTAGTTTTAGAGAGTTCAGGAGAAATTATTGAAAAGATGCTAGATAACGGTACTTTTAATTGGAATATTGGCTATATGAAAGGCTTAAGAAAAGGAAAACGGATAGGTTTTATTTGTGGCTTGATCATAGGTATATTAATTACTCTTGGGATAACGGGGTTGTTATAACCCTGTTTTTATTTGGAGAATCTTCGTTGGTGGTTTAAAATTAAATTAATGACTGTAGAAATATACATACCTATCTTGTTAGCCGGTTTCGGCGGAGGATTAGTACGAGGAGTGGTCGGATTTTTAAAACATCAATTTAGTTATAAAAATGTACCTTTTAGTGTTTCTTATTTTTTTGGAATGATAATACTTTCCGGAATTACCGGTTTTATGATTGCGGCAGCGGTAGAAGATGCGGGAACTTCTTTTTTAGAGATCAAATCTATTAGTCCCGGTTTAGCTTTTATTGCCGGTTAC
>SDBT01002825.1_pt1 | contig 30387 bp, 27 predicted proteins | sample 2277101 | NCBI WGS metagenome assembly SDBT01 (sample SAMN10404973, study PRJNA504765) | marine sediment metagenome | isolation source: marine sediment core GS10_PC15, 103 cmbsf | place: Arctic Ocean: Southern Knipovich Ridge | collected 2010
ACAATTTTATTAAAATTATATTTTTCGGTTTCAAAGGAAGAGCAAGCGCGTCGTTTTGACAGGCGCAAAAACGATCCCTTACGGCAATGGAAATTGAGCGAAGTCGATTTGCAAGCACAGGAGCTATGGGATGAATTCACTATAAAAAAATACAAAATGCTGGTTAAAACCAGTACAGAATTTGCTCCGTGGTACATTATTCGCTCCGATGATAAACACCAAGCGAGGCGACAAACATTAAAGTTAATTTTAAACTCAGTACGCTATAGAAATCGAAATAAAAAATTAAATTTCACGTTAGATACAAAAACAGTTATTACTGCTGAGAAAGAAATAAAAATAATGAAAAAACAGCGTAAAAAGCATGGCAAATTCCTGCGGTAAAAAGGAAGCAAAATGATATGGGTAAAATACCTGAAAAAATAAGTCCAAGAAAATTATCTGAAAGTACAGCCGGCAAAAATCTTGATAAAAAAAACACTAAAGATCGTGTAGCGGTTTATATAAAGAAAACAACTATCGAATATGAACTTGAGTTGCGAAAACTGCAAGTTGAACTTTTAAAACTGCAGAATCATGTTAAGGACAAGGGATTGCGAATCGTAATGCTTTTTGAAGGGCGTGATGCCGCCGGGAAAGGCGGTACAATTAAACGCATAATTGAACATATGAATCCGCGTGGTGCACGCGTTGTAGCGCTTGAAAAACCAAGCGATCGCGAAACTACACAATGGTATTTCCAAAGATATTCCGGGCATCTTCCTACCGAGGGAGAAATCGTATTTTTTGACCGCAGTTGGTATAACCGTGCAATGGTGGAACCGGTGATGGGTTTCTGCAGCGATGAGCAAAATAAACGCTTTTTAAAATATGCTCCCCTATTTGAAAGGATGATTATTAAAGAAGGAATTAAACTATTCAAATTTTATTTTTCGGTCTCCAAGGATATTCAGAAAAAACGTTTTGAAGACCGCGAAGACGATCTATTAAAACAATATAAATTGTCTGAGGTCGATGCCTCAGCCCAGGAATTGTGGAACAATTACTCGATCCGCAAATTCCAAATGCTGACCGAAACTAACAGTACCATCGCTCCTTGGACAATAGTCCGGTCTGACCATAAAAAATCGGCACGGATTGCCTGTATAAGGTATATTCTACAAAATTTAGATTATAAAGGTAAAATTTCTAAAAAAGAATTAATCCCTGATCTAAAAATCATTATCTCAGGAATTGATGAAATTAAACTTATGGAAGAAAATCTGCTTAAACCGGGTAGTATGCCGGGGTAGAATTTTTAGTTATATTTCTTGAGGAAAACAAATGGAACTAAAACTATACCAAATAGATGCATTTGCATCTGAGTTATTTAAAGGCAATCCGGCTGCGGTATGCCCGTTAGAAGAATGGTTACCTGACGAAACAATGCAATCAATTGCAAATGAGAATAATTTATCGGAGACAGCCTTTTTTGTACCAAAGGGTAATGGTTTCCACATTAGGTGGTTTACTCCTACAAGTGAAGTGGATTTATGCGGACATGCAACACTAGCATCAGCCCATGTATTATTCAATATTCTCAATTATAAAAAAGAAAAGATTGAGTTTGAATCTAAATCGGGAATTTTGAGCGTTACAAAGGATGGTGATAAATTAACATTGAATTTCCCTGCTCGAGTTCCTATTCTTTGTGACACTCCTAAGGAAATTGTTAAAGCATTTAATGCTGAACCAATTGAATGTCTGAAATCAGAAGATTATATCGTACTTTTTAATAGTGAAAGTGATATTATATCAGCTGACCCGGATTTTGAGCAACTTAACAAACTTGGGCTCAGGGGCGTTATTATTACCGCAAAATCAGATAAATATGATTTTGTGGCAAGATGTTTTTTCCCCGGCATAGGTATTCTGGAAGACCCGGTAACAGGTTCAGCTTACACACAGCTTGCACCGTATTGAGCAGCTAAACTTGGCAAAACCCGATTTAGTGTTAAACAAATGTCCTCGAGAGGTGGTGAATTAACCTGCGAGATAATTAATGATCGTGTTTTAATATCCGGCAAAGCAGTAAAATATATGGAAGGTAAAATCAATGTATAATAAATATATGAGGTTACAATAATAGTCTTTCAAAAAAGAGGGTATTTATTTTTACATACTATCTTTCAGATAAAGTAATGTTTACTTCTTTCTTTTCACCATTTCTTTCAATAGTAAGTTTAACTATATCACCGGCCTGATGCTCTTTTAGATAGTTGGAATAATCCATTAAGTTTTGCACCTGTTTTCCATCAAAAGCTGTTATCACATCTCCTTTGACCAAACCGGCTTTGGCGGCCGGAGAGTCATCAGAAACACCTGCTATTCTTACGCCTTCGCCTGAGTATACAAAATCAGGCATTAAACCGGTAGCTGCTTTTCTTTCAGCACTCTTTTTATCCATTTGGGCTGTTGTTTGTTTACCACTTCTCATTTTGCCGGTAAATACCATTGGCATTTCTCTTTCAGCAAGATATTCCAATACTTCGCGTGAAACGGTAGCTACCTTCACCAATCCATCAACATCAATTTTATTTGCATCATCTTCCGGTACATGGTAATCTGAATCAATACCAGTGTAGAATAATTGAACACCCGGCACACCTTTTTCAATAAATGCCATTTGGTCACTTGCATCCAAATCTTGCGTAATTAGTTCCGAAGCAATTCCGCTAGTAAAATCTGTGCCCATAAAGATAAATTTCCATTCACGAGCAGTATTACTATTTAGTACCATTAATTTTCTACCAAATAATCTTCCAACCGTATCAATATTTAAGTTTGCCAAGATTTTATTTATTGGAAACATTTTATAATTATTAGTAAAATAACGTGAGCCGACTAAACCTGCTTCTTCCGCAGTAAATGCGATAAAAATAATCGTTCTAGCCGGTTTGTGAGTTTTGCCGAGCGTTTTAGCAAGTTCTAGCATTACTGCTATGCCGCTGGCATTATCGTCCGCGCCATTATGAATTTCCCCTTCATTCCCTTTTTTAACATTGGGCCATCCAAATCCAAGATGATCATAATGCGCTGAAATAACAATAGCTTCAAAAAGGTCGAGATTTGTACCTGGTATAATTCCAATAACATTTTTTAATTTTACATTCTTCTTATCAAATACGTCCTGAGTCCATTGTTGAAAATATGTTCCATCATCGCTACCGGTTTGAAGACCATACTCTTCAAACTTTCTGGCAATGTAATCTGCCGCTTGATCCAATTCAGGTGTACCAATACCTCTACCTTTTAAGTCATCTGATGCAAGAAATTTTACTGTTTCCATCATCCGATCTGCCGAAAAAATAGGGGCTAATATTGCAAGAGCTTGTCGAGTTTCTAGTTTTACTTCAATATTTGTAACTGAAGGATCAATATTTTTAACTAATGGAGAATTGTTTACTGACCACTGTCCTTTATCAATGTTAGTAGGTTCACTTCCTGAAAATGCTAGGTAACTGTATTTACCATAGTGCGGAAGTTTTCTGTTCAATCCCTCTACAGCATCTTTATTACCGATTGAAAGGAATGTAATAACTGCTCTCAAATCTTTGGGATTAACTATTGCGATAAAGAAACTATTATCATCAAGCGAAAGCTCTCTCTTACCATATCTTACGCCATCCTTTAATAATTCAGAACCATATTTCTTGACAGCATTATTAACAACCGGCGCAAATTTGTTATCTAAGCCAAGAAGCATAATAGCTTTACCCGTTGGAAGTTTATCAACATTACCTTGTGATTCAATTGTGAATTTGTCTTCTTTCCCCTTAATCCATATATCAGAAAAATCTTTGTATATATGGTAATCCTTACTATCCTCATCTGGTAAAATGATCAATGTTTGCTCAGCACCATATGCTTTAGTAAAAGTTGGTGGACTTTCTCTCGGATCCAATTTTCTGAATAGATCAAACTGAGGATCAATCAGAAGTTTTAGCGGTTTCTCTTGAACATAAATATTGAACTTAACTTCCTTCTCATTCATCTCAACCACTTCGGTGTGTGTTCCATCTTCTGTAATAATAGTTACCGGAATGTTAAGATAAAATACATCATCATCTTGAATTTGTTTCAGTGCGAAAGATACGTTATTAACGTCTCTAACAGATTTTACTTTTATATTTTCTAAAACAATTTCAGGAGCTCCAGTTCTATCAATCCACTGATTAAAGTACCATTTTAAGTCTTCATTTGTTACCTCTTCAAATGCGACTCTGATATCATCAAATGATGCACGTTTGAACTTATTGTTTCTGGTAAAAACTTGAAATCCTTTTATAAATTGTTCATCACCAACTTTTCGTCTCAACATGTGAAATACCATTGCTGTTTTTCCATACCCAATTGCTTCACTTGGCGAATCATGACGAGAACGAAATCGATTTATCGGGAAATCATTTTCCGGAGTTACAAAGTTTGCATATTTCTGCAAAGTCGCTCTGCGATATTCATCTGCCTGTCCCCGTTGTTCTTTAATAAGATGATCTGCCATGTATGCCGTAAGACCTTCGCACCAGTTGCCGGCTTCAAAATCAACATAAACAGAATTTCCCCACCAGTTATGCAACAATTCATGCGGGTAGGATGAATGCAAAATAAACGGGAACCGAATTATTTTCTCACCCAATAGAGTGAAAGATGGCATTCCATAACCGGTTTCCCAGAAGTTTTCTACAAGTGCAAATTTTGTATAAGGGAAAGGCCCGACCAACTTACGATACATTTCCATGTACTGTGCGGTTGTCTCTAAATATTTGCTTGCCAAACCCTCATCCGGCGTACGAAGGAAAGCGTAAGCTGTTACAGCGCCCATTGGGTATGAGTATTCGCTAAACGGCGCAGCAATGAGAAACACTTCCTCTTGCGGAGTTGAGGATTCCCATTTGTCGATGTGAGTACTTACACCGTTTTCATCTAAAGTTCTTTTTCCAACTGTAACTGTTTTCCAGTCGATTGGTGCGGTAGTGGTTAAATCGAAAGTTATCAATTCATCATTAAAATGAGGCACCCAGTATGTTGAACCGGCAAGATAAACACCCTTCTCCCAAATTATACCTGGTGATTCACTAAAACCTCTAGCATAGTTTTCATCACTCTGCTCAACGGGTGAATCTATCTTTCCTTTGTAGTTTAATGTCAATTTCAATTCCCCGGAATGACCACTTGGAATATTGACTTGATAAACATTTAGCTTCAGAGCATTCTCAGATCCAACATCATCTTTATCCATACCGATATCTTCCGCATCAACTGTTCCGGCAAGTTTGGTGATCATTATATTTGGCGCAACTTCCAAAGCATGATGAAGTTTGAATTTTAGTCCATCTTTTAATTGGACTTCAGGTATCATTATAATATCTGTAACATCAATAAATGAATCACTTGGTTTAATTGTCGTACTTATGTCATGATGTATAAGTGTGTTTTGTGCATAAACGGAAAAATAAAGTAAAAGAGATAATAAGATTTTTTTAACCATAACTGGTACGCTCAACATTTAAATTATACTTTGAATTTCTAATTCAATAAAAATTTGTGTCCTACTCACAAACAACTAAACATATTTGGTTTAAAATAGGTTTATTAAAAATTTACTTCAAATGTTTTGGCGCAAGAAAAAAAGTATTTTTACCATTATCAAGAGAGATGTCCGCCCACTTACCACATTTGAAAGATATTTGATATACTCCCGTCGTAGGTAAATTTAAAATCTGAGTTTTACCGTATAAATTCGAAAACTCAGTAAAAAATGGGTTATGTCCAAATATAAAAACATGCTTCCATTTATTTTTCAAATTTTGGACAAAATGAACTAATTGCAGCATTCCAACTAAGTAAATGTCATCAGTGATTGCAATTTTACTAACAGGATATTTGAGGCACTTAGCAATACCCTTGGCCGAATTATGGGCGCGCTTGGCCGAGCTTGATATGATTTTATCCGGGATTATTTTTTCTTTATATAGTTTATTGCCAATCAACAAGGCATCTTTTTTACCACGAATTTTTAATGGACGTTCCCAGTCCGATAGAGATGGATTATCCCAAGATGATTTCCCATGACGAATTAGTGTAAGTTTTTTCATATTTTTGAATTAGCCATAGAGATCACAAAGGAAAAGTATATTATGAAATTTAAAATTATTATCTTCACAATTTTTAAATATTTGTGAATTCGTGGTTATGGTTTTTTGTCCTTTATAATGTTTTTATCAATATTAAGTGTTTTTAAGTTTTCTGTACCTTCGTGTCTTCGTGGTTCAACTATAATGTTAATTCAAACGACTTAACAAGCATTCCCGGGCAGCTGATATTTCCATATTGGCGACCATCGTAAGTTTCCACTTCAGGATTTATCTTTACATTGTCTCCTACTGCTTCAAGTTCATCGCCAAATAAGTTGTAAATTGTATCGTCGAAACGCATAGTTTCGATAGGTCCAACAATCTCACCATTTTCTACCCAAAAACAGGCATAACGCGTCAAACCGGTGATTCTTCCGCCGATATTATCACTCCAATTTAAGTAGTGTAAATTGGACAAAAATAATCCGGTACCTAATTTTTGCAAGACGTTTTCATCGGTAAGCGAACCGATCGCCATTTTGGGAGCCCTTAAATATTCATCTCCATTTGCATTGTTTGATTCCACTTTATATTCTTTCGCAGTCCGTGAACTGACCATCGTATTTTCGAGTTTTCCTTTCTCGATTATCGATAAAACTTCCGGTGCAATCTCCCCTCTTTCGTTAAAACGCGGTACTAATCCCGAGCGGAAATCTTCATTAAGTGAAAATTTTGGAGAAAATATTTTACCTTCGGTTCGCATTTTTATGAATGCACTGTTGCCTTGCCTAATATTTGCCTCGCTTACACCCAACCAAGAAAACATTGATAGAAAATCTGCAACCGCTTTTGATTCAAACCAAGCACGGTATTTCCCCGGCTTCATTTTCACCGGTTTTTTATTCATCAACTCTAATTTTTGTTTTGATTCCTTAATATAAGTTTCGTATTTAGACTGATCCCAATCGCTTCCGGCAAAAGTACCTTTTACCATTTTATGTTCTTTATTAACGAGAGAAAAATCTAACGAAAATGTATCGGTTTCAAACCAATGTTTCTGTCCTGCTGAATTACTACTCCCGCTAAAAATCCTTCCTGAAGACCAAATCCCAACCAAATCAACTCCTGCCATAACCGGAAGTAATGCCTCAACTGCTTTGTCAGTCTCTAATCCATTGGCACTTTTATTTTCGCGGGTTGAACCGGTATTCTCCGGTAAAACAATAAATGGATCTTCCGGTAATTGAACAATTTCTGCTCGTAAACGATTCAGTTCATTAACTGCACGTCGATAATCATTATCATAATCATCGCTTAACGTGATCTGTCCTTTGCAATTGCGCTTATCATAAATGAAATCGAATGATAAATCAGTATTATTTACTAATCCTGTTTGGCGAATCTTGGCATTATTAAATCGGATAAATTGACTGTTTTCACCCTGTAATGATAACGTAAGGTGTTCACCATTTTTTAAATCTGAATATATTTGATTGCTTATCTTGTTAAATATTTTTTCCATAATAAATTAACTTCCTATTAGGCACCGCCAAAAATGGCAACATCTTTAAATAAACATACCGGCGAAGCGTGTCCAACTCGAATGACTTGGTTTGGTTCCCCTTTTCCACAAAATGGAGTTCCATACATTTTAAATGTATCTTGATCACCAACCATTTTTAGGCTATTCCAAAATGGATTGCTGATCGCTCGGTAATTTGGATTACGAACGGTCTTGGTTAATTTTCCGTTTTCTATCAGTTTTCCATATTCGCAACCAAATTGGAATTTATTGCGATAATCATCAATCGACCATGAACGGTTACTTTCCATGTAAACACCTTTCTTAACTGACGAAATAATTTCGTCAAATGTAGAATTTCCTGATTCTAAATTGATATTTCCCATCCTATCAACGGGTGCTCTATTCCATGAGCTTGCTCTAAAATTTGCAACACCGGGAACACCGGAACGAATTTGGCTCTCCTGTCCACCCAAACCACGTACCAATAATCCTTCTTTTATTAAATATTCCTTTTCGGCTTTTAATCCGCCGTCATCAAATCCGAAAGAAGCAAATTGACCGGTATAGGTTGGATCATATGTTGCATTCATCAATTTTGAGCCGTACTGCAGTTTTCCGAAATCTTCTAATTTTACGAAACTCCAACCGGCATAATTTCTTTCATCTCCGAGAATTCGATCAACTTCCAAAGCATGTCCTACGCTTTCGTGGATTTGTAACATCATTTGGTCGGGTGCTAATACCAAATCCATTGTTCCGGTTGGGCATTCTTTGGCAGTAGTTAATTCAACCGCCTGCTCGCCGATTTTTTTCGCTTTGCGTAAAATCCACTCTTCGTCAAATAATTCCGCTCCAATTTGTCGCGAAAGTCCTCGCAGTCCGCCTGCCGAACGTGTATTGATATTTGTTCCATCCTGCGCAGTTGCCACCAAATCGAATGTGACCATTAGAAAATCTTGAGAAATATTGCTGCCATTTGAGCTGATAAATCCGTGTTTAGATTCGACGATCTGTGCAAATGCATTTGTACTAATGACTTTGTCCGATACTTTTAAAACCTTGCTTGCTTTTATCATTAAATCATTCAATACGCCCGGTGATGATTTATTAAAGGCAAGTTTATAGGGTGATTTGTAAATACCAATTGTTTTTGGTCTTGCTGCATGAGTAAAAGAATGGATTGCATATCTCGCAGCTAATTTTGCTTGTTGATAGGCTTTTTTGGCAGCTTTTTGGATACCATTTTTACTAATATCATTAGTACCAAAGTATCCGAATTGCCCATCAGCAAGAACCTCTACCATTATTCCATGGGTTTTTGTCCGCGCATTCGTCTGTGGATGACCGTCTCTTATAAAACGAACTGTTGTTCGCTCGTCAACTTCACGCAACCCAATCCAGTCTGCAGGAATATCAATTGCATTTAATAAATTTTGTAAATGTTGTGTCATATCAGTTATCTAATTAATTATATTTATTTTGAAAATAGATTAGGTTCTTCTTTCATTGCAGTGGTGACTTTGTAAAAAGCCCTGATTATATCGTTAATATCTTCTTTAGTTCCCAACAAATGATTCTGTCTTAACCAGACTGCTTCTTCCGTACATAGTTTTTCCGTAACCGGAAAATTCATATCTTTATAATTTATCCCCGCTAACCACGGATATTCCTTCGAATCAACCGTAAACAATCGCTCACGATAAAGTGGTGTATATCCGGCATATGTATACACTCCTTCAGCCTGCATTGCTTTAAAGAATTTTTCACGAGGAATTCCATTAAATTTAGCTTTATCGTATCTTAAGAGATAAAGATGATTAGCGCTACGGGTTGTTTTGGGATACATTTTGGCAATTGTAAATCCATCAATTTCGGATATTGCATTATCTAATATTTTGCGGTTTTTATCTCGCGTAGTCATATCATTTTCAATAGATTCTAATTGTGCAGTTAACATACTTGCTGCCATAGAATTTAATCGGAAATTGCCGCCCAAGTATTGATGTTCATACCAATCTCCACCCTTAACTCGACCGCAATTCGCATACGAAAAACATGCATCAATGAAATCCGTATCATTCGAAACAATTGCTCCACCTTCACCGGCAGAAAGATTTTTGGAAGTTTGAAAACTGAAAATTCCGCCTAATCCAAGTGCGCCTACTTTTTTGCCACCCCATTCAGAGCCATGCGCCTGAGCAGCATCTTCGATTACCATTATATTATGTTTATTGGCAATTTGTAATATTGCGTCCATATCCGCCGGATTTCCGGCAATATGAACAGGCATGATAACCTTTGTTTTATCTGTTATTACAGCTTCAATTTTTTCAGGATCCATATTATATGTTTCAGGATCAACATCGACAAAAACCGGAATTGCATTTGCCATCAATATTGCCGAACCGGTAGCAATAAAAGTATAAGGTGGTATTATCACTTCATCCCCGGCTTTTACTCCAGCAGCCTTAAGGCATACCCATAAAGCAGTTGTACCGGAACTTGTGCTCAAGCAATATTTTGCATCGTGAAATTCAGCATACTTTTCTTCAAATTCCTTAATTATATTACTACCAACACCCCACGCATCATTCATAATTGTATTTATTAAATTCTTTTTTATTTTATCGGTCGAGGGCGGCCAGTTTGGAAACGGCTTTGTTCTAACAGGATTACCTCCGAATAATGCTAATTTTTCCATGTTATACATAATTAAATAAGTGTGGAAATTAAGTGGTTTATTGTTTGGAAAAAAACCATTCATTCAACTTTCCATCCTAATATAATTATCTATAAACAATATAGTTTATGCAATAGTGTCATACTTATCGCCTTATCTGCGTCTATTATGCCAATATGACAATTTTTTCTGCAATTAATTCAAGATATTTATCTTGGCATAGCAATTGTGATAATACAAATGAATTTGAATTTTTTAACAATTAATAAGGAGAATACAAAATGACTTTAATAAGATGGAATCCAGCAAGGCAAAGAATGATACCAACATTTCCAGAATGGGATCATTTTATGAATGGTTTTTTTAGTGATCGTTTAGAAGATACTGAATTAACCGATTGGACACCGGCTATAGATATTACTGAAGATAATGATGCTTTTATTGTAACGGCAGACCTACCGGGTCTCACAAAAAAAGATATTAGTATTAATATCAAAGAGAGCATGCTTACAATTAGTGGTGAAAGAAAAATCGAGAAAAAGGATGAAGATCAAAATTATTGCCGATCAGAAAGACGTTATGGTTCCTTTAAACGTAGTTATCAATTAACGGATCAAGTAATTACTGATAAAATTAGTGCTGCCTTTAAAGATGGTGTTCTTACTGTTACGATACCAAAAGCTGAAGAAGTTAAACCGAAGGAAATTGAAATAAAGGTAGCATAAGTCGATTAAATTGAATTGGATAAAAAAGGGCTCGGATGAGCCCTTTTTTTCTATGCTTTACATCCGTAATCAGAGCCTTCATGTTTACTGGAGGATTCCACAACTTTGTAGAGATGTAATTTTTTATATCTGAGAAACAAAACTCTCACCCCTCTATCCTCCGGATTTCTCCCCTTGAGGGGAGACAAAGAGGGGTGAATTATTTCAAATTTTGCGGTAACTTTCTGGTACAATCAATTTCTTCAAAATATAATTATGAGATTTTAATGTTATTCAAGAATATTTTAGATACAATTAAAAACACACCAACCGTTAAACTAAATTCTATTGGTAAAGATTTAGATTGTGAATTATATGGTAAATGTGAATTCTTAAATGCCGGCGGATCTTTAAAAGATCGAATTGGTGTAAAGATGATCGCTGAAGCGGAAAAAGAAGGACGCATAAAACCAGGCGATACAATCATTGAAGCAACATCCGGTAATACCGGTATCGCCTTGGCGTTAGTCTGTGCAGTAAAAGGATATAAATTAATCGTTACTATGCCGGAAAAGATGAGCATGGAAAAGGAATTAGTATTGCAATCGTTTGGCGCAAAAATAGTGCGTACAAAAACAGAATTAGCGCACGACCACCCTGAAGGCATGATGGGAATTGCGCAAAAATTACATGAGGAAATACCTAATTCGCACATCTTGGATCAATATATAAATTCCGCGAATCCCGATGCTCATTATTACGGTACCGCTGGTGAAATTTTGGAAGATTTTGATACCGATTTAAATATGGTAGTAATTGGAGCCGGCACCGGTGGCACTATTACAGGAATCGCAAAGCGCCTAAAAGAAGAAATACCTAATATTCAGATTGTTGGAGTAGATCCGTATGGTTCAATTTTGGGCGGTGGTGACGAAGTTTTTGAATATAATGTGGAAGGAATCGGATACGACTTTTTTCCTGATGTACTGGATCTATCGATTGTTGATAAATGGGTAAAAACGAATGATAAAGATTCATTTTTAATGGCTCGACGATTGATTAAAGAAGAAGGTTTATTGGTTGGTGGTTCAAGCGGAGCGGCTGTTTGGGCAGCCTTGCAGGTTGCAAAACAGTTAAATAAGAACCAAAAATGTTTGGTCATTCTTCCTGACAGTATTCGTAATTATCTCGGCAAATTCGTATCCGATGATTGGATGAGAGAAAAAGGATTTTTGGACTAATATAAAGAAATGATATTAAAGAATATTGAGATAAAAGCAAGAATTCGTGATTATGAAAAAGTAAAAAGATTAGTTGAAGATCTATGTCCTAATCCAACAGAAACGGAACAGCAAGTAGACACTTTTTTCAATACTCCACAGGGACGATTAAAACTTCGCGAGAGCGATGGCACATCCGCAATTATGTATTATTATCGCCCGGATTCCCCTGAGCCAAAACAATCTGATATTGCTATTTCATTTACTGAAAATTCTGATACTTTAAAAACTGTTCTGGATAGATCCATTGGAATTCGCGGTGTTGTATATAAAAAACGTATTTTATACAAGCATGAACAAACTAGAATTCATTTAGATGATGTAAAAGGTTTAGGCAAATTCATCGAATTAGAAGTCGTTCTAAAGCCCGATCAAACATCAGATGATGGTGAAATAATCGCTTACAAATTAATGGATAAGTTTAGTATCCAAAAAAACGATTTAATAGATGTAGCTTATATAGATTTAATTGAAACTAATTCTTAAAGGAGATGAAATGCGCTCATTAGCTATTATATTTTTCTTAACAATTTCAACATTATTTTCACAGCAGCAAGCTGATAGTGTTGGATTTTACGTTAAAATTGGCGACCCAAGTCCCGAGTTTACACTTACTTTCCCAAACGGTGATTCAACATCATTTTCTGAATTAAAAGGTAAAGTAATTATGCTTCAATTTACTGCTAGTTGGTGTTCAGTTTGCCGACGAGAAATGCCATATATAGAAAAAGATATTTGGCAAGTTTTAAAAAATGATGATTTTGTATTAGTCGGAGTTGACCGGGATGAGCCGGCTGATAAAGTAATTAAATTTGCTGAGGATATGAAAATAACGTATCCCTTAGCTTTAGATCCGGGCGCAGAAATATTTGGATTATTCGCTGATAAAAATAGCGGTGTTACGCGAAATGTTATAATTGATAAAGAAGGTAATATTGCTCATCTCACTCGCCTATTTACCATGGAAGAATTCAATTTAATGGTCAAGAAAATAAAGATTTTATTAAAAGACGAAAGTGCTTAAAATATGATAAAATTTGGTTACGTTTATTAAATAAAAAAAATATTTACAGGAGTTATTCAATGCGTTCAATTATAATTATTCTATTATCTACATTACTTACAGGACAAATTCCACTAAAGTATCATGAAAATATCACTCCTACTTATGAAGAGGCTATCACATGGTATAAACAACTCGATAACGAATATAAAACAGCAAAATTATTTACTTATGGTTTGACTGATATCGGTAAACCACTTCATTTATTTGTTATTTCATCAGATAAAAAATTCGATCCAAATACATACCGCTCAAAAGGGGAATGTATGATTATGATCAATAATGCAATTCATCCCGGAGAACCGTGCGGTGTGGACGCATCTCTTGAATTTGCTGAGGATCTATTAAGAAATAATAAAATACCTGAAAATGTAATAATTGGCATAATTCCGGCTTATAATATAGGCGGCGTTTTAAACCGAAATTCCACAACTCGCGCTAATCAAAACGGTCCGGAAGATTATGGTTTTCGCGGTAATGCAAGAAACCTCGATCTAAATCGTGACTTTATTAAAACTGATTCAGAAAATGCAAAATCTATTACAAAAATATTCCACGAATGGAATCCTGATTTCTTTATTGATACACACACCACAAATGGTGCGGATTATCAGCATATTATGACGATGATAAGTCCGCATCCATTAAATTTTCCTCCGGTTTTACAGGATTTTGTCAAAACGGAATTATTACCCAGTCTTTATTCATCTATGGAAAGTGTTGGGTTTCCAATGGTACCTTACGTTACACCGGTAAAAGATATTCCTGATTCGGGATTACGGTCGGGAATCTCCTCACCGCGTTATTCAAACGGTTATTCTCCATTATTTAATACTTTTGGCTTTATTTCAGAAGCGCACATGTTCAAAACATATGCAGAAAGAGTTGAATCAACAATCGCATTCCTAAAAATAGTTCTGAATTTTACCAAAAAGAACTCCGAGGAAATCATCGCATTGCGACAAAAAGCAAATGATTATCTAAAATCTCAAACTGAATTCACATTGACTTGGGAAACCGATACAACCCGCTTTGATCTAATTAATTTTAACGGTTACGAAGCCGAGTATAAAACATCAAAAGTAACCGGATTTGAAAGACTCTACTATAATCGTAATAAACCATGGACAAAGCAAATTCCTTTATTTAATTACGTTACAGCGGGAATACAAGTAACCAAGCCCGATTATTATGTGTTGCCGCAAGCCTGGGGCGAGGTAATTGAAAGATTGGAATTAAATAATATCGAATTTAATAGATTGTCAAAAGACACGGTTATTACCGGAGAAATGTACTTTATCAAAGATGTCGGAAATCCGGAAGTCCCATTTAATGGTCATTTTGTACATTCTAAGATCGGAGTTGAAAAAGTCAGCAAGTCCAAACAGTTTTATGCCGGTGATTTACTCATTCCAATGAATCAAGTCGGTAACCGCTATGTAATCGAAACATTGGAACCACAGGCTCGCGATTCCTTTTTCCGTTGGAATTTCTTTGATTCGATACTCGAGCAACGCGAATATTTTTCACCTTACGTATTTGAAGAAACTGCCGAAAAAATGTTAATAAATGATGCTGAATTAAAAAAGGAATTTGAAGCAAAGCAAGCAAATGACGAAGATTTTGCTAAAGATGCACGAGCGCAATTATATTTCCTTTATCAACGCTCACCAAATTTTGAAGCAGATTATAGATTATATCCAGTTATGAGGGTTATTAATTAAATTTCGATTAAATTTACAAACCTTCTAACTTCCACAACATCCAAATTTTCATCCGTTCTAACCCCCGAACAAACATCTACTCCGAATGGTTTTACAGTTTTAACTGCTTCAGATACATTCTCAGGATTTAGTCCACCGGCGAGAAATACAGGTATATCAATTTGTTCTACTAATTCTCTGCTAATCTGCCAATTATGAGTTTTTCCTGTTCCCCCGAGTTCCTTTGTTTCCAAATTTGGATTACCAGAATCAAGTAACAGCATATCTACATATTTTGATATTTCTAACGCTTCCGTAATTGAGTTATCGTTAATAACATGGATCACCTGCATAATTTCTACATCTGGTAATTCTTTCTTTAACATTCGATATGTTTTTGTCTCTTGCGAATCAACAATTTGCAGTACATCGGTTCCACAACAATTGTGTTGTTCAATTATTTCATCCGTATTTTGCAAAGATGTTAGTAAAACGGTTTTGATATTTTCAGGAGCCCACTTGGCAATCGCTCTAATTTTAGATTCGGCAATAACTCCCGGACCACTTGGCATTTTAGATACTAATCCAATTGCAAATACTCCATTTTCAATTGCAATTTGCGCTTCAGTGATGGATTGAATACAGCAAATTTTAACTTTAGTCATTATTTTTTCTGCGGTGGTTCATACCTTTCAAAATATCCGAGCAGCTTTCTTTCTTCATCTCGAACGGTTCGCATAAAAATCCGATATTTTTTATTATCAGTTATCATTTTTTCTTCTAATCCGGTTTCCATCTCAGCCAAAATTTCAATCATCATTTTTTGCGATTCCTCATTATGACATTTTAACAAATTACTTTGCAATAATTTCTCTCCGTCCTCAAAATGCTCAATTGCTGCTTTGTTCATATATTGCACAATATGATTAGTGTCGGCAAAGAGAATCGGGTCTTTTATACTATTTAATAGCAATTTATAAAATGATTTATTCATTTCAATTCCTTACAATTATTTATACTGTTCTTTAGCTTTTTTGATAATAAGTTTACAAACCTTTTCCGGTATTCCGGTTCTTTGCCGAATCGATTCAATATCCGCATTTGCGATAGCTTTCACGTCACTAAAAGCATTCAATAATAGTTTCACGCGTTTTTGTCCCATTCCGGGTATTTCATCAAAAATAGACAAAGTAACTTTTTTATTACGTTTTTGCCTTTGGAATGTAATCGCAAAGCGATGCGCTTCATCACGGATTCGGCGTAGTAATATCAGTCCCGGGGATTGTTTGGAGATTGTCTGCGCCTCAGAATTCCCTGGTAAAAACACTTCTTCCAAGCGCTTGGCTAAACCAATAATCGGGATATGTTCGATTTTCAATTCATTCAAAGCTGATACGGAAACTGATAACTGACCTTTGCCCCCATCAATCAGGATTAGATCGGGTAGTGGAAGTTTTTCATTAAGTACGCGCTTATAGCGCCGTAAAACGACTTCGTGCATAGCGGTAAAATCATCAATTCCAACTACTGTCTTAACCTTATATTTGCGATATTCGCTTTTACGTGCTTTTCCATCCACAAAACACACCATTGCGGCAACTGTATCCATTCCGCCCAAATGCGATATATCAAACGCCTCAATGCGGCGCGGTGGTGCTTTTAAATTCAAATCTTGCTGTAACTGAGCAACTGAAGCCGGGTAAAATTCCTTGCGTTTTTTACGATTAATTATCCATTCGCCTAACAATAATTTTGCATTTTGATAAGCTATTCTGCTTTCCTGCGCCTTTTCACCCCTTAATGGATATAAAAATTTGATCTTTCGTTTAATTTTCTTACTTAACCATTTAATCAGTTCTTTTTCATCATCCGGTTCAGTAGGTAATGATATTTCGGGTGGAATTGAATCGCCGTCCATGTAAAATCTTGTTATTATCGATTTTAACACACTTGCGTCATCATCTAATCCCTGAAATGAAATCTTCTCCCTGCTAAATAAGCGACCCTGGCGAATTCTGATAATTACCATTATTCCTAAATTCTCTTCACGCGCTAAAGCGAATACATCCCGGTCGCTGAAATTGGCGGTAATTTTTCTTTGTCGCGCTTTAAAATCCTTAACTGCCGTAAGTTGATCGCGGGCCAGCGCGGCATCTTCGTAGCGCTTCTCTTTAGAAGCGATATCCATCTGTTTCGTAATATAATTCTCGGTAATCAATGTATTCCCGTGTAAAAAACTAATTACGCGTTTGATCATCCCATTATATTCTTCCTGACTCACAATGCCTTCACAAGGTCCCTCGCACTTATTGATGTGATAATCCAAACAAAGTTTGACCTTTTTATCTTTAACAATTTTTTCATCAAGATAATACGTACACGTGCGAATTGGGAAAGCACGTCTGAGCGCACTTAAACTTTGCCTTAAAATTGCAACATTTGTGTAAGGACCAAAATATTTTGATCCATCCTTTATTATTTTGCGAGTTAAAAATACTTGCGGATATGGTTCATTTGTAACACGTATGTAGGGAAATGATTTATCATCCCTTAAATCAATATTATATTTTGGAGTATGCTGTTTTACGAGGTTTGCTTCTGTTAATAACGCCTCTACTTCGTTGGCAACAACTATCCATTCTAAATCCGCAATACGAGCTATCAATGCCTGATTTTTAGGTGTTTGATATTTATTCTTTTGAAAATATGATCTTACTCGATTCCGTAGATTTTTTGCTTTTCCGATATAAATAATTTCATCTTTATCATTATGAAATAAATATACTCCCGGTTTTGCAGGAACGAGTTTTAGTTTGTCTTTTAATGCCATTATATCAACAGAAATTCAATAGTTTTGACCGAAAAAAGAAGAAAATAAAAAAGCCCCAGTAGGGGCAAAATTATTTCCTTTATTAGTATTAAATCTTAAATTAGTGCGGTTTTTCGGCAAGTTCCACAAGCACTCCACCGGTACTTTTTGGATGGATAAAAGCAACCAAATATCCTTCCGCCCCAACTCGAGGAGTTTTATCAATTAATTCAATATCAGCTTCGACTAATTCCTTAATTGCAAGTTTAATATCATCAACTTCAAGGCAAATATGGTGAATTCCTTTACCTCTTTTTTCAATAAATTTTGCAATTGGTGATTCAGGAGAAGTGGCTTCTAATAACTCAATTTTTCCCCGTCCGGTATCAAATATTTCGGTTATAACTTTTTGTTGTATTACTTCTTCCGAAATAGGCTCAGAATTATTTAGTAATAATTTCCAAAATGGAGCATCTTCATCAAAATTACTTATAGCTACACCAATGTGTTCAATTCCTAATATTTTCATTTTAGATCCGGATATTTATATTTATAGTCATATTTTAAACTTAAACCTAATCCATTACCTTTTGGTAATATCGGAATGCCGTTAATAATTTGAAAACCATCATATGGATCATTATCAATTAGCAAATTGCCATCTAAATCAAGGTAATCAGCCTGCGCTGCAAATTGAGCTAAAGTTGTGATACCAATTGATGACTCAATCATACATCCAAACATAATTTTTAAGTTATATTTTTTTGCAGCCATTATCATTCTTGATGCTTCGTCAACGCCTCCGCATTTTGCCAATTTAATATTAATTCCATCAAATCCATTAACAAGATTCTCAATATCAGCAGATGTATGACAATTTTCATCGGCGATCAAAGGCAACCGTGAACAATTTTTCAATTCATCCATTTTATCAAGATCATCAGCAGGTAAAGGTTGCTCAATTAATTCAACATTATTTTCTGCGAGCCATTTGCTCATTCCGATAGCTGTTTCTAAGTTCCAACCCTCATTGGCATCAACTCGAATTGGTTTATCTGTAAATTTTCTAATAGTAGAAATAATTTCTTTATCTTGATCAGTCCCTAGCTTGACTTTTAATATTTTGAAATCTTTAGCTTCCGCAACTTTTTGTGCTAATTCATCAAAATCACCGATCGCGATGGTAAAAGATGTTGGATATTTGATTTTTCCTTCGTAATTAAAATATTCATGTAAAGAAACATTATTCTTTTGAGTCCACCAATCAAATAAGGCGCTAATGCAGGCCGAGCGAAAAGATTTTATACCGTTAGTATATCGATCAAATATTTCTATTACTTCATCAATGTTTGTAACATCTTTAGGGAGAATAATTTCAGCCTTTAATCGTTCAAGTATTAATGGGATTGATTCGTTATATCTTTCTGATGGAGCTGCTTCGCCCCTTCCTATCAAACCATCTTGCTCAAGATAAATAAAAACCCTATCATAATAATCATTGGAACTGCGGGAAATTCCAAATGGATGAGTACATTTCAGTCGATAAGTTGTATAACTTAACCTCATAAATATTTTTTATTTAAAGGGATAAAATAATTATGGATTATTTTCGAAAATTCGGTCTTCTCTTTTCAACAAAGGCAGCTGTACCTTCGCGCTGTTCATCGGTTTCAAATAATTCAGCAAATGCGTTTAATTCAACATCCAATCCATTTTCTAAATGTTCGTCAAAACCTTTATGAATACATTTTAAAGCCGCCCCTACCGCTGCCGGTCCATTCTTTAGGATAGATGTCGCTAATGAATGTACTTTTTCCATCAATTCCTGTTGCGGTGTCACATGATTTACCAGTCCAATTCGCAATGCTTCTTCTGCGTCTATCATTTCACCACTAGTAATAATTTCAATTGCTCGACCTTTTCCAATTAAACGAGGCAATCGCTGAGTTCCTCCCCATCCCGGGATAATGCCAAGAGCAACTTCCGGTTGTGAAAACTTGGCATTTTCTGATGCGATGCGCATATCACAAGCTAGGGCAATTTCGCAGCCGCCGCCTAAGGCAAACCCGTTTATGGCAGCTATTACCGGTTTAGGAGAATTTTCTATTATCATCGTCAATTCTTGTCCTTCTCGACTGAATTCTAACGCTTCTCTGCCGGACATTTTTTGCATCGCTTTAATATCGGCACCCGCCACAAACGCCTTTTCCCCAGCCCCAGTGATAACAATTACATTAACATCATCATTTTCTACACAATCTTCCATTGCTTTTTTTAATTCGGCAACTACTACCTTATTCATCGCATTTAGTGCCTCAGGTCGATGAATTGTAACTGTAGCAATATAATTCTCTACATCAATTTTGATAAATTCCACAAAAATCTCCTAAAATTATTTCCAAAAGGTTCGGCTAAATAATATTAACACTGTAAATATTTCTAATCGTCCTAATAACATTGCAAATGATAAAATCCACTTTCCAATATCGGGCAATAAAGCATAATTATCCGTAGGACCAAATGTTCCTAATGCAGGGCCAATATTTCCAACTGCCGATGCGGCCGCTCCTATCGCAGAGGTTATGTCGATACCCATCGCTGTTAAAGACGCAGCAGTAAGAGCAAATATCGCTACGTAAAACAGGAAAAATCCAAGTGTATTTCGGATTATACTTTCATTGATATAGCGATTGCCGATTCTTATCGGAATAATCGCCCGCGCATGTAATAATCGGCGGGTTTCCATTAGACCGTGTTTAATAATCAGGAAAACACGTATTACTTTCATTCCGCCTCCGGTTGACCCACCCATAGCTCCAATAAACATTAGTCCAACAAGAATAAATTGTATAAAGTATCCCCATAACTCATAATCGTAGGTTCCATACCCGGTTGTCGTAATAATTGCGACTGTCTGGAATAATGAATCTCTAAATTTAATATGTGTGAAACCACCATCGCTTAAACTCACAATAATAAATATCCCAAAGGTAACAAGAAGAATTATTCCAATATAAATCTTGAATTCATAATCACGGAAATAGGCCTTTATATTTCCAGACAAAGCTCGAAAATGAAGGGCAAAATTTATACCGGCCATCAACATAAAAAATATTATTATATAATGAATTACTGAACTCGTCCATGCGCCAATACTTGCATTCATCGTAGAGAATCCACCTGTGGGCATTGTGGTAAATGCGTGACATATTGCATCAAACCAGGTCATTCCCCCAAGCCCGAGTAAGAGTGTTTCCAAAGCTGTAAAACCCACATAAACTAACCATAATATTTTAGCAGTTTCTCTTACACGTGGCCGTAATTTATCAGATACAGGACCAGGAACTTCCGCTTTGAACATTTGTACGCCACCAATTCCTAACAATGGTAAAATTGCTATCGCGAAAACGATAATCCCCATACCGCCGATCCATTGTAAGAATGAACGCCAAAATAATATTCCGTGTGGTAAACTTTCAATCCCTTGCGGAAGATTGGGAAGTGTTATCGGATTACCGATAATTGTTGCACCGGTTGTAGTCACGCCCGACATTGATTCGAAGAAAGCATCAGTTATATTTGGAATTGTTCCACTGAAATAGAACGGCAATGCGCCGATAATCGCTGTAATAATCCAAGCAGATGTTACTATTAGAAAACCATCTTTAGTGGATAGTGCTCTGCTTTTTCGTGTAAAGTACCATAATGGAACACCAATAATAAATGTTATTACTGCCGATAACATAAAACCTTTAAAATCATATTCATTATAGGCTAGGGCGATTAAACCCGGTATTAACAAGGTAATACTCAAAATCCCAATTTGAGCACCGAGAATATTGAGGATTGTCTTTTTATTCATTTAATACCAAATAAACTTCGAATTTTTGGTATTACTTTCGTTTTTGAAAATACCAATACACTATCTTCTTCAGTAATAATTGAATCACCTCTAGCGATGCTCAAATTTCCGTGATGGTTGATAACACCCACAATACTGTCTTTAGGAAAATCAATGTTTTTAAGAGGCTTTTGGGTCACTTTACTTTCTGCTTCAGGTTGTAATTCTATTACGTCTACATCCATTTCTTCAAATGCGATAAGATCAGTTTCAGTTTTATCACTATATATCTTTCTAATTATCCTATTAACTGTTGCCATATTTTTACTGACCACAGAACCGATTCCCAACTCTTCTATTAGCGGTAAATATTCAGTTGTATTGATATGGATTATAGTTTGTTTTGCTCCTAATTGATGTGCCAATATTCCACTCAGAATGTTTGCTTTTTCATCACGCGTAACAGCAATAAAACTGTCAACATCTTGGATATTTTCGGATTTAAGGAACTCAATATCTGTTCCATCAGCATTAATAACCATTGTATCAGTTAAATTTGCTGCAATTTGTTCTGATCTTTTTCTTCTGCTATCAATTAATCTAATAAATTTTTCCTTTTGTAATACATCTGCTACAGAATAACCGATTTTTTCACCGCCAAAAATCATTATACGATTTGATTTTTGACCATTGATATCAAGGATATTTAATAATTCTTCAAGATGCTTGGTTTTTATTATGAAATATGCTCTATCATTTAGTTTAAAAATAAAATTTCCCCATGGTACAATTGTTTCATTTCCACGAATCACAGATACTATACCAAATTTGATTTCCTTACTACTATCGCATAATTCCTTAACTGAACGTCCAGCAATTTGGTTATGGTGAGAAATTCTAATTCCGATCATTTTTAATCGTCCGCCTTCAAAATCCATCACTTTTGTGGCATAGGGATGCTCAACTAATCTTACAATTTCTAAACATGCTTCTTTTTCCGGGTGGATTACTAAATCAATTCCAAATTTTTCAGGTTTAATAATAGAATTTGCATCACTGTATTGTTGATTACGGAGACGAGCTATTACTTTATTGGCACCTAATTGTCGCGCCTGTTGCGATGCGATGAGGTTTACTTCATCAACTCTTGTTAACGCAAAAACGTAATCCGCTTTATCAACATTTGCTTCAATTAAATTTTTAGGACTTGCTCCGTTTCCTTGTACAACTATTACATCTAAATGCTCGGATGCACGTCGACAATTTTCCGGATCGATATCTATCACTGTTATATCAAAATCTTCTTGGCTTAGGGCTTTAGCAACATGAAAACCAACCTCACCCACGCCAATTATTACTATCCTCATTAAATATCCTCTTGAGATTTTAAATCAAAGTTAACTGCAAATAATTTGATACCAAAAGAATCAATCATCAATAGAAACACGCTTTATTTTACCTCCCAGTGAAGCAAATTTGTTCTCAATTTGTTCATATCCACGATCTATATAATGTATATGGCTGACCTCTGTTACACCTTTTCCCATCAGACCGGCTAATATCAGTGAGGCACTCGCACGAATATCTGTAGAGCGAACTTTTGCTCCTATTAATTCTTTTACACCCCGTACTATAGCAGTATTGCCTTCAACAGTTATGTTCGCTCCTAAGCGATTTAGTTCTGGTACATGATTAAATCTATCGTGGTAAATTGTATCAGTTACGATGGACGATCCAGTTGCAATGCTCATTAGTGCAATCCATTGAGCTTGCAAATCTGTGGCAAACCCAGGGAATACGGCAGTAGTAACATCAATTGCGTTTATTTTTTTACCACGTTTGACGGTAATATCATTTTTATCAATTACTATATCTGCACCAACTTCAATTAATTTATCAATTACAGCCGAAAGATGCTCGGGAATAGTATTTGTAAGTGTTATTTTACCAAGTGCCGCTCCCGCAATTAAAAAAGTTCCGGCCTCTATTCTATCGGGAATCACTGTTATCTCTTGTGGTAAAAGCTCATCAACACCTTCCATAGTTATTTCTGTTGTTCCAATTCCATCGATTTTAACACCCATTGCTACTAAAAATTCACACAATTGAACGATTTCAGGTTCTTTCGCTGCGTTTTCAATTTTAGTTTCACCTTTTGCAAGAGCTGCCGCCATTAATATATTTCCGGTAGCCCCAACAGAGGGGAAATCAAATCGAATTTTATTTCCGATTAATCTTTTTGCTTTAGCTATAATATCGCCGCCTTCAAGTTCAACTTTTGCACCTAACTTCTCCAAACCTTTTAGATGATAATCGACCGGTCTTGGACCCCAAGCACAGCCACCTGGCAATGATACTGTAGCTTTGCCAAATCGCGCCACTAATGGTCCCAATACATAAAATGAAGCACGCATTTTATTTACTAAATCATATGGTGCGACTGGGTTATCAACCTGTGCGGCATCAATTATCATCTTATTATTAGAAAAATGAATTTGAGCTCCAAGTATCTCCAAAAGTTTTGCCATTGTCCGTGTATCCCGCAAATTGGGAACACGATTTATTTGCGTTTCACCTTCTACCAATAAAGCTGCAGCCATAATAGGCAGTACGGCATTTTTGGCACCGCTAATTTGGATAGCACCCTTCAAATAGTGATTGCCCTCTATTACTAATTTTTCCATATTGAATTATTTATAAACATATTAGTCAAAATTACGTACACCCGCAGATAATTGAAATATAGCTCGTTTTCTCTCATCATCATTTAAATAGTTGGCTGAAACAACCGTTTTGCCATTTTTAACTGACTTTAAAATATGCAAATGATACTTTGCTCTTTGAGCAATTTGCGGTAAATGAGTAATACAAATAACTTGTTTGGATTTTGCAAGATTCACCAAACTATTTGCTACTTTTTCAGCCGCAATTCCGGAAATTCCGCTATCGATCTCATCAAAAACCAATGAACCAACAGGATCATTATTCTGAAATACGGTTTTTATTGCCAACATTATCCTGGAAATTTCACCACCCGAAGCAATTTCTATAAGCGGTTTTAATCGTTCTCCCGGGTTGGCACTTAACAAAAATTTAATATTATCAAAACCTTTCTCATTAGCAAGTACAGGGTTTCCTTCGAAAAATACGAATGAATCATTGAAATATTTTTGGGTGATTTGAATTTCAAATCTTGCATCTTGCATATTTAACTGCACCATCTCATTTTCAACAGCTTTTGATAAATTCTTGGATTCATGTTCTCTTTTAATATGAATTTTTTCGGCTATATCTTGATATTCTGCTTGTTCATCTAAAATTATTTTTTTTCTTTGCTCAATATCTTCATCTAATGATGAAAAATTATTTAGGTCTTCGGTAATTTGTTTTTTTGTATTCAAAATAGCAACTATTGAACCACCATATTTCCGTTTCAAACCGTCAATCGCCCCTAGGCGATCTTGTATTTCAATTAATCTATTTTTATCGTGATTAAGAGAATTTACATAATCGCTTAGACCGGCGGAAGTCTCTTGTACACTTAGCGATGCTGATCGAATTAATTCAGAATATTCACCAAGTTTTTGATCAATATTAACTAATTTTTCAAGCGCAATTAAGGATGAGGATATTCTGTTATAAATTGACTCATCATCATCGGTTAATTCCAACGATAACCGATTAGCCGTTTCAACTAATTCATCAAGATGTTTTAAAGTCTGTAATTCTTCTTCTAACTCTATATCCTCATCCGGTAGCGGATTTATTACCGAAATATCATTAAGCTGAAACGATAATAATTCTTGACGATGCTCAGCACTTTGTTTTTTTTCTGATAATTCGGATAATATTTTTGTATTTTGCATAATCGAGTTAAATAATTTAGAACAATTTTCTACAGCCATATTTATCCCGCAAAATGCATCGAGATAATCAATATGTGACGAATCATTCATTATATATTGTTGTTCATGTTGACCATGAAAATCAACCAAAGTAGAGCACGCATTACGATAATCGTTTTCGGAAAATGGTTCATCATTTAAATATGATTTTGCCCTTCCACTTTTATTTAATATGCGACGATATGTAATGGAATTAAGTTTTGTTTCGATTACAGCTCGGTTAGCCTTACTCCTGACCATCGTTTTAGAGGTCTTACCGCCTAATGAAACATTTAATGCTTGCAATAATATTGATTTCCCCGATCCCGTTTCACCGGTAATAATGGTCAAACCCTCATTAAATGAAATTTTCATTTCATCCACAATCGCAAAGTCTTTGATATATAATTTTTCAATCATGCGTCAATAATAAGTAGTTGTAAGTAACAATGCTGCCAAGAATCATTCCAATTCCATTTGCAATTGCATCATAAACACTGGTAAATCGAGTTGCTATTAAACCTTGCCATATTTCATTAAATCCACCATAAGCTGTACCAATAATTATAATCCAGATGATAATTGTTGTTGAAGGTATTTTTATTGCATTAATAACTAAAAATGCTAAAATGAAATATTCAATAATGTGTAATAATTTATCAAATGAAAATAAATTAATGTCAGGTAATGCTCTACCGGGGATTGAAGATAAAGCTAATATCAAAAAAAGATATACTATTAAAATAATTCGAAATACTTTTTTACTCATAGGTTTTTATAGCTTGTGGCAAGGTATCTAATAAATCCGAAGCAATCAAACCTCGAAATCCATTCCGCTTAGCAACATTATCTGCTGCCTTGCCATGAATAAATACACCCAATTCTGCTGCTATACGAGTCGGAATACCCTGAGCTAAAAAACTGGCAATCACACCCGATAACACATCTCCCGTACCACCCGTCGCCAAACCTTGATTTCCAGTTGAATTAACAACTATTTCGTTGCCATGGGCAATTAATGTTGGTGCATTTTTAGCAACCAGCGTCCCATTAAGTTCATTCATAAACTTTTGTAAATAATCGGTGATATCATCAATAACTATCGAGATATTTGTATTAATTAACCTTGCTAATTCACCATAATGAGGTGTTATAATGTATTCACTTTTTATTTTGTTAAATAATTCCAAATTTCCTGCAAAGCAATTTAGACCATCAGCATCAATAACCAGAGATTTATCATAATTTGTAACTATTCTATTTACCAAATCTTTTGTTAAATCATTTTGTCCTAAACCCGGTCCTATTAAAACAGTATCGGACCAATCAAAATATTTTTCGATTTCGGCATAATTTTTTTCAGTGAAATATCCTTTGCCATCATCTTTGCAGCATACTGTAAGACCTTCTATAATATTTGTTTCGTAAATATTATTAAGTGATTCGGGTGTACATGTTGTAACCAATCCGGCTCCACTACGTATTGCTCCAAGGGATGCTAATATTGCTGCACCGGTCATACCGCGAGAACCGGCGATAATCAATACTTTCCCTTGATTATGTTTATATGTGTTTACATCAGGTGCTTTTAAGTATCTGTAGGCTAATTCCTCGTTTACCATTCTATACTTCATACCGGGTAGTTCAGCATAAATATCCGGAAAACCGATGTCCGCCGGAATGATCTCACCACAATGCGATTTGCCGGGTTCTAATGTCATCCCTACTTTGATCATACCCATAGTAACGGTTGCATCAGCGCTAATCGCATTTTCAGCGATATTACCACTATTAGCATAGACTCCGGAGGGAATATCGATTGATAAAACCAATGAATTTTGACTATTAATCCATTTTGTAAAATCCACAATGGGGGAACTAAGTTCCCCTCTAAAACCGGTCCCAAGTATTGCATCAATAATTAAGTCATACTTTTGTTTTGGTGGTTCAATTGAGTGCGTTAGAACAATATTTTTCTTTATACACTTTTCATAATAAACTAATGAGTCTCCTTTAACATCTTTTTTATCAATCAGTATAAATATTTGTGCCTTTACCCCAACTTTTTGTAGTTCTATAGCTGCTTTATAACCATCACCCGCATTATTACCTTTGCCACAGATTATTGCTACTTTTGGATTATGAATTCCTGCAACCATTTTTTGCGCATACTCAGCGACAGCAGAACCAGCCTTTCCCATTAAATCGACACCGGGAATGCCCATTTGTTTGATGGCAATCCGATCAAGCTCCCTAGCTTGCTCTTTAGTTAATAATCTCATTATAATATTTCTAACAACGCAAAGGCGATTGCATATTCATCGGTATGTGAAATTGATACTTTGCATTGTAATTGTAACTTACTACTTAACCTTAAATTTACTTCCGGTTTCTTATTTTTCCCTGATATTATTTCAATTGATTTCATGCTAATTGAATCAATTATTTCCGAAGATAATATTGCTTTTATTATTGCTTCCTTTGCAGCAAAACGCCCGGCAAAATGTATAATCGAATTAACTTTATCACTGCAATAATTGATTTCATTTTTAGTAAAGATGCGCTTTGTAAATTTATCACCGTGCAAAGAATTAATCGTTTTTTTTAATCTTGGAATAGATACAATATCTGTTCCAATAAAAACATCAGACACGGTTCAGCTCATCAACAATATGCACAACTTCATAAATATCATCAACTTCCCAATCAGCGCCGGAATTTTTAACATCGACAGTATCTCCGTAACGGGCAAATATTGTTTTAATGCCAACTTGACTTGCACCAACAACATCTCGTTCAGGCCAATCTCCAACCATTATAGCTTCATTAGGATTAATATTTAGTTGCTTTAACGCCATTTTAAATGGCACAGGAGAGGGCTTATGTATTTTTGTATCGTCGAATGTTAGCACAATATCAAAAATATGATGTAGATTAAGATAGTAAATTCTCATCCATGCTTCCCTACTAGGAGCATCTGAAACTACTGCAATTTTGATTCCATTTTTAATTAAATGTATTAAAGTACGACGAACATTTGGATAAACTAATAGTGACGCTTCTTTGGCTCGTCTGTATGCGACGATGGCAGCCGCGAGTAATTTATTATTGACCGTACCATTTTTATATTTCAGAAAATCATCAAATATTAATTGATATTCCCAACCTTTATTATGATAAACCTCAAAAATAAATTTGTATGCTTCTTCTTCATCACAATCAAGTCCAGCTTCAATCATTGCTCCGATTGCAGCACGTACCCCATATTCCTTCATTTTTTTGAAGTCGAGAAGCGTATTATCAAGGTCAAATATTACTGCCTTGATCATAATTTATTTATAGGTATTTAATTTTGATAATTAGTTTTGATATCTATGCGGATTCCTGATTTTGTCCATTTCGTACTCGGCATAAGTTTTCCAAATACGATCTCCGCGTGCTTTTTCCAAAGCATTTAAAGCAGCAGTTTTATTACCCGACCCTTCACAGTATTCAGCAATTCCCAATTCCAACCATGCACCACCGGATTTACTACTTAAATCAAGCGATTTTCTTGCAGAGCGTTTAGCATCTTCGCAATTTTTTAAAATATTATGGACTTGTGCAATTTTTAACCACGCTTTAGAATCTTTTCGATCAAGCGCTGTGGCTACTTCCAAATTTGCCAATGCTTGATCATACTCTTTATTATCAATATTGATAGTAGCTAGTGTAATATATGGTTTTGCATATGTGCCATCAGCTTGAATAGCTTGTTGGCAAGATGATTTTGCTTTGTCAAATTTATTTGTTTTATAGTAGATATCTCCCATCGCACAATAAGCTTTTGCATAATTGGGATTGATATCAATTGCTTTTTGGAAAGCATTTAAAGCTCCTTGATTATCTCCGTCCGATTTTTTCGATATACCTAATCCATACCAACCTTGGTAGAAATCCGGTTTTGCTTCAACAGCATTTACATAAGCTTTAATTGCACTACGATTATTTTTTAGTCGTGTTTCTACAACACCTATTTGATAATAAGCTTGATAAAATGATTTATTAATGGCTACAACTTTTTTATAATTATTTAAAGCATTATTATAGTCGCGGCGGCGGTAATAATTATTACCTTCATTAAACATATTACCGGCAGCGCTCTTTAGTGCTTTTTGAGTTTTTTCATGGTTTTCGTTAACAGCTAGCGCTTTATTAAAATATTCAACCGCCCTATCAAAATTACCCTCGCGCATTTTTACAACACCTAAGCTATAAATTGCTTCCGTCATATATGGATATTTTTCATATACTTGAGCGTATGATTTGATAGCGTTTTCATATTCTCCGGCGTCAAGTTCACGCGCACCTTGAGACATAAATTTATTAATTTCATTTAAATTATCATATTCATTACGATATTCTTCATTTTCCGGATCGGCTTCAATCGCTTGACGTAGATAATCTTTTGTCTGATCCATATCGCTATTTCTTACGCTTATTTTGGCTAATTGGATCATCGCAGGTGCGAAACTAGTATCTAAATTTAACGCTGCTTTAAAATAACTGTCAGCAGAATCCCAATCACTTGCTTCCAATGCTTCAAGCCCTTTTGCATAAAGATCATCAGGAGCTGTATCATCCGCAAAAGATAAAGCTGTAAGAAAAACTACCATTAGTAATAATTTAGTTGTCTTCATTTATCAACCTCTCATTTGTTCAAATTGTGTGCCGAAGGCGGGACTCGAACCCGCACCTCCATAGGAGACTACCCCCTCAAGATAGCGTGTCTACCAGTTCCACCAC
>SDBT01002826.1_pt1 | contig 30386 bp, 23 predicted proteins | sample 2277101 | NCBI WGS metagenome assembly SDBT01 (sample SAMN10404973, study PRJNA504765) | marine sediment metagenome | isolation source: marine sediment core GS10_PC15, 103 cmbsf | place: Arctic Ocean: Southern Knipovich Ridge | collected 2010
CAGTTATATGTATTAAGGATATCACTATTTTTACAACCAGCTCGTCGCACAACATCCAAACCACAGTTAATCAGAGGCAAATGACTCGCCGCATGAGCATCTGAGCCGATAGCAATCTTAGCATCATAGGATAATGCTTTTTGTACATCTTCTGGGCATAGGTCAAGTCGTTCAGGGAAAGCATTGACCTCAAGAGCGACATGATGTTTTGCGCACTCCTTCAAGATTAGATCAATATCTAAATCATATCTGTCTCTAGCTGCAAAGAAATTACCTGGGCGGCTTGTTAGACGGCCCGTTGGATGAGCAAGTATATGAACGTTTGGATTTCGCGCAGCTTTTAAGATACGCTCAGTCATAAGGTGTGGAGCCATTCGCATATTCATATGAACTGCTGCTATTACAACATCAAATTCCGTCAATATTTCAGGCGGATAATCTAGGCTGCCATCTGCTAGTATTTCGACTTCAATGCCCTTAAGGAGCCTAGTAGAAATTTTCCCTGAATTCATCTGTTCAATTTTGTCATGTTGCCTGAGCACTTCACCGATTGATAGGCCATTTGACACCCTAAGAGATTGGGAATGATCTGTGATAGCAAGATAGCGATAATTAAGAGAATTGGCCTTTTGTAACATAGTCTCTATATCATCTATTCCGTCAGTCGAAGAGGTGTGAGTATGATAATCGCCTTTGATAGATGTGTCACTTATCAATTTCTTTGCTATTTGTTCCGCTTTTTTAAAAGGAAGATATCTGATTTCAGAGGGAACATAATCTGTCCCAAGCAAAGCATATATATCTTTTTCAGATAAAACATCGGTGGCAAGATTCTTGCCATTTGACAAAAGCCCATCTTCGCACCATTCGTACCCTTTATTCTTGGCAAAAAGTCGTAGTTCTTCTAAATGCGATGGTGGAGAGGATCGTTTAAGTAATTCGAAAGTCTTCAACGACTCTGGTACAGATTTAATAGTACAGAATATATTAGGGTAGATAATTGTCTTGATGTGGCTATTTACAACAGAAGGTTCCTCCAGACAAAATCGAGATTTCTTTAAAACCTTTGCGATGGCCTTAGAGTCCGAACAAGTTGTGATAAAGTCTATACTCCTTGCCCTTTCGCATTTCATGCGTGCTTCACCAACTAATTCAACAGCGAATTCAATTAGAGATGCTTGTAGCTCTTTTGCTATGGATAGTGCAATAGGCAAGGGAATGCCATAATAGCCCTCACCCTTGATATCACTAACACGAATATACTGTTCGAGAGAAGTGGATGCCGCAGTTGGAAGTCTTATGCCGGCACTGTTTAGCTTTTCTTTTAACTCACAAAGAGAGTGGCAATCAACATCAACTATTTTTGAAAGTAACCGAGGACCAAATTTAGGAACTTCTGCTAATTCAGCTATAAAAGGTGGAAAGTTAGCAGCCAATTCTTCTTCAAGAGTCAATGTCCCTGTTTCTAAAATCTCACTAACTGCCTGAGCTATTGAACGCCCGATGCCAGGAAGATCCATCAAGCTATTCTTGTCAACGCATTCTTGAACAAAATACCCGAAGCCATCGAGAGTCATGGCTGCTTTCTTGAAAGCCTTGGCCTTGCGTCTCTCACCAAGCAATTGATAGTAAGTTGCTACTTTATAAAGGTGACCTGTTATCTCAAAATCAATCATGCGATACTTACTTTTTCATGAAACAAAAGGTTCTGTTTTGTAAATGCATAATACTTCTTTTGCTATCAATCTCAATTGTAATGCAAAAAGGCTATAATCTCAAGCGATTTAGCCTTTGTGAATTGATCCAGCAGATTTTCCCCCATGTTCAAGTACAATTCTATCAGAGAATCCCCGCTTGTCAAGCCTTTTTTGTCCAAGTATTCAAAATTGTTGCAAAGTGTCCCTTTTGCCGGTAAAATGTTTAATGGGTACAGCCCTGACCACTTTTTTATGAAAGGACCTTATTATGGAAACGCCGGCATCACAACCCAAAGCCGATGAACTTCTAAGGCTTCTCAACCGGTTCAGCTACGAGCAGCGGATGGTTTTCCTTGCGATTATGCAGGTCAGTAGAGCCATTGCTGAGTTGCCGCAAAATGACCGCAGAGAATTGTTTGAGGCCCTACTGCAGCAGAACGAGGCCGATCTTGACATCGGAACCACGGCTAAGATTCTAACCGACAAACTATTTTAGTGATGTTGTTTGGTGTGCTGCTGCTGGACTGTCGCCCCTTTTGCCGGTAAAATACAGTTTATGAGAAAATTCCTTCCGGCCATTGCCGTTATCTGCAGCGAATCAGCTTTTGGCTGTCGTATTTGACTCGGGCTGGATGAGTTTCGAGCTCCTTAATAAACCGCGTGCCGTCTTTCCAGTAGCCTGCGGTGGGCGCCAGATGCGTGCACCGGCTTATGAAGTAACGATTTATGGATTCCATCAGTACCTGCCGGACGTATTTACTTGTCATTGAGGCTAAGGAGACAGGCAAAAACCGCTCATCGGCCCGCACAGCGAAGTGCAGACGCATTACCTTGCCGGAGCCGGCTAACTCGTAGCTGCTGATGGAATTATCCTCGCGCAGGATTTTCAGGTCCAGCTCACCGAACATTCGGCCGAGCAGCCTTCTGTAGCGGATTCTGCCGCTTTGCCTATCGACGATTATCTGCAGATTCTCGGAGTCGTAAGTTGCGTCGAATGCTTGCTTTATAAGGCTGCAGATGGCCGTGAAAAGGACATTAGCCTTGTTCTTTACAGCCGATACCATCCGGTTGTAGTAGCCGACGTCGAGGCAGGAACTTGTGATACTTAGCAGCTTCATGTCGCTCACTAAAAGCGTGTTTTTGAACACGGCAGAGGCGATTTCGAGGTCATTGTCATCACCGCCGAGCGCGCATTTGGCAAGGTTTTCGTACCAAGGGTACTGAGCCAATCGACTTACGCATTGCGGGCAGAGCCTGTTAAGGAGTTGGGCCGGGTTTACCGGCTTTTCGCCAGTTTCGGGAAGGGTTAAGAGGCTCGCCAGGACGGTTCTGCGGAGGTGGCCGATGCCGATGGATTTACTGTAAGCCTTTTTGCTGTCGGTAATTAGCAACCGTCCGGCCAAGTGCTTTCTCTTCTTTGCGACGGCGCGGGCTAACAGTTGCCAGAGGTCGGTTTTGAGGTGGGTATCGGGGATGGAAAAGGCGGCCGATGAGACCACGAGGGGTCCTAAGATTGGGCCGTAGCCTGCTTCGTCTATTCCAATTAGAACAGCCATTTCGTCCTCCTGACGGCTAAAAACGCTGATTTGGAGGCCATTATAGCAATGTTCGAAGGTAATACAATAGCAAAATCCGCTAAGGCGGATTTTAAGTTTCGAGGGGTGAGTCAGGTCTGTCGGACTTCTCGGAACCGGTTCTTGTGGTGGCCGGATATTGTGTTGTTATCTTTAGGATGGTGATTAGTATTGCGTTGATGTTGGACACGAAAGGGGGAGTATAAGTTCTGGGTTTTGGGTTCAAAAATAGCAAAACCGGGAAATCAGTGGACACTTGGTAACGCGGGAATCGGGGTGAAATTTTTTTTAAGGCCTTTTGGGGCAAGAGGTTAGCTCAAAAAACGAAAAATTGTCAAAATCCCATTTTTTTGGCACTTTCGGCGCCTTTTGGGCGCTTTTTTGAAAAAAGCGGGCGTTTTTTAATCGTTTTTTGCAGTTTTTCGTACACTAATTGTAGATATACTTTGTCGTCAAGATCGCTGGATTAGCCCGAAAGGGGTAGAGGAATTTTAGAATTTACTTGACATATCTACCAGTTTGTGCATCGTTCGTATAAGGATTCACCACAGAGGGCGCAGATGTCCTTAGCCACTGATTTCACTGATTGACACTGATTGTTTTCTGGCACAGGAGTTTTTACCGCCGAGGTCGCGGAGGGCGCAGAGATTTGGCTTCACCGGTGCGGTTTTGAAAACCGCTGAATGGCCAAGTCAAAAGCTGCTTGTGATGCAAGCATCGGCGCAGCTTATTAACTTTGTCCAGTGGCTGTCGGCGCCAGCCTATTTGAAGCCAAGTCGGGGTTTTGAGCGGTCCTTTAACTTGCCACAGAGTTCACCGAGAGCACGGAGATTCGATTGAGATTAGACGCAGATTTCGCAGATTACACTGATTTATTTGCCGGCTTGGCGTACTTGCCGGGAACTTTCTTTGGTGCGAGCACCACGTAAGCTAACGTCTGCGTCCGCAGGAGCATTTTCAATACTCCTTACTTGTGAAGCCAGCGAAAACAGTTCGGTTCAACCCTGACAGGTCGGCCCCGACAAGTCGGGATTTCGCGTTGCTCAAGATTTCGCTTCGCTCAATTTTGGGGGATTTTTAGGGATAATTTTATTGACGGAAGGAGTGCTTAGGGTTAATGTAGATTTGCGGTAGTTAGACAGAAAAAGTGGTGCAGAAAAAAGGAGAAACTCTTTATGGCAGGATGGCGACGAGCACGCATGATTTGGACAAGACAATCGACACCTACGGTGGCTGGCCAATAAAATAAATGTAGGAGACACAATTATGCCTGCTCGTAGTAATGCAATGAGCGAATTGACAAGATTCTGGCTTGAGGCACGTTACAGTTGTGTTGTTAAAGAGTCCCTTCCAGTTCCTGTTAGATATGGTTTGTCCGACATTGACCTGCTTGCACTACGCCCGGATTCAACCAGCTTTGAATTGCCTTCAGGAGTAGCTATAGGCCCGCGTGTTATCGTTGAGACGAAGGACGAACATGATTTTGACCCGAGTGGGAAAAGTTATGGCAAAAACCTTATTGCTGACATGGAAAAAATGGGGGACAAACGTTTTATACCTGCAAACATTTCCGGGGTTTGCTTTGTAATGCTCAGGCAACAACACTACGAGGTTGCGAAAAACTTGTTCGGGTGTGATGACTTTGATAGGTTGTTTGTTGTTCATGCACTTGATAAGAAGGTTCGTCAGGAACTAACACCAAAGATGCAAAAAAAACGAATCCATTGGCTCACTGTTCATGAGATGTTGAAGGATCTCGAATTATGGTACAGACAACATCAACGACCCTCTGGACTCCGTAATACCCTTGTGGGTGATTTGTTTCACTTGTTATTTGGGTATTGCAAGGCAAGTATTGTAAAAGAGAACATGTCAAAAGTAACAGGTAATCCCAGGTAGTTCGGCCAGAAAGATTCTATTTGAGCTGCAAAATAAAATATCGTGCCTACCTTGACATCGAAACTACCGGCTTTAGCCGTTATGATTGTGATTTAACAGTAATTGGTATTGCTCTTGAGAGGGCCAGAAAATGCCGGGTTGTTCAGCTTATTGAAAACGATTTGTCCAAGAAAAGATTACTCAAAGCCCTAAAAGATGTGGATGAGGTGTATAGTTATAATGGCAGCCGTTTTGATCTGCCATTTATTGAGACCAAACTTGTGGTAGATTTGAAGCAATGCTTTAGGCACACAGATTTAATGTACGATTGCTGGCGACAAAATCTGTATGGCGGCCTGAAAGTAGTGGAAAGGTCGTTAGGTATACGTAGGCGGCTGACAGAAGTGGATGGCTATGTGGCAGTACAGTTGTGGTATGATTATGTGAATAACAATAATAAAGAAGCCTTGCAAACTTTGTTGGCTTACAATGAAGAAGATGTGGTCAACTTGCGGGCGCTTAGGCGAAAACTGGGAGTCAATTAGCAAAAGTTTCCAACCCCACAATGCCTGGCCAATAAAATATATTTGAAATTGAGGCTTATGAGCAAGCAAATATCATCCCGAGAACTGGCAAAGAGTTGGCCTTTTGAAGCACATCTGGATTTTGAAAAAAGAGTAAGAAGAGCTGCCGGTCAATGGTTTAAGCTTAAAGGATATGAAACGCAAAAGTGCGGTTATATTCTTGCTGAGTACGATGATTGGCATAAAAATATCATCTGTCAAGAAGTTGCAGGTTATATTAGAACAGAGCGTGATAAACGTGCTAATAATCGTCAAGGTTTTCCCCTTCATAAATACATTCATCATGGCTTAAGCAGCCAGGCAATGCTTTTCAACCTGGTTGGACCGCTTATTATGACCAAAAGGCAGGATTTGTCTCCACTTAAGGCAGCTTTTGAAAAACATAACATACACTGGCCACATGGTACACTCGCCGCCAGGTTTGAAGATGAAGATCGCAGTATTTTCAATGAGATGACACAACAGCCTACATCAATCGACTTGGTGATAGAAAATCAAGAGAAGGTAGGAGGATTATACATTGAGTTTAAATTTGTCGAACATGAGTTTGGTGCTTGCTCCGTTTTCAAAAATGGTGATTGCGATGGCAGAAATCCAGCCAAAGATCGTTCAATCTGCTATCTTCACCATATAGGAAGAAAGTACTGGGACCTTCTTGATAAGCACGGTTTTCTTGACGGACCAATAGCTGATAATGCCACATGCTTTCTTGCAACATATTATCAGTTCTTCCGTGAAGTTCTTTACGCATTGGAAAGAAATGGCGTGTTCGTTCTTCTGGTTGATAGACGCAATCCAACTTTCTGTTGTGGAAGAGATGGTAAGCGTGGGCTTTTTCCTTTCCTCAAATGTTTTGTCCCCAACAAGCACAGAGATAAAGTTCAACTGGTTACAGTGCAGGAAGTTGTAAAAGCAATAAAGGAGTCGGGCAATCACAGTTGGATAGGCGAATTTGAAGAAAAATATGGAATTGAACTGTCTTAACGAGACAATCGACACCCACGCGACTGGCCAATAAAATAGAAGGAGAAAAGAGGTACAAAGTTGCAAAGTTGCAGGGTTACAGAGTCACAAAGGTCAAGGTTGCCGCGCAGCTAAAGCTGCTCGCAATGACAGGGGGTAAGTGGGGGTTATTATAAGTCGTGATGGTCAAGGTTGCCGCGTCGAAGAGGACCCCGGCCAGAGGCCGGGGCTAAACAAAAAGGAAGGACGGGTGAAACAATAAGGTAAGGACCCCGGCCGGAGGACGGGGGGAACGTCGAACTCGTCGCGATGCGCCGCAGCGGACGTTCAACATTCCTTCGACTACGCTCAGGGCGTCGCAATTTTAGATTGTATCACAGCACCTACTTTGCAAACAAAGTAGGTGCTGGACAAGCATTTGATATTGTATATTGATGTTGAGATTCTTCACTTTGTTCAGAATGACTTTTTTAGCAGATTCCTCGACTGCGCTCGGAATGACGGTGCATTAATCGGGGACACAGAGGGTCCAGATAGCACCAAACCCCGGCGCGCCGGGATGCCTTTTTTAGCAGATTCCTCGGCTGCGCTCGGAATGACGGTGCATTAATCGTAATACCCGAGGGATTTTAGTTTTCGTATTAGTTCTTCCTTTTCTGACTCAGGATCGGTTTTATCAGTTGGCTCGGGGGGTTCTTCTGGGGGCTTATGCTCGGCAGTAACTTGTTCGGTGTCGATTTGTTTTTCAGTTTTTTCGATGGTGAGCCAGGGGACTTCGATAAGGGTCGGGTCGAGTGAGCCGTAAGGATGGGCGTAGCGGCGGTGCTCGCCTAAGAGTTCACCATGGTCGGAGGTGATTATGATTCGGCCGGTCAGGTGTTTCAATAATACGGCGACCTGGGCGAGGGTGCGCTGAAGGGTGGCCTCGTAGGCCGCCGGCAGCATTTTTCGGCCGTACTTTCTTCGCGCCGCGTCCATTGCACAGCCGGGGGGCATGAGCAGGAGCTGTCTTAATATCCATTCGGGATAGTTGGTCAAGATGTTGGTGTTTTTGAAGAGCTTGAGTAAATTTTTCAGCAGCCATTCCTTGAGGGCCGAAGGTTTGCCATATTTATCTGAGCCGGCGAGAGTTCTGTCGGCGTGTATATCGCCTTTGTCGTAGCCGTGCGGCTCGATTTGCTCCATCAGGTACGGTGCGTGGGGCTGGAGATAATGAATAATGAATCTTTTACCGGCGGGGGTTTTTGCGATTATATCGATGGCGGCGTCAGTTAAGGTTTCCGGGAGAACGGTTCCCAAATCAGTGTCCCAGCCGGTTTTCCAGACTTCGTGGACCTTGTGGAAATGTTCGCCAGCGAGGTAGCCATAGACGGGCAGGTTCGCGGCTATTTGCGGATTGGCGGAGATGTAAACGATGTCATCGTAGTGGTCGGGGAAGGATTTATCCCGCCATTGGTTTGTGCAGGAGCCGGTGGATATTTTTTTGGTTAAGTCGCCGTCGAAGTAGTCTCGGTAGAGCCGGTCGAAATAGTCGTATCGGCAGGCGTCGAGGATTATCAGGTAATCCCAGTGTTCGTTGATTATGTCGATTTTATCCATTTTTGCTCACGATTTTTACGTATCCCATTTTTGGGACAATGATATCTAGGCCAAGGGATGATTTTTGGTAACTTGAATCGATAACCTCCAGTTCGTCAACAGTATTTTCCGATGGCAGGTTTATAGCGACCTTTTCGTCGTTTTGGGTGGTATTGACGATAATTGCCTTGAGTTTTTTTCCGGCTGCTGGGACTAATACAATTACCTTGTCATTATCAACGAGTAACGGCAAGGAAGTGTCTGTAATGAATGGATCTGAAATGATATTGACGGGCAGGGCCAAATTGGCTTTTTGAAAACGCGCAAGATACGGGGGCAGTAAGTGGATATAATTTTGGTTTATGATGCCGGCGTATAGGAGGAGGGTATCGAGAAAGAGCATTGCTTTTGGTTCACGGTCCATCACGCGGGCGGCGAGGCGACTGTCAACGCTGTACCTGACACTCCTTGTAACGATATTGAGGAGCCAGTCGGCCCTTGTCAGGTTGTAGAGTATCAATATGTCTTCGAGATTTCGGAAGTGGTAGAAGTCGGACAGTGCGGAATGAGACAGGTCCCTTTCTATGAAGCCGTTGGGCATGAGGAGGCGGGGGAATTTTTTCTTCAGGAAAGGCAGCAGATGCCTTATGAGGGTAAGGGTCCAGACTTTGAGCAGCTTTTTTGCGAGTTTGTTTTCGGTTTTCGTGCAGAGCTTGATGAGAAGGTCTCTTAGCCGATATATGCTCCAGAACAAGAAGCTGCAAGGATTTGCGTGGAGGATTTTTTTCAGAGCGCTGAATCCTTTTTCGAAATACGTGTTGTATTTTTCTGCGGGACTTAGCTGGTTGAGTCGGTGCAGGGCCGTCAAGGTGGCTATGTGGGTATTGATGCAGAGTGTGTTTGATGTTGCTTTGCCGAAGGCCGTGGAGGGAAATAGATTGTAGAAGAGGGCGGCATCGGCGGGGTTGGTTTCGAGTGTGTCGTGGAGGAACCAGGTTTGGTCCTCGGCCAGATCGTCGGCGATGGAGATGAGATAGTCGGCGGCGTGGGCGGCTTTTTTTAGAAAGATTTTGGCGGCGGTTCGCTGGTAATGAGAAAGTAACAGATGTATGCCGGCTACTTGATGTGCGGCGTGGGTCTCGGCGATGTCGGTCCAAATGCCGTGGCGCCATCGGCCGTCGTCGGGGAGGCTTAACATGACTGAATATGCAATGAGGTCGCACAATAGTTTGTATATTTGCTTTTCTGTTTGTCTGGAGAGGAAGTCAAGGTAGTGATAGAGCACGTAGGGGATGTTCTGTCCGGGCCAGGCCCTTTTGTGAACCTTGTGGCGGGAGCTGAAGAAGGTGCCGTTGATGAAGTAGTCCCAGACGCTTTTTGCGCCTTCGTAATAAAACCAGTCGGACCTGGTGACTTTTCTGAGTTCGATGGGGTCACAGTCAAGTATCTCTTTGGTGAATGATTCGATATTTTTTGTGAAAATTACCACGGAGAACTCAACTTTGCGCCCGGGTGAGCCCATTACGGACAATCGGATGCCGTCTGTGTTTGAGTTAGCTTCGAAGGGCGTTTGGTTTGCGGTTTCGATTCTGCCGTTGTTGTCGTAGAGCCTGGATACGGGCTCTTTGGGTATCCAAAGGAGTGTGGAGCCGGGGCTGTGAGTTATGAGGCGGCCCTGAGAGTTCGAAGGATGCAGCCGGCCATGGATGACAAAGTCCAGGCTGCGGTCTTGAGCGAAGTCCAGAGAAATGTGGCAGCACCGTACGCCGTCGGCAATAAGGGAATCGATTATGATGTCAGCGCCAATTGCGGGGTCGAGTTTGGTGTGAAGGGTCCGGCGTCTGAAGCGCTCATCTTCGAATATGAGCTGTTCGGGTTGCGGGGGGGGCGGCATAAGCAACTCAACAAGGTCTATTTCTTTGCGGTCTGCCATGGTTATTTGAGCCCCTTTAGAATATCGCGTGCCAGTGCCACAGCGTCATATTCAGAGTAGATCATGCCGGCCAGTAATATTAAAATAATATAGACGACCCCGCCGAGGCACACGAGGAATCCCAGGGATATGAGGCCGACCGTGTCAAACGCACTTTTGGCTGCAAAAACACAAAGCATCGTAACCAGTGTTGTTGCAGTCGGTACGGAAAGCACTTTGAGAACATCCTTAAACTTTATGTCGGCAAGCTTCTCTAATTGATAAAATCCAATCGGCTGGACAATCACAGATGAGAGTAACATGCACAAAGATGTTCCCACTATTTGTAGTTTCATTGTCAGGGGATATATCGTTATTACAATTATCACAAGTCGCCAAAAGGCCATCATTTTTGTTATATCAGGCCGGCCCAGGCCCTTAAATAGCGGGCCTCGCTGCATACATTTGAGCAGGCCGAGCAGGGACAGTATCTGCATTGCCGGCACCATTGGCAGCCATTTTTCACCCAGGACTATTTTCGTGAATTCCGGCGCCAGGACTATAATGCCGCCGGTTATTGGAAACACCAATAAGCTTATTACCTGGATAGACTTGAAATAACCGCCTCTTAGTTTAACGGCGTTGTCCTGGAGTTTGGAGTAAGCGGGAAAAGCCACCTTGCCAATCAAGTCGCCGAACTCCGTGGCAACCATACTTGCAATTCGATATGCCACCTGATAAAACCCAAGCGCAACGGCACCCAACACCTTTCCGACAAAGGCATCATCACCGTAGAGACCGAAGAAATGCAGTATTTTAATGCCGAAGACGTGCTTGCCGAATCTCCACAGTTCTTTCGCTTTTGCAATATCAAAGCTTATGCCGGGCTTGTAAGGTTGTATCACATAGCTGAGTAAACATCGAGTTATATCTCCCGATAGTCTGCCGATCACCAGGGCCCAGACGTTTTTGTACTGAAGGGCAAACCATACAGCCACCACTGTCCCGACTAATGTGCCGCTTATCTCCAGAATGAACTGTTTGTGAAAATCCAGCTCTTTTACAAAGTACACCGTACCGATATTAGTAACAGCGACCACTACAAGAGATACTGCGGCTACTCTCAAGATGTCTGTCGCCTCCGGACGATTAAAAAAAGACGCCACATAGGGTGCCCCGAAGTACAACAGTGCAAATAAAAGCAGGCCGCGGACGATTCCCAGCGTCCACGCAGTGTTCAGGAAACTATCGATATCCTTCTTTTTCTGTACCAACGCATCCTGAAATCCTGTCTGTGTAAACATATTAATGGTGGCCATCGTCAAAAGGACAATACCCATGACGCCAAAGTCCTCGGGGGCGAGAAGCCGAAGGAGGACTATCAGCCGAGCCATAGAAAGCAATTGCTGGCTGATTCTTGATACGATTACCCATCCACCGCCTTTGACGGCACGGCTGAAAATATCCTGGTCAGCCTTGAAAAATTCAGATGGGTCCGAAGGGTTTTTTTCCATGTCAGTTGGGTGATTCTCAATAAACTATTCAGGTCTTGTTATATGAGCTATCCATAAGAGTCCATGTCGGTATCAAGATAGTTTTCTATGGTGCTTTTGCCGGATTTAAAATCTTCGATGACAGAGGTCAGCGTGAATATTAAGGCCATGAACACACCGTTATACTTGCTGCAATCATTGATAATGCGTTCCAACTCCCGGCCGGACAGGTTTTCGCTGATAGCTTTGCAATTGTGTAACTGCTCTTTCATGCACTTAATCAAGTCCGGGGGATGAACACAAGTGTATTCCGGCTGGCTGGGTTTGATTAGGAGTTTTTTAATCTGTTTGTATAAGAACCTTATGGGATTGGGCCATTTGTAAGCGGCCATTAACCATTGCCAGGCCAGGTATTTGTTCTTTGAGATCGATTCCAGTTGAGTGGCGCGATTGTCGGCATATGCAATTTCGGAAGCCGGCTGATGCAATATTGAAATGAACTTTGTGTAGAGTTGTTTGTTTCTCTTTTGGCTATCAGGACAGTTCATCATGTATTTAAAGAAATGGACGGACCAAAACGGGGTTGTGCTCCACAAGAAGAACCTGTTTCGGTCATCTCCGTGATTATGCCACTTCATAGACTGTCCGTAGAGATTGTAATGAACAAATTTCTGGTCCATTTGCTCTTCCGGATACTCTGCAAAATGATGTTTGAGTTCATCAATTATCTTGCTTTTGGGTATCTCTGTAAGAGCAGCTATTTCGTCAACAGGCAAAGTGCCCGCTTGGGGGAGAAATCGACCCATAGTAACGGTGCAGTTCACTAATTGATCCAAATTCTTAGCTTTCCACCGCGGAGTGATATCCCTCGCGACCCTGTCTCCGCCGTTGCCGGACATATAGGTGATATCAGGTCCATACTTTTGTTTTATTCCTTTGAAGTATTGCACGAGATGAGGTATGCCGACAAAGACTGCACCGCTTTTTATTCTGAGCAATTTGAGTGCATCCCTGCCGGGGGCACGATCCAGTTCAAACTTTGTCCATTCCACACCAAGCGCTTGTGCAACCTGTTGGGCGGTATTTACATCGAGCTGACTTATTTTCCTTGGGTCCAGCCAGCTTGTTGCAACAAATGGTATGTTGTTGTATTTCAGACCGGCGCCTGTTGCTCTGGAATCCAGACCGCCGCTTAAGGATAGCACGACCTGAGAAGCGGCCCCTGCCCGTCTCCTGCATGACTGGGCAAACAATCGTGCCAATTCCCGTGCATTTTCATTGGCGGATTTGTTTTTATGTTCTTTAGACTCAAAGTTGAAAGTGTGAACAACCTCTTTATGGACCGTTCCGTTGTTAAGGTCTATTCTTATGAGACTGGCTGGCTCGACCCGATAGACATTTTTGAAAAGAGTCCGCGGACTTAAGGGGAAGCTGAATATCAGGTACTGGGCGAAAGACATTCTGTCAAATTCGATATTTTCGACCTGGTTCAATATAAAGCGCATATCTCTGGAAAGCATTACCCTTCCGTCCGGCTGATGAATAAACAGGGGAAGGCGTGAAAACACGTCATCTATGATCATGATGCGCCTTGAAGGTTTATGCAGCATAAAGATGACGAACTCTCCATCGGTACTCAGCAGCCATTGTTTGAGGGCCTGTTTTGGATCTTCTTTGCCGCTGAACATTGTGTGTGCAAGTCGATTCAACTGTTCATCCAGTGTGCCGCGGCCTTCTTCGTAGATTTTCCCTTCAAGATAAATAAAGAACTCGTCGCTCTGGAAACAGTGAGTTGGATAGTATTGATACCTGGTACAACTCAGGATGAATGCTTTATCTTCGAAAAGAACATGATTTTGATATTCATCACTGTGAATAACGGCATCTAAGGACTGAAAATACCGGGATTTTTCCCGGGCGATATCCCCGGTCAAGTTACACATAAAATTCATACCCGGCATTTTTAATTTTTCCTGTAATTTTAGTCTCTTATTATCTGTTTGCCCCCGAACAAGGGGGTTTTCGGACGACGCGATTGATATCGGAATATACGGTCATGGACATCGAAAGTCAAGCTACTGTCGAAACACACATTGTCTTTCTACTCAGTTTGTGGTAAACTTTGCCGGTCAAGTTTTGCTTTCGAAGGAACCTGGAAGGTCATAATGGCAAAGACATTGGCTTATAAGATACTTGAGAAACATTTGGTTGCCGGCGAGCTTATCGCGGGCGAGCCGGTCGGGATTCGTATCGATCAGACGCTTACGCAGGATGCGACAGGGACGACGGCGTTTTTGCTGTTCGAATCGATGGGTGTGCGGCGTGTTAAGACGGAGCTTTCGGTCAGTTACGTTGACCATAATATGAGCCAGTTCGGCCCGGAGAACCACAACGACCATCTGTATCTTCAGACGGTGGCGACAAAAGCCGGGGCCTGGCATTCGCGGCCCGGCAACGGTATCTGCCATCAGGTTCATTTAGAGCGTTTTGCAAGGCCCGGGGCGACGTTGCTTGGGAGCGATTCGCATACTCCGACGTGTGGGGGGATTGGGATGCTTGCGATTGGGGCCGGCGGGCTGGATGTGGCGGCGGCCATGGCAGGAGGGGTGTTTTATCTTACGTGTCCGAAAGTTATCGGGGCCGAGCTTGTCGGCAAACTGAAAGACTGGGTGGCAAGCAAAGATGTGATTCTTAAGCTGCTGAGTATCCTGACGACGAAGGGCAACGTTGGGTGCGTGGTGGAATATTTCGGCGATGGTGCGGCGAGTTTGAGCGTGCCGCAGCGGGCGACTATAACGAATATGGGGGCTGAGCTTGGTGTTACAACGAGTATATTCGCCAGCGACGAACAGACAAGGCGGTTCTTAGCTGCGCAGGGGCGCGAAGACGTTTACGAGTTTTTGGCGGCAGATGGCGGTGCCGACTATGACCGTGTGATAGAGATAGACCTTTCTGCATTGGAGCCGATGGCGGCGTGCCCATCTTCACCGGATAATATAAGACCTGTAAGCGAGATAGCGGGGCGGAAGGTCGGGCAGGTGATTATCGGCAGTTGCACGAATTCGAGTTATGCGGATTTGATGATGGCGGCAAAGGTGCTCAAGGGTAGGCGGACAGACCCTATGGTGGAGTTTGCCGTGGCTCCGGGGAGCAGGGGAGTGCTGAATATGTTAGCTAAAAACGGCGCTCTTTCGGACATTATCTCGGCGGGTGCGAGGATTCTGGAAAGTTCGTGCGGGCCGTGCATCGGGCAGGGGTTTTCGCCGGCTGAGGGTGTGGTGAGTCTGCGGAGCTTTAACAGGAATTTTGCCGGGCGAAGCGGGACGAAACGGGACCAGGTGTACTTGGTCAGCCCTGAGACGGCGGTGGCGTCGGCGATTATGGGGCAGATAACCGACCCGCGGATGCTGAAGAGCGTGATGGGGGTCAGGTATCCGAAGATTGAGCTGCCGAGCCGTTTTTTAGTTGACGACAGTATGATAGTTGAGCCTCTGAGCGAAGAGCAGGCGAGGAAGGCTAAAGTGGTGCGTGGTTCGACAATTGTGGTGCCGGAGAGGCCGCAGCGATTAGGGGATAAACTTGTCGGCAAGGTGTTGGTTAAGTGCGGCGATAAGATAACGACGGACGATATTATGCCGGCTGGCGCGTTTTTGAAGTACCGCTCCAATGCGGCCGAATACGCCAAGGTGGTTTTTGACTGCTTCAACGAAGCAGGAAAAGCGACGTTTGCCGAGCGTGCGCTTGCGCTGAAGGCTGAAGGTATCGGGGGGATAATAGTTGCGGGGCAGAGTTACGGGCAGGGTTCCAGCAGAGAACATGCCGCACTTTGTCCGATGTATCTGGGCGTTCGTGCGGTTATCGCAAAGAGTATCGAACGGATTCATAAGGCGAACCTTATCAATTTTGCTATCGTGCCGGTGGAGTTTGCCGATGCGAGCGATTATGATAAAATTGGGGCGGATGATGAGCTTGAGATTAACAATCTTTTAGAGAGCATTGAGCAGGCCGATGAAATTACAATTATCGATAAGACGGGAGGGTTTGAATTTGCCGGTGCCCTTAAACTTTCGCGGCGAGAGAGAGAAATACTGTTGGCGGGAGGCCTGCTCAACTATATCAACAGCGGGGCAGGGAAATAATGGCTGAGCGTGGAAATGTGATAGCTGTATTCGGGACGGGCAAAGCAATGGAGGGTGATGAAGTCTTCGAATGTGCGTACGAAGTGGGTAAAAGTCTGGCTGAGAAGGGATTTGTCGTAGCAAACGGCGGGTACGGGGGGACGATGTCAGCCGCTGCAAAAGGCGCCAGAGAGGCCGGCGGCGAAGTCATCGGCGTAACCTGCTCGGCTTTTCGGCGAAGCAGGGCAAACGAATATGTAACGGAAGAGATCGTAACTGATTCTTTAGGACAGCGGTTAGAGAAGTTAGTGGAGTTAGGCGCGGGTTATGTAGTCCTGGCCGGCGGGACGGGAACGCTGCTTGAATTAGCATACGTGTGGGAGTTTAAGAACAAGGGCTTTTTGCCGGTGGGCAAACCGATTATAATAGTGGGTGAATTCTGGAAGCCGTTAGTGGAGTTGATGGTCGGGACCGAGCCTGAGTGCGCAGGGTGTGTCGAGACCGCCGAGGAAGCGAGGCAGGTGGTGGAAATTTTGGGTGGATTGATAGATGAGAACTAAGATGGTAGCTATTTTGATGCTGAGTCTCGCCGGGGGCATGGTGGTCTTTGGCGCAGAACAAGATGTGCAGGGGCAACAGGCAGAGACCTATGCGTTTATCAGGGAAGGTTTTGTCCTGGATGGGGTGGATGGTCGGATAACGAGGGCCCAGGGAAATGAAGACAAGTGGCTGTTTGCGGCTGATGTTGATATAAGCGACGGCAGGGGTGTAGTCAAGGCGGGCGAAGCGATGGAGCTTTTGCCTTCCGGCACTCTTGAGCAAATGACGGCTCAAATTGAAGAAGGAAAGGCGGGCGCCGGCGTCAGATTGTGGGCGATTGTAACAAGATACAACAACAGGCACCGGCTGAGTGCGGGTGAGCTTGAGGATGTTTCGCTTCGTAAGGAGTTCTTCGACAAGAATTTTCTGTTTGCGTGGTACTTTATTCCGATGGGCGGCATCCGGGAGGAGCCGAGTGAGGCAGAGGACGAGGAAGAAGCCGAGCAGGAGGAGGTAACGGAAGAGGAAGTGGAAGATTCGATAATACCTGCTGATGTGATGGCGATGCTTAAGCCGAAGCGGATGGTCAACCTGGCGAAGCTGAAGAAGCTCGATATTAAGGGTGATGTGATGTTGGCCGACAGAGTCGGTTTTGTGATTGCGGGTGAGCGGGGCAAGGTATTTGCGATTGACGGACTCGGGCGAAATGTCGAGGATATTTCATTTCGACTGTTGGGGTGTGAGGTGTTGGGGCGGACGGAGGCAAATTTGGCCCGTTCTCCGTATCGGCAAAGATACCGGGTGGCCGGGCGAGTAACGAAGTACAAAGGCGAGTTCTACATGCTGCTGCAGCGGGCGGTGAGAACATACAACCATGGAAACTTCGCAAGATAAAGGATCAACTGTGAGCGATAGATTTGCGGAAATACTCGTATATTCATCAAGCCATGACTGGCATGAGCGATTAAGAGAGATTCATAGAAGGGTGAAAGAGGCAACATATTTTGATGATGGGGACGAAGACGACACCCAACTTAACGAGATACTTGCCGCAGTTAAGGATCAAAGGAGAGGGGAAAAAGCCATCCAGGAATACACGGAGAGATTTGACGGTGTGCTTCTTGCACCTGAGCAATTTCGGGTGGACACATCAGAGTTAAAAAAGGCTCACACTGAAATCGACGAGAATCTTTTGATGTCTATTTGTCAGGCAATTGACAATGTAAGAGAGTATCAAGAGAAGATCTTCGTCGGTAAAAGCATTCCCGGGAAAGTCAAATATACCCATATCAAGCGAGTCGGTATCTGTGTACCGGGTGCATCAGCTCCGCTTCCCTCTACGGTGATAATGACTGCCGTACCTGCGCAGGTGGCGAGCGTAAAAGAAATAGTTGTGGTTTCTCCACCGCGATACAATGGCACTATTCATCCTGTGATACTTGCAGTTTGCCATGAACTCGGAATTGAAGAGGTTTATCGTATTGGTGGTGCTCAGGCAGTGGCAGCGCTGGCGTTTGGTACGCATACGATTAAGCCAGTCAACAAAATTGTGGGGCCGGGTAATAAGTGGGTGCAGATGGCGAAGCGAAAGGTGTTTGGGTATGTTGATATTGATTCGATAGCTGGACCAAGTGAGGTTTTGATAATAGCGAATGACTGTGCTAATCCTGTTTGGGTAGCGGCCGATATGTTAAGCCAGGTTGAGCATAATCCAGGAAGCGCTATTTTATTTACTGATTCGAAAGAACTCAGCGAAAAAGTTCTTGATGAGCTTGCGAAGCAAGTTGAACAATTAGACCGAACACAGGTAACCAGGGAATGCTTAAAAAAATTCGGTGGAATCGTTGTGTTCAAGGACGTAGATAAAGTGATTAACTGGGCTAACGATTTTGCATTTGAACACGTGCAGATTCAGTGCGGGAAAAGGAGTAGAGAGATAGCTGGCAAGATTGAAAATGCGGGTGCGATATTTATAGGTGATTATTCTCCGGTGGCGGTTGGAGATTATTGGGCGGGGCCGAGCCATACTCTGCCGACGGGGCAGACGGCGAAGTTTTTCAGTGCGCTTAGCGCTAATGATTTCGTTAAGTCCACGAGTATTATCGAATACAGTAAGAAGCAGTTGGAGGCGAGTGCCGATGATATTATTCGATTGGCGATGGTTGAGGGGCTTAGCGCGCACGCCAGGAGCGTCCAAATCCGCCGGGGGGGTTAACTACACAGACCAGTAAAGTTTTTTTTCGTTGCGGTAGTAGAACCTGCCGAGTATGTGCGCAGCCACCAATAACAGATAAGCATATACGCCTCGCAGGATGAAGCCGATTGTTTTGTCGGCGTTGTGAGGCAAACAGATAGAGAGGCCGAGGACAATCACAAGAGGCAGGCACAGGGCCAGCAAGACCAGGCAATACCGTAAGAACGTGGTGCATACGGAGGAGATAATAAGTATGGGATTAAGTGCGCAAAGGGAGCCGAACATTACGGTCGCCAAAAGTATCATCGGAAAAAGGCCGATGCCACAGGCGAGCAGCAACCAGCAAATCCAATCGCTGTGTTCTACAATCGAGTAGTACACGACAGCGGGCATGAGGCAAACGAGCAGGCAACAGGCGATGCGGAACAGCTGCATGACCATGTCGAGGATGCCTTCGCCGACGTCTGTGTTAAGTGTCTCGGGCGCCCGCATCCTGCCAAGAGCGCTTTGGCGGATGCACGTGTTGAAATACCAGAGGAGGTACACTGTGACAATCAGATTGATGATGGTAAAAAGCAGCCTGGTGGGCATCAAAAGGATACGGAACGCGCCGAAAACGGTGCCGAGCCCTGATTCTATCAGGTGGAAAATTACCGGTGTGAAGACATAAATGCCCAGGATAGTCAGGCCGGGCGTGCTTATCGGATAGAAAAACACGTCGATAAACGACGGCAGTTTTCTTGCCGCTTGCGGGTCGATCCAGCATGCTGTTTCCTGGTCATCAAACAACAGGACGCTCCCTTGGCACAATCAGTAAGAAAGATTTCATAAGGCCTTGCCAATATCATTAAGTATGCAACATGTAAGAATTTGTTGAAAGAGCCGATGGGTCGTCAGCGATGTGGTAACTTCTCCTGGCGTCTTCATATGTTATCAATCGGCTAATTTGTGTGGCAACTGTAGTATCTCAGGGTCGGGAGCGTCAAAAAGTATTGTGGACAATACGCAAATCGTTACTGGGTGGCGGATAAAGGGGATGCCGGTGGGTGGAGCTTGAGGAGGGTGATTTCGGATTTTGAGCCGAGGCGCATCCGCGGGCCCCAGGTGCCTGTTCCGGTGGAGACATAAAGGTACAGGTTTTTGTGTCTGTAAAGGCCCTTCATGTAACGAAAATGTCGGCGGACATAGTAATTGAAGGGGAAGATCTGGCCGTTGTGCGTGTGGCCGGAGAGCATGAGGTCTATTCCTGCCTTTGAGGCGGCTTCGAGACCTTCCGGGCGGTGATACAGCAGTACTGAAAATTTTGCCGGGTCGATTCTTATATGTCTTAACTGGTCGGCGACGCCGTTTTCATCGTCAATGCCGATGATTTGCAGGCCGTCAAAATCAACGGATTCATTGCGCAAGGTTCTTACCTTTGTGTTCTGTAATAACGCCATGACATTCGCTAAGCCGGCGTAGTGCTCGTGGTTGCCGAAAACAAAAAAGACCGGGGCTGACAGGTCGTTGAGTTGGGATAAAGCCTCGCGGTCTAATCTATGGTGTGAATCGACGAGGTCGCCGGTTATGACTACAATATCGGGATTGAGAGAGTTTGTCTTTTCAACGATGCGCGAGAGGAATTTACCATCCACTGAGCCTAAGTGTATGTCGGATAGCTGGGCGATGTTCATATTGACAGTTGCGGGTATTTCAATGGTTGTGATATGGAGGATTCTGGCGTTTATCATTGCATATATGCTTGCAATGGAAGTGATTGCGAGGACGGCTATGCCGCCATAGGGTTTTGGTATTTTTAAGATGATGTTGATGACCTCGAAAGCGAGTAGACAGGCCAGGAGCAACATAGCCACACCCATCCAGTGAGAGGCCAGAACATACAGCAGTTTGGTTAGTGCGTTGCCAAATCGCCGCTCAAGTATGGCGGCCCCGATGAAGGAAAATGTCAGGATGACGAGCAGGAGGGCAAAAATGAACCGTCGTTTTATGCGCAGCAGGCCGAAGAGCCGCCAGAGGATATAAAAGTTGCCGCCAAAATATATGCCTAAAAATGTTATAAAAAACATTACCAAATTGCTCATTCAGTCTATTTCAGATGTCACACCAAATCGCAGGCATCAGCCGGCATCCAGTGGGCGTCTTTGCCATCCCATTTTACGTTGCAGCCGATGGGATTAGTCACGGGTCCAGTAATCGGTTTGCCGGCGAGGTGTTCTTCGAGTGCGTTTTCAAGGTTACTCTCGGTCATCTTGCTGGTGTCGCGTGGATTATCAACGGCCCGGCCGGTGTAAACGAGCTGGCGCTGGTCGTCGAAGACATAGAAATGGGGAGTCCTTAGCGCTCCATAGGCCTTGGCAATATCCTGCGTCGCATCATAAAGATAGAGCCACGGAAACTTGTATTTGGCCATGCGCTTGACCATGTTGTCGAAGGAGTCTTCTTCGTAGGTGTTGGGGCTGTTGGAGTTGATGGCGACAAAGGTTACTCCGCGAGGTGTGAACTTTTCCACTGTTTTGCGTGTTAACTCGTCTGAGCCTATCACATAAGGGCAGTGGTTGCATGTGAAGAATATGACGAGCACCCTGGCATCGGCAAAATCGGCGAGTGAATAAGTATTGCCATCGGTGGCCGGCAGTGAAAAGTCCGGTGCCTTTTCTCCGATTGCAAGTGTGAAAGCCATGACTTACCTCCATAAAGTTTTTCAACACAAATTTTCAGAAGAATCGGTGGGCTAAAGCCCATCCTACCGTCTGTTCTTGTTTATCCGGGGAGCATTATAAAGGACAGCGGCGGAGGAAAAAAGCAAAATTGTGATGAGATTTTAAGAATCGTTGGCTCTGTGCTCGATATGCCACAGGCCTGCTTCGGGGGGGATTTTGCTGCCAAGGAAATTGAGCACTTGGCGGGTTTGGTCAAGGTCCTTATTTGCGGCTACCTTTGGTGAGCGCAACAACTTAAGAAGATTCTGAACTTCGGTGAACTCAGAGTTTTCCTGGCCGGCGAATTTCAGGGCGGCGAGCGCCTCATTAACGGCGTTGCGCAAATGCTTTCTGATGGTGTCTAAGGATTTTTGCTGCTGCCACGCGTGGGCGGCTTTTCTGTAAGTATCTTCGGCCCTGTGCCACTTCTTGATTACGCGCGGGTTTGTCTTGAACTTGCGCTTGTGCTCCCTGAGTTTTGCCTCGGCCTGTTTTCGCTTTATAATCTCGTCCTTGAGACTGTCTTCGGCCAGCTTGCGGTCGGTTATATCATGAAGTATGCCCTGAATCCCGTTGATTTCGCCGTGGACGTTTTTGGTCAGTGTCGAAAAGCATGTGACATATATGGTTTTTCCCTCGGAGGTCTTCAGGACCAGCTCTGTGGTTTCGATAGCTCCTTTGCCCAGTTTTTTTAGAAACCTTGCCCCATCATTCGGATTACCCCAAAACCTTTGTGGTAGAAAAGACCGGCCCACGAGATCAGCCGGGCTGGAAACGCCCAACAGCTTCATAAAGGCCGGGTTGACGTATGTTATCTTGCCGTCCATGGTCATCGTGTATATGTTGCTTTTCGACTTGGCCAGTATGCCTAAGTTCTTTTCTTCTTCGGCCCGCAATTTGTTTTTTATTGCCATGAAGAGGTCTGTTCGGGTCACGATTCCGCGCAATTTCTTACCATCGGTGACAACCAATGTCTGGATATTCGTATCCTCCATGGTTTTTTTCGCACTGAGGATGGAGTAATCCGGCGGCACGCTCATCGCACACGAACTCATGACCTCTTCCATTTTGGTCGCGGCAGGATTCCTCTTCGTTGCGACGACCCTCTTGAGCAGGTCTGCCTCGGTGAATACACCAACCGCCTCACCGTCGTCCAGAATCGCAACACATGAGATATTGCGCGAGGCCATGATTTTCGCCGCCTCGGCCACGGTGGCCTTTCTCGGTACTACGGCTACATCCTTGCTCATTATCTGGGCAACACTTCCGCACAAACCATAGCAGGACAGAATCCGAGTCAGGTCATTCTGTGTTACTACGCCGACCAATTGCTTATCAGACAGTATGGGCAGGCGTTTGATGTGTTTTGTCTCCATGATTATGCCGGCCTCGAAGGCAGATGAATCAGGTCTGGCCACTTCAACCGGCGAAGACATTATCATGTCCACTTTCATCTTGTGGAAGTTACTGTTCCTGACCGCCACCCTTCTGACCAGGTCTGTTTCGGTGATAATGCCCACCACGGCGGAATCGTCAACAACTACGACCGAAGAAACATTCTTCTCGGCCATCATCTTTGCAGCCGTTACCAACGTTTCATCAGGACAAATCGTGACGACGTCCTTTCTCATTACATCGCACACCTGGACCCAGACATGTGTGGAGGTCGCCAGGCGGTCAGAAGGCAACTCCAGCAGGCTTGTTCCAGCCGAATTGTCAAACTGCTCTTTGGCTTCCATCAGATTTTCCTCAGTTTGCACCGGGCCCGTCCTTAATCCGGGCCAAAACATCCATTCGCAAAACGAAAACTAATGATTGCCATTGTGTACTTTCTCTGTTCCGGCTTTATCGGCAAATAAGTGCGACAAGTTGACAGCTAATAAGTCCTGGCGGAACCGCATGGGCGTTACGTCGAAAATCAGCGATAATCGTCCCATAATTAAAATCCACGACCTGTCGATGTAAATTTATTGCTGTCAATCGGTTCAAAGAAGATTATAATAACCGCAGAGGCGAAAAGGCCGGGAACGGGTGGTGGGAATGGGATCGGCAGTATTTAGCCTCCGGCAAAGAACAAGGAGACGACATGAAGATTGTTAATGAAGTTATCGGCGTCAGCAGCAAACGACGGTGCGAGATGATTGACATAACAGGCAAGGTGGCCGGGCTGATTCGCGCCAGCGGCGTTAGCGCAGGTGTGGCAGTGGTTTACTGTCCGCACACAACTGCTGCGATAACGATTAACGAGAACGCCGACCCAAGCGTTGCGCATGATGTGCTGCTTACTCTTGAAGAGCTGATTCCTCAAAGGCGGCCCGGCTACCGGCACGGGGAGGGCAATAGCGATGCCCACACGAAAAGCTCGTTGATAGGCTGCAGTGAGCAAATCCTGATAAGAGATGGTCAAGCTGTGTTAGGGACATGGCAGGCGATATATTTCTGTGAGTTTGACGGGCCGAGGAGCAGAAAGGTGATTGTACAGGTTCGCGGCCAGTAGTTTTTAATTTGGGAGCTGAGTTGCCTTGCATCGTGCATATCTTTAGGGAGGGCAGCGAGTTGATTCTTGTCGCGCGGGCGTATGTGAAAACGGATGTAGTTAAGATAGGTAGAAAAGGTAAGCGCGTAAAAATGGCGAGGTGGTGAGTGTCGTCTGGGGGGGAAAACGATAACCCACGTAGCCTCGCCGAGGCTTATAGTTAAGCTACAAGAAGCAGCATCACAGTCAATAGTACCTAATATATCGGCAAAATGATTAAAAGTCAACCCTAAAACGTGGTAAATTTGGAAAAATTTTTCAATTTTTTTTTCGGACGTTGCTTTTCGAGCTTATCACGAGTAGTACAACTGTGTCGCAGACATCATGGCGAGAATAGGTTTTGAGTGGTTTGGCCTAATAATGCTTGAACGAGAATAGCATTTGGCTTAAATTCGGCGCAGTGGAGTATAAATTTCCACGTTTTTTCGGAGTATCGAATGGCAAGAGCTAAAACAGTGCCGGTAGCGGACAAGATCAAGGAAAACGCCAAGGATGTGTATAACAAGATATTAAGACAGCAAAAACCGACGATGAGCACACCGATCCGCTCGCTATCGAATGTAAGGTATCACGCCAGGAAAGGGTACTTCGAAATGTTGGGCAAGGTCAAAAAGCGTACGCTGACGGTCGGTACAGTCAAGAGCTTCGCACAGACACTGAAGATGATGGCGCTTTCGAAAGAGCTTATCGAGACGGATGACATGGCGACGAAGCGGGAGGCATATTACATTTCAAAGAACTGGGGCAAGGCGGGCTTTTTGGAACAGGTCGAATCGGACACGATAATGGATGATGTGGAGGCGATGTTCGGGGTCAACCGGGAACAGTTGAAGTTTGTGCCGGAGGAGAAGGGCGGGGACATCGCCGGCAAGCTGGTGGTTATCGACACCGATTCAAAAGGCAAAAGGCTGCGCATAGACTGTACGAAGTTCGGCTCCGGCGCTTACTCGATTCCCACGGACGTGGAGAATCTGAAGTTCCAGAGCAAAGCAAAATTCATCCTGGCGATTGAAACGGCCGGGATGTTTCAACGTCTGGTCAAGTACGACTACTGGAACAAGAAAAATTGTATCCTTATCAGTATGGGTGGTGTTCCGACCCGCGCTTGTCGGAGGTTTATCCGCAGACTGAGCGACACGCTTAAGATTTCGGTTTATGCTTTCGTTGACGGTGACCCGTACGGATACTTTAATATCTACCGAACATTGAAGGTTGGCTCGGGCAACGCGGCACATCTTAATCAGTATTTCTGTGTGCCGAAGGTTTCGTTCCTGGGGGTGACGCCGCAGGATATTATAGATTACAAGCTGCCGACACATCCTCTTAAGGAGGTGGATATCAAGCGTGCCAAAGACGCTCTTAAGAACGACCCGTTTGTGAAGCACCACAAGCCGTGGCAGGGCGCTATAAACCAGATGCTGAAGATGGGGGTGCGTGTGGAGCAGCAGGCGTTCGCCAAACACGGTTTGGATTTTGTCGTCAATAAGTACCTGCCTGCGAAACTGAAGAACCCGTCGAAGTTTCTGCCGTAGAGATTTAGCCGGCAAACACATTATTGCCTGCGTAACGGCAGGATGTGACAGAAGATATTTGTGGGTTGGATATACGGCATTTTTGTTTATAATGTGTTTCATGTCAAAGATATCCGACAGATTAAAGCAGATAAGAGAGAATATTGCCAGTGCGTGCGCGCGGGCCGACAGGAACGCCGGCGAAGTCAAGATGGTTGTAGTAACGAAAACGGTGCCGCTGGCAAGCGTGAAAGAGGTCATCGAATTAGGATACACGGAACTTGGTGAAAACCGTGTTCAGCATTTGAAGCAACTGTCAGGTGAGGTAGCGGAGTTACTTGGTGAGGCGGACGGCGAGGTCGGTGGGCCCAAGAAAGTTCACTGGCACATGATAGGCCATTTGCAGCGTAACAAGGTCAAGCAGGTTTTGAAGATTTCATCGATGATACATTCAGTGGACACGCTGCGTCTTGCCGAAGAAATCAACAGTGCGGGAGGTAAGTTGGGGATGAAGCCGGACATACTTCTGCAGGTCAATTGTTCCGGTGAGCCGCAAAAATACGGTGTCCCTGTCGGGGCGGCAACTCACCTTGCCGAACAATTTTTGACGATGGAGAACCTGCGGCTGGTAGGGCTGATGACCATGGCACCCTTGACGAGGAATAAAGATGTTGTGCGGGCGTGCTTTGTGCGGGCAAAGGAATTGTTTGAGGAAATCAAGGGAGAGGGCCTGGTGGGGTCGGAATTTTCGCAGCTTAGTATGGGGATGAGCCAGGATTACGAGATCGCGGTGGAGGAAGGCGCGACGATACTTCGAATCGGCTCGGCTATATTTGCAGGATAAGTTTCGGCGAGCACTCGTTTTTTGCAGGCCCGATGTTTGTCGGTACGTTTCGCCGGAATGACGATTCCGGTATATTTTTTACGGGGCAAAACCAGGGCAATTGGATTTTCATTTGGGAGTGAAGACAGGCTGTGTGTAGAAATTCTGTTTGGCTCAGTTTATTGATACCGGTGATTAGTTTATTTGCCTTGCAGGGGTGTGGCAGTAGCTATGGACCTCACGGTGAGGGGCGTTTGTTGTGGCATTATAAACCTGTCGGTAGCGACGTTTTTGACTGGTGTCAGCCGGCAATCGTATATAACGAAGAAACCGGCCAGCGGGTCATCATCTTCGGTGACGGCGATGAAGTCGGCGGAGGACGGCTTTATGCGGTAGATGCCGATACTCACAAGGCGGTTTGGGGGCCGGTTTCTTTCGATGGTTCTATCGGTAACTCCACTACTACGCTGAGTTCAGACGGGAAACGAGCGTATTTTGGAGAATCGAGCAAGCCGGGTAAGGTTTACTGTTTAGATACTTCAAATGGGCACATTATCTGGACTGCGACCGGTTTGCCTTCGGATGCAGGGGCTTTTATGTCATGCGGGGCTTTGTCTCATGACGAGCGCACATTCTACATCGGGTCGGGTGCCTGGCCGGAAGATAAAAGCCTTGCGGACAACAGGCTCTATGCAATCGAGGCGGCAACCGGTCGGCTTAGGTGGATTTTCGAATCAGAAACACATCCGGCTGAAGGTGAAAGCGGTGCTTCGAACTACGGTTCTTTTTTCTGCGACCCTGCCGTTCTTGCCAATGGTCGGATTGTAGCAGCAACATTCAGCGGGCACGTCTATTGCCTTAGAGATCACGACACCCGGGCTGAAATGGTATGGGACTTTGAGTTGATCGACAAAAACGCCGCCGGATATACAAGTAAAAAGCCGTTTCACCAGGAAATATGGGGTTCGCCTGCGATAGACTCCGATGGGACGATATATATCGGCTCAAACGCAGGAAAGGTGCACGCGATTGATCCTGCGACGGGAAAGTTAAAGTGGGAAACACAAAGGACCGGCGGCGAGATATTCGGCGCACCGGTAATCGGAGCAGATGGCAATATCTATGCGGGGGCTGAAGACCACTACCTGTATGTGTGGCAGCCGCCTGCCGGGGCTACATCAACTCCGGTAGCACCACTTGCACGTTACTTCTGGAAGGACCGCTGGCCCAATGGCCCAACTGCTCTTGCCAACGGTGAGGTCGTGTTCGGTGGTGAGCAGGGTAATACATATATCTCAGTTAAGTTGGTTGGTGGAAAGCTTGTAAAGCAATGGGAATCGGATCCGGTTGGTGAGCCTGACGAGAAGGAGGCCAAAACAGAGCCTTTAATCGATCCTGTAACACATACAATCTACGTGAGCGGCGGGCATTCGGGTGGTCTGTATGCTCTAAAGGGGACACAACCAATGGCTGATTCGGCCTGGCCGAAAGTGCAGCGTGATATAAGAAACTCAGGGCGTGCCCGCTGCGGCGCATCGCGACGAGCAGTCGTTAAATGAATTGTACAGCTTTGGCAACGGACGAAGGGCCTACGGGGCTAAAGCGGTGAATTTTGGTTTTTTTTGGGTGATTTTGGGGCTGCGCAACGACTTGACAACGGTTGTCGGGATTGTTAGATTGTTTGGTTCGGTGCCCCTCGAAAAATCACCGAACCTTGAATATTGACGTTTTGAAGCGGGAAAGCTCGGGGTGGGTTTGTTCAAGGCTAAATGGCTTCGAGAAAGGGATTTACGATGGTGAATATGGCAAAAGCGGTGTTGGTAACGACAGTAGTGCTCGCAATCATCGGTTTTTGCAGCGACGTGCGAGGTGCGGATGAGAGAGCGATCGCTGAGAATATCGGCTTCATAGCCACTAAGCCGCTTAAGGTGCAGGAAGTTTCGTTTCACTCTGAGGCGGTCAACAGGGACATGAGGTTTAATATTGTCCTGCCGAAAGACTATATAACGAGCGGCAAACACTATCCAGTGCTTTACATGCTTCACGGCCTGACGGCCAATTACTTAGAGTGGGCAAAACTCGGCGTGCCGCAGTACGCCAATCGCCACGACCTTATCGTGGTGATGGTCGATGGAGGCAATTCGTGGTACCTCAACTGGGCGAAGAGCTATGAGGGGCAGAAGAACAACTGGGACGATTATATTACGAAAGAATTGATAGGATATGTTGACAGCCACTATCGCACGATAGCGAAAAGGGAAGGGCGTGCAATCAGCGGCTTGAGTATGGGAGGGTACGGTGCGCTGGCGGTGGGGTTGAGGCATCCGGATATGTTCTGCTCGATTGCCAGCCATAGCGGAGCTCTGAAGATTTCCAAAGATTGGTATGAGGCACTGAAGGAAGGTAAGAAGCCTTTTGTTGTGTGGCCCGAGGCGCTGGAAGAAAATTCAAAAAACCCGAGGCTTAACATTCCGGGATTCAGCACGCCTAAAGAACGCACGCCCAGGGGCGAGATATTCCTTACCGCCCAAGATGTCGAGGCGGCAGATCCCTTTAAGCTGGTGTTGAAGATTCCGGTTGAGAAGATGCCGCATATTTATCTTGACTGTGGTGTGGAGGATGGGCTGCTCAAAGGTTCGCAGAGGTTTATGAAACTGCTTATGGAAAAGGAGATTCCTTTTGTATATGCTGAATCGGCGGGTGGGCACGAAGAATCATACTGGTGGCGTGAGGTTGGTCTTTCTATGGCGGTGCAATATTCGGTGATCCAGCGAAACCTGATGGGCGGTGGATATGTTGAGCCTAAGAGCGAAAAGGACCAGCAGGAGCTAAGCAAATTTGAACAGGATGTTATCGAGACGAGCGGGGGCGATTTGAGAATCACATTTTTTGGGCACGCAACGCTAATGTTCGAGATTGCCGGCAAGGTCATCCACGTTGACCCGTGGAGCAAGTTTGCAGATTACAGCAAGCTTGGCGATGCGGACCTGATCCTGGTTACTCATGAGCACGGTGACCACCTTGATCCCGAAGCCATAGAGGCCGTAAGAAAGGAAGATACCAAGATAGTGTTGACGAAGCCGTGTACAGAAGATATTGCCGGCGGTATTGTTATGAAAAACGGTGATGTGCAGATTGTCCGTGGCTTGAAGATAGAGGCGGTGCCCGCATACAATATTGTGCATAAGCGGTCAAACGGGAGTCTTTTTCATCCGAAGGGCAGGGGTAACGGCTATGTGATAACTTTCGGCGACAAGAGAGTGTATGTCGCCGGTGACACAGAGAATACGCCGGAGATGAAGGCGCTTAAGAATATCGATGTTGCGTTTTTGCCGATGAACCTGCCCTACACGATGGCGCCTGAGATGGTAGCCGATGCAGCAAAGGCGTTCAAACCGAAGATTTTGTATCCATATCACTACGGCGACACCGATCCCCAAAAGCTTGTTGAGCTATTGAAGAACGAAAAGCAGATTGAGGTCCGTATCCGGAAGATGGGATAGGCAGACAGGAGCCAAGTCCTGTTAGGCGTCTTTATTAAGACCGAATCGCAAAGACAGATGGCAGTAGCAATCTCCAAGTTTGGTAATTAGTGTAAAATGGTTATTGACGAAGGAAAATTAGAAAGGAAGACGAAAATGAAGACATGGCTGAGTATTGTTGGAGTGTGTATTGCAGTTTTGGTGGTATCGGATGTGGCTGTAGCGGGTAAGATCAGCGCCTACTACACCAAGGTTGACTCCGGCCAGGAGTTTGAGAAGTATTCAAGGACCGGGCCTTACGCCGACATCGTGGTCGTTCTGGAGACCGGCAGGTTTGTTTTCTGGCGGGGTTCGAGCTATCTGCCCTACTGGGAGACGCAAAAAGGTAAGACATTTGTTGAAGAGGTAATCGAGCGCAGCGGTGACGGACCGGCCGAAAGGCCTGACATAGTAAATACATATTCTCGCATTGCCATTATTGAGGATGGCCCTGACGAGGTGGTAGTGTACTGGCGTTACCTGCCCCAGTTCGGCGGGAAGAATCCGCATACCGGAGTCGATGCAACGAAGTTTGTGGATGAGTACTTCACAATCACAGCGGATGGCAACGTAACGCGTACCATCAAGAAAGGGACTAAAAGAATCGATGCCTGGCGTGATCCGAAAAATGTGACAGTTCAAACGTTTAAATTGGCGGAAGAAGGTATTAAGGGCGTGAAGATTAAGGCGGCGAGTTTGTCGGCAGCGGTAGCAGCGGTTAAGGGTTCGCCGGTGAAGCGGTCGAGCATTGGTAAGCCGGCGGCT
>SDBT01002827.1_pt1 | contig 30359 bp, 43 predicted proteins | sample 2277101 | NCBI WGS metagenome assembly SDBT01 (sample SAMN10404973, study PRJNA504765) | marine sediment metagenome | isolation source: marine sediment core GS10_PC15, 103 cmbsf | place: Arctic Ocean: Southern Knipovich Ridge | collected 2010
ACAAGCTGTTTCAAATATGCTATTGCCGTATCAACATCAGTTACTACGCCAGATGCAGCAGCATCGTCAAGTGCGCCAAGTATTGATGCTATTAATTTCGATAATGCAATAGTTGAAGTCCCTGCAATCGTATCTGTCTTATTTCCGATTACATCAGCAATAACCACATTATCAGCAGAATCGGCAGAGGGCACTGCATTAAAATCGTCAACTGCCGTATCTAAAAGGCTTTTACCGTTTATGGATTGACCCATTATGAAGCCTCTAAAACGCCAAGTTCATCAAGGCTCTGATATTTAACATAAACCTTGACCAAGTATGTCGCGCCTTCAGGTCCGCCATTAATTGTGAGTTGGATTTTGTCACCCACTTCGAGTAGAACGTTCCCGTCCCAAGCAAATTGTGCTCTGGCTGTCATGTTCGCAACCGCGCCCTGCACGGTGGAAATGAATTCCTGCGGAGTTGAGTGATCTGTCTGAACTGAAATACTCACTAATGATCCGGGGGTTGCAATATCGTCAGGCATTGATACTATCAAAGCCTCCAGGATTATCGGTTCAACCGTTCCCACAAACAGATCATAATCGCCAGCAGATTGATTTATATCTATTGTTTTTACGTTCATCATATCTTCTACATCCTCATTAATATTTTCAATGACGCCTTCGTCTTCAGTTGCTAAAGCCTCAGCAACCGTATCAAACGGTGAAACAATCCGACACATCACATCTAAATTCGCACGCTCTTCAAAATCCGCTTCTATCAATCCGGTTAAATCATTAACAGTATCAGAGCGTATAATTGCAATTCCATTACCTTCAGCAAAATCGGTTCTAATCGACGGCATCTCAAGCTTGCTTTGAATATTTATCAGTTCCTGTAAAGAGCCTTCCCCGAAAGCCTGAATCGACAATGTAAATTCCCGATTACCTTTTATAATTGTAGCTCCGCCAATCTCGCCCGGAGTTTCTACGTCGTCAGGTTCACCTATCTCATCCCATCCGATACGAATAAACGGTCCTATTAATAATGTAATGTAATTGGTTGACGGTCTGGGCGAGTTCTGATTTGCCCATATTATCTCAAACGATGTAATAGCGTCAAACGATGTGTATAATTTAGATTTAAGTGTCGTTATTGTAATCATTACGACACCTGTTTTTTAGAAGCAATAGCCTTGTAATGATTATATATTCCGTTCTGCCAGGGTTCAACTTGAATAATCTCAAACTCGTTTCCATTAAGAGTAACAATATCCGGATTTATCTGACCATTAACATCGACCGATATCAATTCAGTTGAAGTGTAAATCAAATAAGTTTCTCGGTCCCGCCGTCCTTCAGGAAGCGAAAGCATATCTTTTCCTGTCAACGGTTGAAGTGATCCGTAAAAAGTAAATGCAGTTTCCACTCCTTCAACCCATATCCCATCGACATACAAGCCGGCAACTTTTCTGGAAGCTGATCTTAATTTTCTGAATGGACTACCCAATGACGTGAACCTTAGACCGAATCGATGCTCGAAGCTGCCCTGTATCCATTAGTGGATTACTTGAACCTTTGCGCGCGATTGTTACAGGAGAATTTGGAGGTGTTCGCAAGTTCTTAATTTTTTTCTTTATTTCACCGCCGAGGTATATACCAATCGTTTTAAGCTCCCGTTTTACAGTCGTTTTACCAAATGTAATGTCTTTTATGGCTTTCGTCTTCAATGCAATTAAATTCTGTTTTTGTTCATCCGTTGTAGATCGAATAAAAGAACGCTCCGGAATTCCCTGCTTCGTCCCAAACTCATTAGCAACAGCAACTATAACCATGTTCGTTGTTTCAGTCGGTTGACTGCCTTTGCTGGAGGGCTTGTGCATTGTGCCCGCTTGAACACCAACTTTAACAAAGGATTTATCAGTGCGTTTCAATTCCCGCATGATTTTATCCCAGCCGCGATCTATAACTATTAAACCAGGCTTAAAAGGCATATCCACCTCGCATTCGAGTTGACATACTCCCACCAGTGCATTGTTTCGCTAAAGCCAGAAATGCGGTTCCCCAGCTTGTCTGCTTTAACTCGTCATCAGACGCTACATTAGTGAAACGAATTTCAAGAGCATCTTCTTTAAGCCAGGAAACCGGACCGCCAGCTCCTGCCCGCCCCATCATTGTATATGTGTGCAAAATCATATATGCAAGGGCTGTGTTGTATTTAGTTCCGAAAACAGATTCGGAAACCCGGATCTCGGCAATATCTTCAATGATATTAAACTGAGATCCGGATTGTATTTCAGGATTGAGCGCCTGAACTATTTCTAAAACGGTGCTCAATTTATTCTGTGTTATCGTCAGACTTTTTGTTCTTGTCAGTATCTGCGTCAGTCAAAGAAATAATCCGATCCTTAATAGCAGTCTGAACTTTCTTGTTTCTCTGCTTTTTAAACATCACTTTAAGCTCTTCGACACTTAAGCAATCATTAACTATCTTAATGATTGTCGCTTGTGTTACGCGCTGTTTACGTTGCGAGTTTGCGGTTGTTTTTTCAGCAATTACCGGGACCATATCATATTCCAGAATTCTCATATCACCGTTTGCGATAGATCCCTTAAATTGACGAGTGTTCATCAATTCAGTAGCTTCAGGCTCTGAAACCTCAGTAATACCTGGCTTAAACTGAATTCCGTTTACGCAGAATATGTTAGCTTTATTGCGTTCCACCCGTAACATATTAAATTCCTTCCATGATTGCACCGGCAAGAGGTTCGCGCCAGATAGCGCCTCCAAATTTTGCCAGACAGTTAATGATGAATTCCAAGTTCCGCGGTTCAGCAGGAAGCTGATGAAACATTTCAGGAACTTCAAGTTCCACGACATCAGGATCACGTTTGTAAACAACCATAATGCTTGTGCTGTCAACAGCTCCGCCAATTACAGCATCATGCCCTTCACCAACCAAATCAGCACATTGATTAACAGGCTCGATGGTTGTTATCTCGGGATGATTCCGCTTGAAATACTCAAGAATTGTCGTATCGGCAGTTGTGGATCGCGCGCGTGAATTAATCTGAGCGTATTGAAGAAGAGGCAGTAGTATCGTATTCGCTTGATGAATCCCCTTCGTTGCAATCCAGATCTGATTAACCGCGTTATTCATGTCCTGAAGAATCTCATCCGGAGTTTTCTTTGGAACACCGGCAGCAGTACACCAGCGAGTATCAGTTCCGGAAGCGACAGCATCGGCAGCGAGTATGTGATTAACATTTGCATTATAGAAAAACCCGGGAACATTCGCGGCAGCATCGCCAAACCATGCCAGGCGTTCCATTGCCTGTTCGATTGCCATTCGAGCAGCATTTGCCTTTCGGGATTCTAAAGCAATCCCTGCGAACTGCGCTGATTGAATGTCCTCGATTGAATAACCATAGGCATCACCAAGCGTGCGAATCGTTGCATGAAACTCTTGACCCTTCACGTCGACACGAGGCAGATCGTCCGCATAGTTAGCAATCAATTTTGCAATACCAATAGCGTCATACAAACGCCAGGTGACATATTTCGCACCAGCCGGAGTTTCGGTCGTAACCGGAATAAGGCGAAGCGCTTTGAGTTCAGGATATTTCTTCTCATAAACTTTCGACTTGATAAACTCAAGTTGACGGGAGAAGAACATTGACTCGTTTGCGTCCATGTGGACAGATTGAATATTCTGTAACATATTGTTATCCTTTATGGCAGGTTAATTTCGACAATGGCGAAACCGCCTGCTGCCACTGACGTTAAGTATCGGGCTGCAGAAACAAGGAAAGCCGTCGATGAATCTACAACATTTCCAAATCCACCACGAACTTTCGTGCCACTGGCAACATGACGAACGTAAACTGAGTCATCGGATGTTACAGCAACTTCAACCTGAACATAAATCCTGCCCTTGCGAAGGACTGTGACCATTTCAGTTGGAGCGTAGAACACATCGCCATTGTTAAACGTGACTGCCTGCATTGAAGCTACAATCGCAGCACTCGGAGCGACAGATGCAAGCGCATTATCTGAAATTACAACAGAATTGACAACCAGAGGCAAGCCAGGACGATTTAGAACTGTAATAACACGCCCACTGACAGTTGCGGATGTAACGCCATCTACCTCCTTGATTCGATCACAGACAAGTTGAAGCGTAACAGCCTCTGATGTTGCATACGTTACAACAGTCAAAGCCGTACCATTAACCGTAACAGTAACAGTATCTGACGTGTTCAATGCGTCATTCTCGAAAGTAATGACAGACTGATCATTGATGTCAAGCAACCGGTTACCTTGTTCAATATCACCAGTCTTGACAGAAATTCCGAGGAACGTGTCAGTCACAGTATAGAGTTGCGAGGTTATTGTCATACCGCCAAGCAGACCAGAAATAGTTCCAACGACGAGATCAATGTTCTCTTCAGCGGTTATAATAATTGTATTGTTAGCATTCGATCGCACGGCTGTTAAAATGAACGTCAAAGCCTGAATAGCAGCTGCAACAGCAGTCAGTGTAGTATCCGCATCAGTACCCCACGCAACGGAAATCGGAGTGCCGTTTATGGTGGTAACGAATGCCCCTGATGAGAACGTACCCGCATCGTCAAGAATTGTACAAACATTCCTGAGTGGTCGTCTAACCACGTTATCTGCGCCAACCGACTTGATCAAACCCAGACCGAAAGGAATTACTTCCTCGGCGCGCATTGAGATTTTATCACTGAACATCGAATCGGCGAGCAGACCCGCTTGGGCTATCGCAAATTCTTGAGCGTAACTTAGTTGAGTCATTTTGTATCTCCTTTAGAGAGACCCAGATTATGGACAATCATCTTTTTCCGCGCCTCATCAGCGTCCGGGATCGCGTCAGTGTTAACGTTGGGTCCGTTCGGTGAAGAAGATTTGCGCTGTTCAGCAATCTTTAAAGGATCCCTGTCGGGAATGCTTTCAATTGCCGCATCATAGCGAGCTTTCAGGTACTCACTGGACTTCGAATCCAACGTAGTGCGTAATTCCTTGCGAACGTCTTCTTTTGCGACTGAAACGATAATTTCCTTCATTATCGCTTCATCGTTCATCGTGTCGAGCTTTTTCAAGCCCTCTGCGTCCATTACCGATTGAGCTTTCAGAATTATCGCAGAACGAATTTGGACACCGTCGGATATCGCCTTTGAGTGATCCACTTTCGTAGCCTCGTCCAGCTTTACCTTTTGAGCATCAAACTCACCCTGCAATTTTTCATAGGCGCCAATCAGTTTAGGATCGCCACGGAAATCCCCGCTATCAAGCTTAATCACCTTCAAGCCCTTCGCGTCATTTGATGCTTGGTCAAATTTCGCTTGGAGTTTATCAATATGGTTTATCACTTGAGGAGGCGTGTCGTAGTCAATCCCGTCAATTTTAAAAATTGGCATTCTAACCTCATTCTTTATTGTGTTTTTTTCGTTTTTGCTTTTAACTTCAAAACAATCATCTTTATCCAGTGATATCCGAGCATCCGCTCCGGCTCTACCTTTATCAACAACAGCGAGATGATTATAAACTATGTTCGTTTGCCGAAAATCATAATCAATGCCGTTGTATTGTCCTGGCTCGTTAAGTAAATCGGATTCATAGCCAAGTGAGAGTTCCCGTTCGCCATCCTCAATCATCTGAATAGAAGCTTTATCGGTGATAGTGAAAGAAAGGAGTATGAGATCACCGTCAGGATAAACAGTTTCTCCGGTTGTGCCGATACTGACACTCTTCGCTGTTTCTGCATCAACAAGTCGACTGGGATGTCGCATTGTTATCGGAATCGCCTTGAGAGTATCAAAGGAAGCTTTAATAAAAACATCGTCAGGATGACGAAGCTCTCTATGGATTGAGCCGTCCATGTTTTTATAAGTAAACACACCGGTACGAGTTACGACCGCCAAGCCTTTAATATAACCCTCTTTAGTTTCGTAGGCATAGTCGTTTCTGATTTCACCTCGATCACGTCGTACTACTTTCGACATCGAACTCTCAAATAAAATGTTGTTATTTTTTGTAGCGGGAGTGGGACTCGAACCCACGAAATCCGGCTTATGAGACCGGCTGAGATGCCTCTTCTCGATCCCGCAATTAAATTATATATAAGCCTTAAATATCCTGATGTCAAGTAATAAAAATATTATTTTAGCATTATATCTACTTGCATTTATGGAATAATATTATTATATTGAATTAGTTAAATAAAACGAGGTCGGAATGAAATCTTTTAGAAAAGCTGATGAAAGTATGACTGACAAGACAGAACATCTAAACGCTGAGGGGCTTGCGTCGGAGGCAGAGGTGCGATTCGCGATAAAGCTACTTCAAGCAGCTGGATATAAATTTGTATTCTATTATAATAGTATTGATCATTTTTACCATACACCAGATACAAATCTAAACAACTATGATATAAGGCATTTAAAACCCTCCGAACCTGAATATACACCAACTCATGCGTGGATATCTGGCATTCCCCCCATCACTCTCGATCTGCTTACAGACGTTTTTAATGCGATGTGGGAAAATCACAATATAAGAACTTATATTCATACAGAAATTAACTTAGAGCCAAACACGAGCATTCATGTTGTTATTCGGGATAATAATGATAATATTGCTCATGACTTTACTGTTAAAAACGTAGTTAGATTGATCGCTGAGAAAGAAGCACTGCGTCAGTTGTTTGAATATCTGGATAAGAAGAAGAAAGCCAAATGAAAGCACTATCTATCCGGCAGCCTTGGGCAACGTTGATTGTGACCGGTCACAAGAAGATTGAAAATCGAACTTGGTCAACGAATCATCGAGGACTTATTCTAATTCATGCTTCAAAAGCTTTCGATTATGAAGGATGGGAATGGATACGTCGTAATGAAGTATTAAATATTACAGAATCAGACAATTTACTATCAGCTCCTCGTGGTGGCATTGTCGGAATAGCAAAACTTGTCAATGTCCTGAAACCTGATAAAGGTGAGCCGAATATGTTTCGAGATATGAATCAATACAGTTGGGTATTAGAGGACGCAAAGCCGTTGAGGTTTCAGCCATATAAAGGAAAATTGGGATTGTTTGAATATGCGTTGGAGATTACTCCATGATCGTCGTAGATAAAGCAGGGCATCTTGCAAGTGATGACTTAACAGAGTTACATCGCTTTGCTGAACTGATCGGATTAAAGCGATGCTGGTTTCAAGGCAGTCGTAAAAGACATCCCCATTACGATTTGACTACTCAGCAAAAGATTGAAAAAGCTATCCTGCATGGAGCTAAACTGGTAACGTCAAAAGAGTTAATAAAAATTACAAACAGAGGTTTAAAATGACAGACGAACGACTGGAAGAGATACGGAAAACTTCATTTTCTATACCAGCAGTTAGAGAGCTGCTCGTAGAGCTTGACCGCCTGAACAATTTCAAGCCAACTCCTGAACAGATTAATAATCTGCCGGAACCGCTCAGGAAGTACATTCATGATCTCGAAACGCTTTGCGATCCAGCCTATATAATGCAGGGAAATGCAAGACTATCAGAAGAGAATGAGTTACTACGCTTAAAAATAAAGGATATTAAAAATGAGTATTAGAAGTATCGAGATAACACAGAATGGAATAAGTTACAGGAGAGCAGGATCAAACTGGTATATAGAAATGTTTGGAACAGTTTCACAAAGTCCAAACACTCCTCGCTATCGTTGGCATGAAGTAAAAGAAGAAAACATCCCTCATGAAGTCAGAAATAAAGTGAAAAAAATTATCAATGAAGCTTAACCGGCAACACCAAGTAACCGATTAAATCCCCTGAATATCGGTTCGCCAATGCACCGGCACTGTATCGGTTCACCGGGAAACCCGATACTTGGCGGATCATTCCAACTAAACACCCTGCCCTCAAGAAGGTCATGTTGAGGACGCACCCGCCTGTCACCGGCAGTTGACCACCTAAAAGTATTAACTCCAGCGTCCATCTGTCTTAATCGCGTAAGTTGCCCGTTAAACTTTGAAACTTGATCCCTGGCAATCAACTTTGCCCGGTTACGCGTTACACCATACTGCTTTCTAATGTCAACTGCAATATCTTCAGCTCGCCGCCCAGACCTAACACCCTCATACGTGATCCTTTCAATATCAGATACTGACTTCACACGGATCGATTTAATCAGCGCAACATTCGTATTTGCGAAAGACAACATTTCAGCTTGAAGCCACGGTTCATCGTAAAAGACGTCAACTCCAAAAACCGCTTTTGTAATCTTTTGCCATTGTTTCTTATTAAAAATCTGCGTTTGAAATGCTATTTTAGCAACAATATTCTGAGGTGAAACATAGGTCACATCAAGCGACTGATTGATAGCATTAATAGCCTCTTCAATCAACTGTGGATGAGTAACAGCGTCCATCCTGTCCGGTCGAAGCCTATCTGCTGCCGCAACGATTGCAGGAAGTTCCGGAATCAGATACGTATTAACAGCATCGATAATTTTATCAACATACATTCTCTGAAGCGTCCGATCATATTCAAGCCAGACAGATTTTGGGAGGAGCCATTTCAGCGTCTTGCGAAGTTTCCGATTACTCAAACCCATTACTTGCCGGGTAATCTTAATCTGACGAAGTAATGGTGTCAGCGTTGGCATTATTCATCGTCCGGAGGTATCGGCTCTCTACGAGTTTCATCGTCAAGAACAGTCTCAAGTGAATAGTGATCGCCGCCGAATCTGGACTCAGCAACCTCAGTTTGAGTTAATACACCTCGGTCTAAATAAACAGCATCAGCATCCGCCTGGATCTTATGAATTTCAGATGTCTCTTTCTCTGTCATTTGCCAAAGCGGAACATATTTAATCATCGGCGGATTCTTAGTGTCTAATCCCTTTATATTACGATCCCTTGAAGCGAGCAATATTTCAACAAGGTAATTAATCGGATCAGTCAATAATGTCGATTGTTCTGATGATATTCGATCATACCAATTACGGATATCCGAATCCCCGGTTGCTTTCAATCCTGCAGGCGATTGACCCATCAATAACGTAACAGGGATCCCTGTCACGGCAGAAACCGTTTGAACAAAGCGGTCAATAACATCCGGCAAGCCTGATACATTTGACGAATGTTTCTGATAGGTTTCACCCTCCGCGTCAAGAAGAACTGTATTTGAAACGTGCCTTGTCATATCCATGATGTGAACACGTCGCAATACAGCGTCCTCTTCGCCTGCAGCAATCATTCCCATCAGACCCTGAATACTAATTACCGTCTGGACAAAATCATTCAAAACAAATTCGACACTATCATAAACAGAATTTAGCGCTCGAAGTTTTTCAAACACAGGTTGATAAACCGAGTCACCCCATCCGAGCATTAGAGCTTTGTTAACGTCCGGCACATCTAACCCGTTCATAATTATCAACCGACTCCGATGAACCCTGAAGGATCGAGTTGCATTCAGGAGAGGGGTGATCGTAAACCATTCCGGCAATCCGAACAGTTCGCTCGTCATATCCACATTTACGTCTGGTTCCATCCAAGTAACTTGCCAACGATCATAGACACGTAGAAATTTAATATCCCGGATTGTTTTAATGCTGAGAGGTTGATCGGCTGTTTGTGAGTCGTCAATCCCTAAAAACATGACAGCGCCGCCATAAACTTTTGACCATTTCAAAAGTTCTTTTAATGCGGGTTTGGCTTTTATGCGATCCAATTCATTAAGCAAAACACCCTCTTCGTCGCCTTCAATTTCGATCCATTTACGAGTCATTTCAGTTACGGGAAGATCAATAATCCGACGCGAGAATCCATCATTGCGATAAAGTGCAGTAACAGTTAATCGGTCAAGAGCGGGTTGCCCATCAAATTTTGAGTGTTTGCGTTTGTCGGTCTGTTGACTACCAAGCCCAAGAACCATATTTGTCCAGCCATCAAGGGTCGCCTTGGCTTTTTTAACTATTTTTGAAACATCTGTTTTTTTTCTTATCATCGAAAATATCCTTAAATTTACGCCAAAAGTCAAGCCTAAAATAGCCTCGAGTAAAAATGCATGCCCTTAAGAAGCCACTATACAGCGTTACAGCGACACCTATTTTTGTCTCGAGTTAAAATCAAGTGAATAACGCTCCAGGTAGATTAGTAACTTAATCAAAAAATATCAGTTATGCAAGCAGATCACATTTGAGTATACATCGAGTAACGGCTCTCGTCGAGTTGGTGAAAAGCTCCGCTTGATCCGTCGACCTGGTCGTCATGCTTCCCATTAGGGAATTCACACAACTCATCAAGATATGCTTTATTCCAGGGACCACGTACTAATTTCACATTTCCAGCTTCAGCCTGCGCTGCGAACGGTGATGCACGTACTGTCTTTGACGCTGAGGGCGAATCTACCTTAACGTTATATCCCGATAATACCCGAGTATAATAATTTGCTACTAATTTTCCAGACGCACCAGGTTCCTGCTCAAGTCCTATTTTACATAACCTGCCATCTTGTGAAGCTGTATTTACAATTCGGGCTTCGACCTTAAACGCCGATCCCTGAAACCGATCAACATCTTCAATATAAAATATGCCCTGTCTATCTCGACGCATTTTATGCCCTACTGTCCAATCCGGATCATTCTTTCCGTCCTGTTCAGTTGCTGCAAGGTCCCAGTATCGACATACTTTCCCAGTTACCGGAGCTGCATCAACAATTTCAAACCAATTCCGTTGAAAGAATCCACCTTCATAATCAGTTGGCGATTGTTGATAAAGCGAACTCCAGACACGGGTCCCTTTCGCTATCTTAAATTTTTTAAGCTCATCAAGTGAATAGCGCTCCGGATGTAATGCCTCACCCTGTTTTCGATGTTTCTCATCCTCTTTCGCTATTGCTGGATATGAAACGACCTCCCATTTATCGCCGGTTTCATTTTCCATTTCTTCGAGGAGTCGCCCTGCCAGATCGTCAGTATGCCAGCGAGTCATCATTAATAACATCCCTCCACCAGGTTCAAGCCGTGTTGATGCTGTTGATAGATACCAACTCCAGACACGTTCTCTAATTAATTCGGAATCAGCTTCCATTGCGTCTTTAACCGGATCGTCTATAATAAATATGTCAGCGCCGGATCCAGTTATTCCACCGCCAACTCCTGCACATCGATATTGTCCATCATTATCTACTATTCCAAATTGTTCACTATCACATTTTTTCATTTTCCCGTCAACAGCGAAAATACCTTTTCCGGGTAACACTGTTTCTGGAAACAATTCATTATATGATATATCCTTCATTATGCCTTGCGTATCGCGGTTCATATCGCTGGCGAGTGACTGTGCGTAACTGGTTGCTATAAATCTTAAATTCGGATCTCTACCAAAAGCCCACGCCGGAAAACGTCGAGAAACGAGTTCCGATTTGCCGTGTCGGGGTGGAGCGAACAGCATTAGGCGTGGGCTTTTTTTCTCCTGCACATCCCGGAAGAACTGTTCAAGCCGTTCGCATACGTGAGCGTGAAACCACCCGGCTTGATAAGCTGAGAATGTGTATTGAGTGAAATCCAGTAATCGACGACGTGCGAGCGCAATCCTGGCAAGCTTGGCAGCTTCTATGAGGCGCTTATTATTCACTGGTTCCGAACTTCATCGGTCGAAATTCTAACAGCATAATCACAATTACTGTTTGCGCAAATACATGAAATATAAGCTTTAAGCTTTGTTATCTGCAATCTACATTTACACTTAGGACAACGTTTGTTCATCATTCACTGTCCTTTATCTTCTTGGCTTCTGTAACAACACCATTCTCTTCAACCCTATCTATGATCTTGCGTAGCTCTGCATCCGTGAAGTTCGAAAGGTCCCGGTCCATGTTAATATCAATCGGTTCACCGTCCTTACCGACAGCTTGATCCTGAATTCGTTCAACATAACCGCGATCCTTACCTTGCGTTTTGAGATAGAATATAATCGCTGTCATATTGCCTTCTTTAAGCTTTATAAGTAATTGTGTTTCAGCGAGGTCTACTGTTTTATACTTAATCTCAGCAACGAGCTTTCGTAGCTTTTTTGATGTTCTAACTTTATTTGAAATAGTATTCGGAGCACAACCGAGTAATTTGGCAGCTCCAGTGAAAATTCCAACAGAGTTTTCAAGAGCTTCAGCTATTTGATCTATCGTTGCAGCCGGCGGACGTCCAGGTTTATTTGGTTTTGACTGTTCATTCATCGGTAACTCGCTGAGGTATTAATCCGGCATCCTGCATTCGTTGTAATGTAACGGCGCAATACTTGGGTTCAATTTCCATGCCATAGCATATCCGGTTGGTCTGTTCGGCTGCCAGCATGGTTGTGCCATTACCCAAGAATACATCAACAATACACGACACATTGAGCATCTGTATCAAATCTACCCATAGCTTCATTGATTTTGCAGGTGGATATTTATCTGCACATTTTGCTACCTTACGAGCGTTCGCAAGTTCATTTGTAAATCCTGAGCTGTAATCAAAAACATCAATGACTCTATCTCTCTTGAATTTACCATAAAACAGAACTGACTCTGCTGTTCTATAATGAAATACGGACGCTCCCGCGGTTGCGTTTTTCTTAATCCAAATACCTATATCTTTAAATATAGGATATTTATCTATGTTTCTGGGTCCCGGCGTGATTATAGTAGCTACTGAATTAACGCACCATACAGAAAACCACGTCTTACAAAACGTACTATATTTCTTAATTGACAAATTGTCATCACAGCTTTCATAATCGTAACTAATATTATAGGGCGGGTCTGTCAATACGCTATATTTTTTTTTGCCGTCCATCAGTCGCTTAACATTCTCATTAACAGTGCAATCACCACACATTAAGCGATGTCTGCCAACCTGCCACACGTCGCCTGCCTGCACGTTCCAAACTTCCTGCAGCTCATCAGCCTTGTCAATTAGCACGCCCGGCTCGTCTTTGACTACCGGATGCAGGTCAATTTTATTATCCTTTGCAATGTCATCAAGCAACCCACCAATCGCATCATCAAAGTTAATAGACTCCAGCAATGCAGTGAGTTGACTACTGTCAGTGTCCGCCATTCCAGCAAGCGGGTCAAGCGTTGCAAGCATTATATCAGCTTCTTCTTCAGTGAGGTTTACTATCAGAACGGGAACTTCTTGATCAGGGGTTACATCGGAACGCAGGTGACCGTCTATTAGCATTAGACCGTCGGGGGTTTCACGAGCTATCAATGCATCAGCATAGCCGATAGAGTCCAGGACAGACTTTATTGCCTTGCGTTGACTATCAGGATGCTTGCGCCAGTTTTTAGGATTCGGAATCAGGTCGCTTGCCTTGACACGCCTTAATTCCTTAATTCGATCTTTTATCATTTTAGGTTCCACCCTTAAAAATGTTTTTACCCTTGCATTTGTATAATAATATTATTATATTGTAACTTTACAACTTAAATGCACGAGGTTAAAATGCTGTATTCAATCGGCTATGAAAAACTGACTGTACATCAGTTGATCAATATACTGAAAGAATACAATATCGATCACTTGATAGACATTCGAAGTTATCCATCTTCAGACAAATCCGGATTTGACAAAATCGACCTTCGCAGAGAAATCAACCGTGCCGACATTGAGTACAATTGGCAAGGAAATCCCCTCGGTGGTCGGGGTCCAGCAATTACAGAACAGGCGCTTGGAAATCTTGTGTTCCAGGTTAAAGGATTGAATGCCTGTTTGATCTGCCAAGAACATAATCCTAAAAAATGCCATCGCTTTACTAAAATTGGTGCAAGGCTCGAAGGCGAGCCATTCAATACAGAAATGCACCACTTGATCCCGGTTATTGATCCTGACGGTCTGTACACACGCTGTAATGCTATTTTAACCGGCAGTCAAAAAACTCTCTTTTAGAACAAGCAATATCCGCATAATAACTTTATGCAATGTACACTCATAATATTGAAATGTCAAGTAGCGCTTTAATTAGATTGCTATGATTTCCCAATACTTTTTTCTGTCAAACCGTCAAAGCCTTGTATCTTAATTGTTTATGAGGCTTTTTGTTGTAAATAACACCTTTTCTGTGATTCTACTATTTCCACTTAATACCCTAACAACTAAACACTTATAACTTTCAACGTCATTAACGTCAGTAGCAATATCACAGAAAAAACAAAATTTAACTCTTATATATATAAATACTTATATACATATACATACATATATATTACTATATTACCATATACACACCCCTACATATTTTTTTATGCCATCCTTTTCACCTCTCTTTTTCTATGTCGTTAATACCTATGTATAGGTCTACCCCTTGCGAAAATGACACAAACAAAAACAGCAATAATTAACTCTTTAATAATTGGTAACACCAGAGGGATTTCATCTGTCTATAACGAGTGACAGAAAAGGGGTGTTATTGGGGATTATACTACCTAATTTACATTTTCAGGACAAAACGTCGATTAAACTGTCATTGAGAAAGATGGGATCTATTCTGCCTTAAATAAACAGCATGTTAATTTTTCTTGATTTTGCACTTGCAATTCCTTGATCTATTTCATATATTGTAATTGCAATCTAAACACAGAACGACTTGTGAGCCTAACCCCGACATCGTCTTTTCACATATTGTGTTTAGATTGCAACGATGTTGGGGTTTTCTCATTATGGGAGATAAACATGAAAGAGATTAAGGTTGGTAGTAAATACCGATATTCAAAATTAGCGTTATTAGCTGCGGATTTAGAGAACGCCAATAAATTAGCTTTGATCTGTGCCAATAAACTGATTAGGGCAACTCAGTGTGTGGTTAATGATCTTGACTTTGAGCAGGGGTGTAAAGAATACTATTCCGCAATTGTGAATTCAGCGGATAAGGGAATCACCAGCAGGGAGATGGGGAGAATAAGACCGTTTGCGAAGCATCAGCAACAGGATCATGCCGCTATTATTGAATCACTTATGAAGGCTGGTAAGATTGAATACATGACTATTCCGAAAAGCAAACAAGGTAGGTTGCGAAGAGCATATATTGTAACGGGTTTACCGGATAGTAATGAACAAAAACCTTCAACGTTTAAAAGTATCTACTGGGATAATAGTATTTTCAAATGGATTGTGCAGGCTAAAACACGTAAAGATAATGTGGAGATTCCCCTCGGGCGCTATGACACAGAGGAGGAAGCTGTCAAAAAGTACAATGAATTTACTGCCGAACATCCTGGTAAATTCCCAGTATATAGTAAATAACAACTTCATTAAAAAATAATCAACATTATTACCGATTATGTTGCTATTACCTTGCATATTAGTAATAATATTATTATCTTAATTGTAAGTGGAGGTTGGTATTTGATATAAGATTGCGGTGGACGCCGAAAGCATCCTCGTCCATGCTCCGGGCAAAGGCTTACTACTGGATGATAGAGCTGGTTAATCGGGTGGCAATTTTCAATATCAACCTCCACGATGTTTTTGAAACAGCACTTCGTATAAGAAGCTTAACCTGTTCAAATCGGAGCGGCGAGACTGAAAAGCTCCCGTGGCTTGGTCACCTTTGGTAAGGGACTGCTATTTAAGATCGAACCTTGGATTTCATAGATAGTAATTGGATCACAAAAAGATTAACAAAAATATTGTAAGGAAACAAAATAATGAACATCGAAACGATCATTAATAAATGTGGTGGGATTGACATCATTGCCACAGAAATCAACCTCACCGAGCAAGCTATCCGGCTCTGGTCAAAGAATGGCATTCCAGAAAAACATTGGAAAACACTGATAGAACTTTCGGTAATCAAAAATACAAATGTGACAGTAAACGTCCTATTTAGTGCAAACCAGAATATTAACCAGCTCGCTCTGTAATGCTCCAAGAAGCGTTACGCTACGGTAAATTAGGCTGGTCTATATTTCCTGTTCACTCCGTTAAAAACAAGATATGCTCTTGCAATAAATCGAGATGTTCACGTCCTGGCAAGCATCCGGTTACTAAGTTTGGCTTATTAGACGCTTCAAACGATCCTGTTCAGATTAAGAAATGGTGGACTAAATATCCGAATGCAAATATAGCGGTTGCAACCGGTAAAGCTTCTTCAGGTCTATTGGTTATCGATATTGATAATAAACCAGAACTCGAAACTGACCTGGCTTGGGATGAAATATGTCGGCAACATAATTATAAACCGGATACTCTTGAGGCTATTAGTGGCGGAGGGGGTAAGCATGTTTATTTCTGGTACGCTGGAGTTGAAATCAGATCTGGTACAAATATAGTAGCGCCGGGCATTGACGTTCGAGCTGATGGTGGTTATTTAATACTTCCACCAAGTTCTCATGTTTCTGGAAATGAGTATTATTGGGATTCAATTAATGATGATATTTCAATTGATCAAGTTCCAAACTGGTTAATTCAACTTTGCACAAATAAAATTCAATCAAAACCAACCAAAGAAACCGACGTCATTAAATTAGATCCAGAAAAAGTTCAATCACTCCGGTCCGCACTTGCTTTCGTTAATGCAGATGATCGAACAGTTTGGTTAATGGTTGGCGCCGCATTAAAATCAACGTATGGAGGTGACCAGGCTTTTGGAATTTGGACTGAATGGAGTCAGAAATCAGATAAATATGATTCTAAAGACCAAATATCGACGTGGAAAACACTCGAACCGGATAAAGGTGTAACGGTTGGAACTATTTATCATTATGCTATAGAAGCCGGATGGATTGAACCTGCAACCGAAACTCCCAAGTCAAACCTTAATCACGTGTCACTTGCCAGTAAGAAAACTATACAAACTCCAAATTCGACTATCTGGAAACCACCAGGAATCCTCGGTGAAATATCTGACTACATCTTCGAAACAGCAATACGACCTCAAAGAGCATTCGCATTATCGGCAGCAATTACACTTTGCGGAACTGTACTTGGGAGAAAGTATGCCGGTGAAACTGACCTAAGAACAAACATTTATATTATCAGTGTAGGCGATACTGCATCCGGAAAAGATTACCCACGTAAAGCTGTTAAGGAAATCTTAATAACTGCTAACCTTACTGAACTGCTTGGCGGTGAAAATATTGCATCCGGTCAAGCAATTCTAAGCCGTCTTTCAATAACTCCGTCAGTAATATTTCAGCTTGATGAATTCGGATTACTGATGCAATCAATTAAATCAAAGGGATCTGGACGGCACTCTCAGGAAATTCTTGATAATTTAATGAAATTATTCTCATCTGCAAATACTGTTTATATCTCTACTGAGTACGCGGACCAGAACCAGCGACCCCGGATTTCAATTGATTATCCCTGTATCAACATTAATGCTACTACAACAGCAGGAAATTTTTATAAAGCAATGAGTTCGGCGCAGGTTATTAGTGGCTATTTAAACCGGTTCCTGGTTATTGACGAAAGTGATACAAAACGACCGCGGCGAACAAAAACAAGACAGAAGACTGCAATCCCCGACAGCATTATAGCATGGATTGATGACGCACATTCTTTGCGGTCAATTCGAAAAGGCGGCAGCATTGTCGGAATTAATCTAAATGCACCGTTTATAGTCAAAAAAGATCGCGAGGCGACAGAGTTGTTTGACGCGTTTGAGGATGAGATTGAATTCAGAATGAATAACACTTCAAAAATATTAAATGACATTAAGCTTTTGGCAAGATCATGGGAACATGCTGATAAATTGGCATTAATCTCCGCGATTGGTGATAATGTCCAGGCTCCGAAAATCAACAAAGAACACGCAGAATGGGCTATTGAGTTCGTTCGATATCACACTGATAGATTAATTCTAATCATCCGTGATCGGATCGCAGACAGCGAATTTGAGCAGGATTGTAACGATTACTATTTAGCGATAATGCATTCTGCAGATAACGGAATTACAAAACGAGAAATGGGAAGAGTGAGACCGTTTGCAAAACATCAACAGCGGGACAGGGCAGCGATCATTAAATCGCTAAAGGATGCTGGGAAGATTGACCTTGTGGCTATTCCAAAGAACAAGCAGGGTCGGTTACGGGAAGCCTATGTTGCCATCGAAATCGTTAAGGAATAATTTGATGAATTTTACACAAACCAGAAGAGATATGAGAAGTTTAGTACAATTAAAGATTAGCGCAATGAAGGCATTACGGATACATTGGCGTTTTATTTTTAAGATATTTCCATACAATCCTGATGATCAACGTAGAATTGACAACGCCAAAAAATTAGGATGGACAAGGATAAGAATATACGTAGGTATGACCGACTTCAATAGAGAATTAGTTGGTGTACCTCCAGACCATTCTTGTTATTGCGACAAGCTACCGGAAATTCGTTTATTTCGATCCCGTGGGAATTGAACACGTAATTAAACTAAAAATGTAGGAGACATTGTGAAACTCAGAACACGGCTTAGGTTGATCGGTATAGCATTCAGTCGCAAATACGATCATATATACTGGTTTACATTCCAGTTGAAAGGTAAACGGGATAATGGACGTTTCGAAACTTTCGTGCAGTCTTATCATGAGGGCACGATCCTAAACACTCCGGAAATAATTAAAGCGCAAGTTCAAGCAATGATTGATTCGCGTGGAAAATAAGACGTACGTATTTACAGTCGAATTCCCAGGTTTGATCAGTCCACCTTCAAAGCTGCGTGGGATTTCTGGTGCCAACCGAACGGTTCGAACACCAGAAAGAACGCGTAAATATGAAGCACTTATCAGGGATATTGCAATCAGGGCAATGCAACATCCATTTGAGAACTGTCCGGTTTCGATTGCTATATTTGAAATCTTCAAGGTCCCGGACAGTTATTCAAAAAAACGACGTGCCGATTGCATGGCTGGAATTGAACGTCCTACTAAAATTCCTGATTTTGACAATGTGGCTAAAATCGTTTGTGATGCAGTCAGTTTTAAGCGCCGGACCCGGTGGCGTCCGCAGATTAACGGAATTGCATATCATGATGACGCTCAGATCGTCCGGGCTATTGTTGAAAAATGGTACGGTGAAGAAACAGTAATTACTGTTGCAATTAAACAAACTGACATTGTACCGATGGATATTATGAGGGTGATTGATTCATTATGACTTTGAAACTAACCCACATTCTAATTAAATTTTGAGGAGGAGACAATGACATATGCTAAAGGAACGTCCGTTGATGCTGGAAGATCAAAAGATGAAATTGAGCGAATGTTTGTACGATTTGGCTGTGATGATTATAGTTATGGCACGAGCATCGAAAAGAAAATAGCTTATGTGTCATTTAAATACGCTAATAAAAAGTATCTTTTTGATTTAAGTCTTCCTAATCCTGATGATTTTATGACTACCAAAAAAGGTAGAGATAGAGTACTTTCGGTTGCTCGAAAAGAATGGGAACAGGCAGTCAGAGAGAAATGGAGGCTGCTTGCTCAAATGATAAAAATGACATTGTTGTGGATAGAATCCGGAAGTGAGACGTTTGAAAGAGCATTCGCAGGAAGACTACTGACAAAAAGCGGTAAAACTATCGGTGATCTCATTTTGGACGATATTGAGCAGATTACTCAGGACTCAAAGCTGAAATTATTAAACTAAACACGGAGGAATGAAGGATGAAAAAGCTAACTCCAGGGCAGATTGAGATGTTAGAAATGGCTAAGAGATTCACAGATAAAAGAATAGCTTTCACTGTAACATCTAAAGAGTGGATAAATATTGCCATATCGCTTACGTTTAAGAAAGATAAACTACTTGTAAGTGGGTGGAAATCCGGAGAGGGTTTAGATAAATACATAGTACACAAGATCACCGCAGCCGGTCGCAAGGCACTGGAAGAGGGTATGTATGCCCTGAAAAAATTAGAGGCGCAAATTCATGCATAACCTGATTGACCAAGCTCGCATCGACCGGGGACTCTGGTGGCAGGAAGCACTCAGCTTGACCAGCGGGTGTACCCGTGCCGGCGCTGAATGTTTGAATTGTTGGGCTGAAGCCAATACGCACAAAAGACGAACAAGTAACTTCTATGCTTTTTTGACCGATGATAACGGTAGATGGAATGGAAATGTCACGTTTAATCATGAGCAGTTGAAGAAGCTTAATCGTAGAAAACCTACGGTATTCGCTGTCTGGAACGATCTGTTTCATGAGAAGATTACCCTTGAACAGCAGAAGATGGCTTTTGATGCCTTCCTGAAGCATCCTGAGCATGTGTTTGTGGTGCTCACCAAACGGGTTGACCAGATGGAGGTGTTTTCTGAATGGTATAGGACAAATACAGGATTAGAGAAATTCCCGCCTCATATCATCGGAGGTACGACTGCGGGAACCCAGAAGATGGTGGATGAGCGGATTTCTGTATTGCTTGGGTGTGGATTTTCTACTACGGTTGTCTCTATAGAGCCGCTGTTGTTTGAGGTTGGAATCGAGCCTTATCTGGAACATCCAGACTATGAGGATGGCGATAAACTTTCATGGGTAATCATCGGAGCCGAGTCAGGACCGAACCGCCGTAAATGCGAGACCGAGTGGATAAAAAATATCGTGCAGATCTGCGACGAATCTAAAACTCCCTGTCTCGTGAAGCAGATTCATGACAAAAACAGCAAGCTGATCAAGAAATTCAGCGACTTCCCTGAAAGTGTCAAAAAGAGAGAGTTTCCCGTAATTCAGCAATATGATCAGAATCCACTATTTGCGGATATGGCATGACTGACCTTCAGGCGGTAAAATGGAAGGTGTCGCACGATAATAAGCACTGCCACCATAGAATTCCAGCAGCAATAGACGGGTTTAATTGCACATGTCCTAAGCACAAAGACGCTCCCAAAAGAAACAGAGAACAATTTTATCCTGAATGTTCGCGCGAAAAATGCGCTTTGGTGATTCACGACAATCAAACGGCGTTGAACCTATGAAAAAGTATAGTATCATTCTCGCAGATCCGCCCTGGTCATTCAAGGCATGGTCGAATAAAGGCAAGGGTAGAAGTCCTGAGAATCATTACGACTGCCTCAACCTCGATCAGATATGCAGACTTCAGGTATCTTCGATCGCTGATGACAACTGCGCTCTTTTTCTATGGGTCACTTCCCCAAACTTGATGTGGGCTGAAAGAGTTATTAAAGCCTGGGGATTTGATTACCGGACGATCGTGTTCTACTGGGATAAAGAAACAAAGCGTGGTAAGGATTACTTTGGTCAGGGGTACTACAGCAGAGCGAGCCTTGAGATTTGCCTGCTTGCTATGAAGGGTCGACTCGAAGTCAAATCCCATTCTGTCAGACAAAAGATCAGAGCGAAGGTTAGAGAACATTCCCGCAAGCCAGACGAAACACACGATCTAATAGTTCAGTTATTCGGAGATTTGCCGAGGATTGAGCTATTCGCAAGGCAGAAGGTAGACGGATGGGATTCCTGGGGGAACGAGGTCAAGTGCGATATTGATCTGGGATTTGACCAGCAAAACCAGCTGAACCTATGAAAGCAAAGCGAGGAGGAGTTGTGGGCAGGAAGATTATCTTGGATTTGTGTGGCGGCACGGGTAGCTGGTCGAAGCCGTATCGTGATGCTGGCTACGATGTCCGGGTGATCACGCTGCCTGATTACGACGTGACTAAGTATGCGATTGAGGGTGAATTTATCATATTCTACGGTCAAGGGGGAGTGCCTGATTTGAAGATTGAGATAGCGTTGATTTACGGGATACTCGCTGCGCCGCCTTGCACAGAGTTCTCTAAAGCAAGGATATTGCGTAGTTATCCAAATGGAACTAACGCAAGAGATATAGATTTAGAGGGCGGATTGATACTTATTAATGTGTGTTTAAAGATTATTCAAATATGTCAATATAAAAAGAGAATCAAATTTTGGGCTTTGGAAAATCCAGTTGGTAAATTGAGGTGGTTTTTAGGAAGACCACCATTTACATTTCAACCTTTTGAATTCGGAGAAGGGTATTCTAAGCCAACAGATATTTGGGGATATTTTAATATACCTAAAAAATCAGATCAATTGCCAATTCCCTTACGACCTCGTGGCATAAGCAAGAATTGGATTAGGTGTTATCGTGAGCACAACTATCTTTCAATCTGTGATATACACAGAAGCGCAAAGCATCGATCGATCACTCCACAAGGATTCGCAAACGCCTTTTTTAAAGCTAATAGATAGGAGACCCAATGAACTCAAAAACGATACCACCGGAACCGGTCAAGCGGGATAATTACCACGAGCGGTTAGAAGAGCTGCGAGCTAAGCCGGTCAAGAAGCCGGTAGACAAAACACAAACAGAAAGGGAAAAAATGAGTGAAACAGGATCATCAGCAGAAATGCCACGTTACAGGTCTCACAAAGTGATACATGCACTTAAAATCCATGAAATTGACGTTAGTGTCAGCGACGGAGACGGGAGTGCGATAATCACTCCAGAAAAACCATACGCCCCGTTCAATGTTGATCGGAAATACATGGAAAAACACAAACCGGAAGTCGGTGGCTATTACGTTGTTTACAAAGATGGTTATACGTCGTTCTCACCGGCTGAGGCTTTCGAGAGCGGATACACGCTCATAGGTTAACTAACTTTGCCGGCTTCATCCCGGCAATAGCGGGTTAAAGTTCCCGCAAATCACAGCACGGGCGGAGAGACGGATCACGAGGCGAACGACTCCGTTAGAATCCTCCTCTGCCCGTGTCGATAAACGAAAGGAAAATGAGCTATGAAGTTTTGGCGTTGGATATTAATTATGATTGGTCTTATTTTGGCTTCTTGCCATGGAGACAAATCCAGATGGAGTGAGCCGAAGGAAATTACCGTAACTACCGAAATCGTCTATTCGTCAGAGAGGGATAGCATTTTGATAGATTCATTAATCAAAGCCGGGCACGAAATTGAAATTAAATTTAATACCTCACTGAGCGATAGTCCAATGGTTTTTTATATTGCTTGGCATCCCGATGTTGACCCGAAAACAGAGGAACACATCAAATACCCCACTCCGACCCCGTAGCTTGTACCGCTGTGAAGCATCAGGGCTGTTCGGCTTGGCAAATTACACTGAGGTGGAGAAACGTCGCTACGGCGATTTAAACAGGGAAAGGAGGTGATTAATATGAAACGCAAAAACAAAATTCAAAAGCAAATGGATAGAGATCTTGGACGAGATCCTGCGAGCATGACCAAAGGGAAGTAAGGGTGGGCACAGAAAGTCAAGTCGGTTGCAAACTGTCACCGACTCAAATCGAACTGTTAGGTAATCCCTAATAGTTGAAATCCAGTTATTAAGAAATCCTGAATAACTGAAACCAACCCGTTACAGATCGTAATGGGTTAAGGAGGAAAATTGAAAGTTAAAGAACTACAAGAAAAATTAATGTCGCTTGATGGCGAAAAAATTATTTGGATGTCGATCCCAATAGACAACACCACGTCAAATTTGCATCCAATAACTGATATTATGGTTTCCGACTCTGGTGGCTCCGCTTGGCTGACAACCGAAAGAAGAAATAAGGAAAGAAGATTGGTGTCCAATAGGAGAAATCACGACAGGAGAGAAAAGTGAATATTTACGAACAGATCAAAACCGAACGTGAATTCGGATACAACAGACCACTTTCACAATCACAACACCAAGCGGTCAATAGGGTTTATCCAGGATTAACAATCAAACATTGCGAAACAAGAAGGGAGCGACCATGAAAGCTGTGGGAACCCGTAAACTACACGTATCAGATAGTTTTAGCGGGAACGCCGAATAGCATAGCTTGTGCCACTGTGAAGCGTTAATGAAAATATCTTTAATAAAATTATTATATATACGGAAATAACTTGCAATCAATGCATACAATGTCTATATTGATTACAAGTTTAACCAAACAAAGATAAGGAGAACATAGTGCCTAATTTACAACAATTAGACAAGTTGTCAATTGCCTGGCTCGAAGCCAAAGCAGATGAAACAACCGCGAACAAAAAACGAGTCGCTATTGAGAAACAGCTACTCGAATTGTATCAATTTGATAAGCCGGACGGATCGAAAACATTCTCGGATACTACTGAAAACGCTCTTGTAAAAGTTACAATAACCAACAAAATTAATTTCAAGTTGGATATTGACGCTTACAGTGGTATTAAACAGGACACCGGCAAAACAATCGAAGAATCAATTCCCCTGGAAATCCGACCAGTGGATTACGTGCCAAAATTAATTCCTGCAGGCGTAAAATGGATTAAAGAAAATAAGCCGGAAATTGCTCGGATGCTGTCACATTGCATTACTGAAAAACCTGCTAAAACTGGTGTCAAGGTTGTGAGGGAGAATATCTGATGGCTATTTCATTAAAGAGCTTATCGGTGTCGAAAGTCGAAGCATATCGGATGCTAATTTATAGCCTGGCAGGGATCGGCAAAACGACACTGGCATCCAAAATCAATAACAATATTTTTGCTGCAACGCAACGAGGATTTGGCAGTAAGGAAGTCCCTTTCTGGGATGTTACCACTTATCAAGATATGATCGACATTATTGGAGTTCTATACAATGATGAACACAATTTTACCACTCTGACACTTGATATGGTTACAGGATTCGAAACTATTATCCACAATAAACTCCTCAAAGATGAAGACGTTGCAACGCTTGAAAACGTAGGCGGCGGTTGGAATAAATGGCTTCTTCAAGGAATTCCACTCTGGCATGAAATTCTTGACGGACTGGATGCTTTACGCAGGGACCGCGGGATCAATATTATTCTACTTGGTCATGCAATCGACAAACAGGAAAAACCTCCAAATATGGATCCGTACAATAAGTACACGTTAAGCTTGTTGAACAAACATATTGCACCGCTTATTTACGGCTGGGTGGACTGTATTTGTTTCTATCATCAAGAAGTATTGACAAAAACAGTCACAGGTAGCAGCAAGAAAAACCCAAAAAAGCAAGCTGCTAAAATCAATCGTGTTATGCATTTTGCTGAACAGCCATATGCGTATGCGAAAAACAGATTTTTCGACGATCCGAATAAAATTGAGATGACACCAGATTGTTCTGAATTTCTAAACCTATTTGGATTTAACTCATAAACAACAAACAAAGGAGAGCCTAAAATGGCAAAACTTCCAGAACAATTCAACGCAGACAATCATGAACCGGCACAAGAATTTTCAACTTATCCAGCAGGAGATTACATCGCTGAGATCGTTGACGCTGATTTAGTCGACACAAATTTAGGTGACGGTCAATATGTTAACGTCGAATATGAATTCATTGACTGCGAACAAAATGGCGATTACGTTGGACGGCATTACTGGGATACATTTAACCTGGTGAATAACAATCCGACAGCAGTTGAGATTGCACAGCGTCAATTCTCATCACTTTGCAGGGCAATAGGTAAAATGATCGTTGACGACACTGAAGAATTACTGAATACACCGACGCTGGGATTAAAGATTGGTGTCAAGAAAGCGAAAAAGAAGGATATTGAGAACGGATATCCGGACGACAAAAACAAGACGCTGGCATGGAAAAAGCTTCAAGTTGGCACGTCAGAACCCACTGCATCAGCTCCGGTGAAAAAAGCAACATCTACAGCCACTCCGGAAAAGACGCCCATGTCCACTCCATCTCATCCGTGGAAAAAGTAATATGCCAGAGAAACTCAAAACCATGAGCTTTCGTCTTCCGGTGTCATTGATTGACCGAGTAAATGATGTGGCTTATTGGACACGTGTATCTATCAACAGTATAGGAGTTGATGCTGTTACGGCGGAAGTTAAACGTCTGGAAGATGAATTCAACAACGGCAAGGAATTCAAGCCCAGACCGGTAAAGTAATCCATCTTAATCATAGCGGGCTGTATAAGCTTGCAGTCCGCTATTTAACTAAAGGAAGAAAATCATTATGAGTAATGCTTTTAAAAAACTTGCTAAAGATGTGGCAGCTAATATTGACATCGATAAATGCATTCAGGTCTCTGAGCCAGATATTGATATAGATATCTCACTTCTTGAGCAGGAACTCGAGGACTACTTTAAGGGAAAAGGATTTCCTGAGCCGATTACAGAATTAACATCTGATTCATTTATTATAATCCAACCAAAAAAACATCTCGGATCTGCTCATGTAGTTTGTAGCGAGATAATGGCTAAGATTTCAGATGTTATTGTCAATTTGGGTGATGCTAATATTATGAGAAACAAATAGAGTGAAGATACCACAAAAGGCACTTCACCGCAAGATTTACGATCACTATATAAAAACGAACGGCGATGGTTTCAGGAATCATCTCGGCGCCAGCGTTATCGGAAACAAGTGCATACGAAATCTTTGGTACGGTTTCAGATGGACGTTGCCGACAATGTTCGAGGGTCGAATGCTGCGCCTTTTTGAAACTGGACAGCAGGAAGAAGAACGTATCATTCGAAACTTGCGTAATATAGGGATTGAAGTTTGGGATGAAGATGAAAAAGGCGACCAATTCAGATTCAAAGCATTGGGCGGACATTTTGCCGGATCGCTTGACGGAGTTGTTTTAGGCATTCCTGAGAGTCCTAAAACACCACACTTACTGGAATGCAAAACAGCTAATGATCAAATATTCAAACTAATTCAGAAAAATGGTGTTCAGGCAAAGAAACCTGAACATTACGCACAAATGACAATCTATATGGATTTCCTTGAACTTACCCGGGCTTTATACTTTGTTGTTAATAAAAACACCGATGAGATATATACTGAACGTATCAAGGAAGATCCGACAGAGGCAAAACGATTCATTTTGAAAGCCGAGCAAGTTATTCGAAGCTGCACACCTCCTCAGGGAATTTCTGATAACCCGAGTCACTGGGAATGTAAATTCTGCGATTACTGGAAACTCTGCTTTGATGAGTTTGTTCCGGTAGTCAATTGCCGAACCTGTGTTCATTCTACGCCTATTGTTGATGATCCGGATTTAAAAAGGGTATGGTTCTGTGAATTCTGTGTCGGGATCCCTAATCGCAATACTCATAATTACATCCTCAACCAGCCTAAACTCGGCTGTAGACAACATCTTTTCATACCTGACTTAATACCTTATGCAGAGTCAATAAATGCAGACACAGACGGTAACTGGATTGAATACGTACATAAACGGGATGGCAATGTATTCAGGAATGTCTCAAGAGGACACGAAATTCATGGTCAGTCTCTTTCGAGTGATCAATTGACGAGCGTTGAGGGATGAGTAATTGGGCTAAGTTACAAAATCTCTTTCCTGAGAATCTGTACACCGGCGAGGGAGGCATCCTGCTGCAGGGTGATTGTCTTGACATCATGAAGCGTATGCCTGATGGCTGTGTTGATCTGGTGGTTACCGATCCGCCGTATAATATCGGAGATTCCAGTAAAATAGCCTTTTCGGAAGGGAAACCTTATTCAAATAAAGAGCTATGGGGAAGCTTTGAACCTACAGATACAGACAGATGGATGCAATTTTTATTGGAATATTTTGAGGAATGCTATCGTATATGTTCTGGATCAATAGTTGTGTTTTATGATAGGTTTGAAATTACTAAAATTAAAGATATGCTTCAATCCATTGGTTATTATCCCAAAAACATCATCGGGTTTGTTAAGAAAAATCCCGCTCCACATCTTAGAAAAACTGGGTTCAGGAGTGATTACGAACTTGCTGTATTTTGCCAAAAGAATAAAGGTAAAGATACTTTCAATTTTTTGACTCAAAAAGAAATGACATCACTGGATCATGTTTGCATAAATGGTGAAAAGGTTAGTAAGCATCCTACAGAAAAGCCATTGAGTGTAATTAAAAAATACATAAGAATAATGTCAAATCCCAGTGATGTTGTACTTGATGGTTTCGCTGGTAGTGGCACGACACTCGTAGCCGCCAAGCAGTTAGGACGTAAATTTATCGGAGTGGAAATCGAACCAAAGTACATTGAAATTTGCCAGCAACGGTTAGCGCAGGAGGTGTTGAAGCTGTGATCCTTCGTGACTATCAAAGTGAAGCAATAGAAAGCATCTATAATTATTTTGAGTCGTTTTCTGGCAACCCACTCATTGTTATGCCAACAGGATCCGGAAAGTCCTTCGTCATTGCTGATTTTTGCAGACAAGTAATTGAGCCATATCCCGATCAGCGCATTATGATTATTACGCATGTTAAAGAACTAATTGAGCAAAATTATCTTGAACTCTGTAAAATCTGGCAACTCGCTCCTGCAGGTATATACTCAGCAGGGCTTAACCGGCGAGATTTAACGCAACCAATTATATTCGCCGGAATCCAGTCGGTTCATTCCAAATCTGAGGAATTTGGTAAATTCGATCTAATTTTAGTTGACGAAGCGCACTTGATTCCACAAAATACAAATACGATGTATCAGCGTTTTCTTAAAGATATGCTCAGCCAGAATGAACAACTCAAAGTAATCGGCTTCACCGCTACGCATTACAGGCTTAATAGTGGATTACTCACTGAAGGCGAAAACAGAATTTTTACTGATGTATGTTACGAGGTTTCAATTCCACGCTTGATTGACGAAGGCTATCTTTGTAATCTGAAAACCAAAGGTGGTTTGACTAAATATGAACTCGGTGGCGTGAAAACACGAGGTGGAGAATACGTTCCCGCAGATCTTCAAACAGCCATGAATCAACCGTCATTGACCGAAACCGCTGTTTCTGAAATAATCGACTATGGAGTCAATACACTCCCTAAACGCAAGAGTTGGCTAATTTTCTGTGCTGGCATTCAACACGCGCAGGACGTTTGTGATGAGTTAATTACCAGGGGCATTGACGCACGAACAGTTAACGGAAAAACACCCAAAGGTGAGCGCGACCAAACAATTAAAGACTTTAAAAATCAGAAATTCACAGCTCTAACAAATTGCGATATCCTTACAACCGGTTTTAATGCACCGGCAACGGACCTGCTTGTTATGCTTCGACCAACTAAATCAACTGGATTATATGTTCAAATGATTGGACGTGGATCACGAAATTTCCCAGGCAAAGAAAACTTATTAGTTCTGGACTTTGCTGGAAATATTGCCAGACATGGACCTATTGACCAAATTAAACCAATGAGCAAAAAGAAACGAGGCGAGGATGAGCAACATATTAATTTGGCTAAGGAATGTCCGATCTGTCATTCACTAATTTCAATAGGTTTCAGAGAATGTCCTGATTGCGGTTATCTCTTTCCGGAATCTGAAATTAAGCACGATGAAACTGCAACAAATTTGAATATCCTATCAACTCCTGAATGGGCGGATGTAATCTATATTGAATATAATATTCATCATAAACTCAATAAACCTGAAAGCTTGAGAGTTACTTATTATTCAGGAATGAGTAATTATAGTGAATGGGTCTGCTTGGAACATAAGGGCTATGCCAGAACGTCAGCGCGTAACTGGTGGAGGGAACATTGCAACCGGGAAAACACGCCGCGAGTAGTTAAAACAATTTCTGAAGCGTTTGAACATTTGCACAAGCTGAAACGTCCTTGCAAGATATTGATAAGGGAAGAAGGAAAATACATTCGTGTTATTAAGCGAGTTTTTGATCCGGATCATATTCCTGAAACAAATCATGATGAACCGCCGGATTTAAAAGAAGCCCTGGTAATTGAAGAAGTTATAGTTGACGAGGAGCCGTTCGATGAAGAGGAGGAGGCTCCTTTTTAATATTTATCTTAAAAATAATCCAGATAACACTTGCATACTATGTTTACATTGTATATATTGTATGCAGTTGAATTAACAACAAACCACCAGGTTATTTTTTGAAAGGGACACCAAATGAAAGTATCCGTAACAACATCAGAGAGTCAATTTCCTGCTGATAATGACAAGGTAATTCGAGACACTAAGAACAGGGATGATTTTAATCCCTTGAATACAATTACAAAGACCTTTAAAATGCTTGGAAGTTCTCACGAGGTCACATTGACTACGATCTGTAAGGAAACCGGGCAGATAGTGACCTATACCAACAGCGAGCTTTCGATCAATACATTTGACTAACCCTCAGCCTGCACACTACCGGAACGAGTTGACAAGAGCCGGTATAATTAAGTAAACGAAAGGATAAACAAATGATAGTCACACTGAAACAACTGAAAGAGCTTGATGCTTGTGAAGATCAAGCTGAGTTATTTGAAAAACTATTCGGGAATCAGGTTAAGATAACGAAGAAACTTTGCCAGAAACACGCTCGCGATTTTGACTGGAACTGGGTGGCAAATAAACTTTTAACACAATCTCAAAGTGAAATCTACGAAGTTGCGAGAAAACCACACTGGGACG
>SDBT01002828.1_pt1 | contig 30329 bp, 28 predicted proteins | sample 2277101 | NCBI WGS metagenome assembly SDBT01 (sample SAMN10404973, study PRJNA504765) | marine sediment metagenome | isolation source: marine sediment core GS10_PC15, 103 cmbsf | place: Arctic Ocean: Southern Knipovich Ridge | collected 2010
TAAAGATGGAAAGCTTTAAAGATGGGTGGAGAAATCTGAAATTCCTATTTAAAAAGCGATTATCTCAATAAATCACGATTAAATCTATATATGAAAATTGGGATGACTCAATAAAAATACATACAACATACAAGAAATGGTACAATGGATATTTTCATCATTATTATTTATTAAATTACTAATTAATTTTATATACCCTCCACGTTATGCTATTGCTTATAAGGGGAATAACGTGAAAAGAAAGAAGAAGATTGGAATATATTTTAAGGCTGGTATAATAATATTAGTAACATTGGCTTTTATAATGCCAGGATCAAGTACAATAAGCAAAACATTCAATAGAGAAGAAATTGACAGAGATCATTCTGTTACCATTAAACAAGCACAAGAAATGATTGAATCACAAGAAACAATTTTATTAGACGTGCGAGGGAATCAAGATAGCCCCTATGTTAATGGAGCAATTCCCATAACTTTAACAGATTTGGGATGTGACAGCTGTTTATATAAAAAGATCGGAATATACGAAAATATCATTGTCTACTCAGAAAATAATAAAATTAGAACAGAAGCACTAAACTTACTAGATAGAAATGATTTTAATGTATATGTATTAACAGAAAAACCTAATTCAGATGATTTTTCTTATGTACGTTATTCGATTGACACTGAAAACGAGTATAATGACGAAGATTCTTCAGATGAAATATATTTTCAAGTAGATTTAGCAGGTACTGATGCTAGAGTTCAAGCTTATGAAAGAAATGGACGAATACAAAGACTTTCTGGAGAAGCTTTTTCATTTGGAGAAACTCCAGATGAAAGCGCAGAATTATTTCTTAATTCAAATGCTAATTTATTTGGTGTTGATTCAACAGATCTTATCCCAATTGGACCATTTCCAGATGGAAGACACATTCAACCTATTATGTATGAAAAAGATCAAGGATCATACAAATTTATGGGAGTTTATTATGCACAATATAAAAATGGAATCCCTGTTTATGATTCACGTATTGTATTACTTGTTCGAAATGAAGTAGGATATCCGCTTGTACTTGTCTCTGTTGATCTTCGAAATCTTGAAGGATTTGAGGTTAATTTGGGTCAGGCATTAAATCCTGATTTTGGCATATCAAACGCAAAGAAGGTTTCGCCAAATTTAGAATACTTTACAGAGCCAGAATTAGTTATATGGGCTGGAGTTGATGATATGATTGTTGAACCGATTCTAACCTATTTCTTTATTGGTGAAAATATTCAAAAATATGGTGATGATACGCCTGAAAAAGAGCTTTTTATAACAGATGTGACTACTGGAGACATTCTCTACAATGAAAACCTAATTCTATCTGTTGACGTCATAGGAAATGTTCAAGGTATGGCTACTGAGGGAATAAAAGCGGATATCTGCAATGATGAAATTCCTTTCCTATTGCCTTATGCTCGAGTAAATATTGGCGGAACGGTTGCATATGCAGATGAAAACGGAGATTTTATCATTCCAAATCCTGGTTCTAGTGCCGTAGATGTAGAATCACGACTCCGTGGCCAATGGTTCAGAGTCTTTAATCAGGGAACAGGTGGAGACGCGGTGTTGTATGCATATGATGTTATACCACCAGGACCTGTTTATTTTATGCATAACGAACTTAATACTGATGAATATTTAAGAGCTCAAGTCAATGGATATCTGCAAGCCAATGTTGTCCGAGATTACACTCTTACCTATAACCCAGAATATCCAGGTTTACAACAAAGTGAATTTCCAGTAAATGTTAATTTAAATGATGATTGTAATGCATATTATGATTATAGTTCAATCAATTTCTTTAGATCTGGAGGAGGATGTGCAAATTCAGCATTTTCAACTGTTATTCATCATGAATATGGTCATCATCTGGTAGCAATGGCTGGAAGTGGTCAAGATGCCTATGGTGAAGGTATGGGTGACGTTATGGGAGTATTGATCACAGATATGCCTGAACTTGCCTGGGGATTCTTTGGTGACTGTAATGATTACATGAGAACTGCTAATAATGATTTACAGTATCCATGTAGTGGAGAAATCCATTATTGCGGACAGCTAATCTCAGGATGTGTTTGGGACACCCGAAACGAGCTTTTAGTTACAAACCCAACCACGTATCGTGATATTATCTCTAACCTAGCAATTAATGCCATGCTGCTGCATACTGGATCATCTATTACTCCCGCGATAACGATTGATTACCTTACCTTAGATGACGACAATGGAAATATCTATGATGGAACACCCCATTACAACGAGATAGCAGCAGGATTTGGTGCGCATAATATGGATGCACCGCCACTCTTGCTACTTGAGTTTGCATTTCCAGATGGATTGCCAGAATATATAATACCAGAAGGAGGAACAACAATTAGAACAATTGTTGATGGAGTGATATCTGAACCTGAACCAGACACAGGGGTATTATATTTCAATGAAGGAGAAGGTTACGAAGAAATACCAATGACTGAGATAGAACCAAATATTTACGATGCAATATTCCCAGATACAGAATGTGGCACTCTCATATCATATTACTTTTCAGCAGAAACTACAGACGAAGAGATACAATATTGGCCTTGGGATGCTCCAGATAACGTATTTTACACAATATCTGCAAATGAAGTAGAAGTTGTATTAACAGATGATTTCGAGTTAGATCTTGGATGGACTGTGGAAAACAGTGGATCACTTACTGCTGGTGCATGGGAAAGAGGCGCTCCAATCGGTGGTGGTGGCCGAGGTGATCCTCCAACTGATTATGACGATTCTGGAAATTGTTACCTTACAGACAATGCATACGGAAATTCTGATGTTGATGATGGTTATACCTGGTTAATATCACCTACAATAGATCTTAACGATGGAAGCAATGCCAAAATCGATTATGCCTTATGGTATACGAATAACTTTGGAGGTGATCCAAATAATGATTATTTCAAAGTATATGTATCTGATAATGATGGGACAGACTGGACTCTTGCCGAAACAATTGGGCCTACAACTATATCTGGATGGAAAGAATATAGTTTTATGGTAGGAGATTTTGTATCTCTCACTGATCAAATAAAAGTTAGATTTGAGGTTTCAGATCTTGCTGGAGGATCTATAGTAGAAGCAGGAATTGATGCAATAAGTGCAACAATAATTCATTGTGGTGAACCAACCATTCCTAATCTAGACTGTGAGGGTACACTGAGCTGGACAGATATAGAACCTGGTTCAATTGTAACTGGAGAAATAATTATCGAAAACATTGGTGAACCCATATCTAGACTTGACTGGGAGGTTGCAGAATGGCCAAACTGGGGAACATGGACATTTGAACCAGATAGTGGAATAAATCTAAAACCAGACGAAGGTGAACTAACTATACAAATAGAAGTAATTGCACCAGATGATCCAGAAACTGATTTTGAAGGAGAAGTTAAAATAGAAAATAGCGAAAACCCAGATGACTACTGTACTATAGAGGTATCACTTGCAACACCAGAAAATCAAAATTCACAGGTACTGCAATTCTTAGAAAGATTTCTGGAACGCTTTCCACATTCATCTCAAATAATGAGAACTCTACTAGGTCTATAGGTGTTTAACGCACCTCTTTCTTCTTTTTTTCAAAATCTTTTAACTCTTTTGGTTATACTTCTTCTCTCTGAGTGTAATTTTTATTCAAAAAACGAATCAATTAAAATAAAACCCATTTTTAAACAAAAACTATTCAACTTATACATATATCCCCTTTTTGATAGTATGGACCCTTTTATGTTGTTTTGGACATTTCTCATAGGAATAATTGTTGGAGTAATTGGTGGAATATCACTTGTCTATAGGGCAGCAGTATCACCTCTGCATCACAAAATAGAAAAACTGTCAACAGAAAAACAATCCCTTTCAACAACATATGGAAAAATAACAGAGCAATTCGCTCCATTTATGAATAATTATCCGTATTCAACAAAGCATTTTCGATTTATAGGAAGCCCCATCGATGGAATACAATTCAATGAAAACCAAATACTTTTTGTCGAATTCAAAACAAATAAATCAAAACTAACAAATACTCAAAATAAGATAAAAAAACTAGTAAAAGAAAGAAAAATCGCATGGTTTGAATTCAGAATGAAATAAACCTACTTCAAAGCTTCTTTCTTCCCACTATAGAAATCCCTATTTGGACTTAAAAGATCAAAAACCTTTTTCTCAACAACAGGGGCTCCCCTCGATATAAGGTGTGCAAGATTTAATGCAACACCTGGACCCAGCATAAGCCCTTGTCCACACATTCCAACTCCAAGATAAAATCCTTCAACTCCTGCTGGTTTGCCAACGACTGCAACACCATCAGGTGTCATTGGGTACAGCCCCCGCCAAAGCCTTCGAATGGTGAGATTTTTAAATCGTGGAATAAGATCGACAAGTCTTCTTGCCATTATAGGCATAAACTCTGATGTAGAACTTCTATTTTCTCCTGGAAATATCTTAATTGGTGTGTAACAAAAAATTATTTGTCCTTCTGAGTTTTGACCAAAATAAAAATTATCAGTCTTTCCTTCAGATCCAGGACGTAGATCAACAATAAGTGGATCAAGAAATGATTGTATCGGAGCAGTAATTCCTGCTTCATGACTATCAGGATTGACAGGGATATCTAGGCCAGCCATTTTACAGAGAGCTGAAGCATGGGCTCCTGCGGCATTAACGATTGCATCAGCTAAGTATTCTCCTTTTGTTGTTTTAATTCCTTTAATCGTAAGGTTTTCTTTTTCTCCCTTTGTAATAAGCCCGATGACGCTTTCACGATAATGAAACATTGCTCCAAGGTTCATCGCTTCATTCGTGAATGATTCTGATGCAAGTAGGGGGCTTACCTGTCCATCATTTGGCGAGAATGTTCCACCGATAAGTCCATTTTTGTTTATCCCTGGAACAATTTTCATAATATTTTCATCTTCAACCCAATCGATTTCGAGTCCATATTTTTTTTGAATGGGAAGAATTGATTTGAGAATGTTTTCTTCTTTTTCCCTAAAGACGGGAAAACAATAGCCTCCTTTCTTCCAACCGATATCTGTTCCAGTTTTTTCCATCCAACCTGAGAAAATTTCAAGGCTCTGTAGGCAAATCTGTATTTTTGCAGGATCTGAATGCGTCGCTCGAACGCCACCAATTGCTGCCTTGTTTTGCCCTTGACCCGACGAGGAAAGTTCATCGACCACGAGTACTTTTAGCCCTTCTTCTACAAGAAAATAAGCAGTAGGAGCTCCAACTGAACCTGCTCCGATGACAATAGCATCGAATTCTTGTTTCACGTTTCTTCCTCCTTGAGAAACGATTTGAGAGGTACTTCTTGAGTAAAAGGACGATCCACTGGTGATTCAACATTTTTTATATCAATTCCTAGTTCTCTGAAGATACGCATAATAAGCTCAGTACACGTTTTTCCACCGCAGGGCCCCATTCCCACGCGAAGCGCAGCTTTAACCGCATTAATATCCCTTGTACCAGTTTTTTTAATATAATCAACAATTTCTTTTTTTGTAACTCGTTCGCAACGACAGATAACAATTTCATCATCAGAAGGTGTCTTAATTGCTTTTAACTCTGTTTTCTTTTTTTGAGGTTGTTTTATTCTGATTCCTGCAACAAGATCTACCTCGTTGAAGGGGACATCTAGAGATAATAGACGTCTTCTATCCTGCCATTTCGACTCTTTTACCGCAATTACGTTTCCCTTACCGATTATTTCTCCTTTCATTCCTGTTGTTATTACTTTCTGCCCAAGCTTAATAGTACCATCTGGTAGTTCCCACGGGATGATGACGCGTGCGGTTTTTTTTGCTTCATTATATCCTTTATCAACAAGAGTTATAGCAAGACCAGGACAGATAGATACACATCGGCAGCATCCAAGACAATCTCCTTCAAACTGTGGTCTTCCCATCATCGAAGATTCCTTTATTTTTATACTTTGCAAAACACATGCTTCAGTGCAGGGGTTGCAGGGTATTTCTTGAACGCAGCGGATCAATGGATATACATCTTTATCTTTTGAAACAGAATATGATTTTTTTACAGGTCCGGGTCGACTACGAAGAATCTCAACCATCTCTTGCCATTCAGGTGGTATTTCAACATCATATCCCATATCAATAAGCATCTGCCTTGCTGTTATACGACCAGAAAACATTGCAGCAGAGGCCTCTGCAATAATATCAGCATCTCCTGCAGCATAGGTTTTCAATCCAAATGTTTCCGCTTGTTTTTTAAGCTCATCAACAGAAGTTAAACCTACAGCTATAAGTAAGGTATCAGCTTCAAATACTTCTTCAGTACCTGGTATCGGTTGGAATTTATTATCTATCCTGCAGATTATGACACGCTTGAGATGATCCGATCCTTCAGCTCTGAGTACCGTATGTGACGTGTAGATGGGAATGCCTAGACGTTTGATTTTATCTAGATGCACCTTATACCCACCACATTCTGGAAGTGCTTCAACGATTCCTATAACATCGATTCCAGCCTGTAGAGCGTGATATGCACCGATAAGACCGACGTTTCCTCCGCCAACAATGAAAAGTTTATCAGTTGGTTTAATGAGATCTCTATTAACTAGTGTTTGAAATGCACCAGCGCCATAGACTCCGGGAAGATCACAGCCAGGAAACGCAAGTGTTTTCTCTCTAGCACCTGCGCTCACAAGTAATCTTTCTGGTTTGACAAGTGTATAGATACCATTTTTTATAATCCCGACAAAACCATCAGCAAAGATGCCTACAACAGGAGAGTTTGTCCATATATCTATATTTTTATCATTTTCCACGAGAGATGCGAGATCATCACCGATATCCATACCGCGAGTACCTGCAAAGCAGTCTCGGATTGATCCGAAAAAGTTATGGGTTTGAAGACTGAGTTTACCACTAAGTTCGGTTTTGTCATCGCAAATGATACAATGCACACCCATTTTCCCCAGCTCTATTGCAGCAGACATACCTGCAGGCCCACCTCCTATGATGAGAACTGTGGTGTCAACAACAGGTGTTTTTCCTCCTTTTTTAACTGTATCATCGTCTTTCAAAAGTGCGGGAAGGCCATCCATGGATCTTACTTCCATACCTTCTTCAACGGGAGTGACACATGATTTTACTGGAATTTTATCTGCTAATACTAAACACTGAGAGCATTGACCATTTGCACAGAACATTCCCTGAGGTGAGCTATCTTTTGCATGATGACCAAATACATGTATTCCCTGGGCAAATAAGGCTGAGGAAATTATCTCCCCTGGTTTTGCCGTGAGTTTTCTACCGTTGAAGGTGAAATGTATGGAGGTGGGTGTTTTATCTTCTGATAAGATAGGATGTTTTCTTATCCTCGCTTCTATCATCATATATCACCTTCCAAAGACAAGCGAATGAGTCTGTACACATCAGTTATCTCAATATCTACCCGTCGCCAGGAGCCTTTTCTTTGGTTCATGAGAAGATGCGATTCACAATATGGCGAGGTGCATACAATCATATCTGCACCCTTGTTTTTCGCTTCGTTCAGGAGGTGTAAAGTCGATTCTTTGTTTTCTCTGTTTATCTGTTCAAATCCTGTATGTCCACATGTTTCTTTTAGTTCAACAATTGTTATTCCGGGGGTATTGTTGAGTAGTTTTTTAGTGGTTTCATAGAATGGATCTGTTTTCATAGCACAGGCGTGATGGATGGCGACAACCTTTTTTACAGGAGATAATTTTTTAGATTTAATAATTTTTAATAGTTCATCAGGAAGAGCAGATATGTTACCGTATTTTTTATCCTCAGATAGTGAGACATAGGCTTCTGGTGTTCCAAGGATAAGTTTCGTTGGATTTACTTTCTTTAATGCCTGGATATTTTTTTCCGCTATTTTTGATACAATTTCTTTTATTCCTTCTGCTTTTATTTGTAGCAGCCCTCTTCCTGGACAAGAAAAATCTTCAATAACGCCAGTACTTATCCTGAGTTCTTTGAGTAGTGTATGTATCGCTTGGCGGGTTTTGCTGAGGTCAAAGAGTTTATGAACGTCTCCTATCATATGGAGCATTGGCAGGCATCCTTCGAAAAAGGCAACGCTTCCTTGTTTTGCATGTGGCGGGTAGATAAAATCTTCGGAAGGCTTTATATCAGGATTTGCTCCCATAATTCTTAGAAGTATGATTGACTCATTTAATGGATTTGTATTAAATTGTAATGTTGGTATACTGAGTTTATTGAGTTTCTTATGATCAAGTGAGTGTGAAAACTCTTTTAGAAATCTAGATGGATCAGTATTCTTTTTGACAGCTACATATTGTATTCTCTCAGGAGAAACACCAACGAGTTTCAAGAGATTCTTTGCCCTTTGAACCACATCAAAAGGTTGATCTTCTCCGGGGAGATAATGTGATCCTGTCTGTTCATCAGGACCGATGAGGAGAACTCCTCTGCCAGAGTGAGCCAGAGCCCTTATTAAAAAGGATGGGGATGGTTTTCTTGCAGACATCACTTCAACGACACCGTCATAGACACCAAGAGCAGGTGATGGCGTAGTCCAGTAGCTCATCAAAGCTTTTACACCCATATATGGTGTTTTTTTCTTTTCTAAACGTGAAAGTATTTCATCATCTGACATGTAATCCTGCGATATGGCACCAGAAGGACAGACGGAAACACAAGCACTGCAGGATGCACATGTGTCGTGGAATACTTCAGCTACTGTTGCTTCATTTTTTTTGAATACAGTTCGTATCGCTTTATATGAGCAGACTTCTTCACAGCGTCCGCAGCTTATACAAAGAGTGCTGTCAACTGCTGCAGTTAGATTAAAAAGTTGTATTGGTTTTGTTTTTCCATCGGATTTTATTGTAAAACTTGATGACCCTTTTTTAATTACTTCCAAAGAAAGCTGAGACGGTACTTTCAGGAGAAATACGGTATCTTTTATTTGAGCAATTACTTGTTTATGGTCACAATGAGGGAGACATACAACACAAGATGAGCATGGTCCGCAGGTGAAGCATCGGGATGCTTCTTCAACAGCTTCAAACTCTGTAAATGCCTTTTCAACTTCTATAAATGAGGTAATGCAGTCTTTTTTCTCTAAACGCTTTGGTGAATACAAAAAATGAGAACTTTTTTGTTTTTTGAGAACAATTGGTATTGTTTTTTTCAAACACTCTTCTCTAGAAAGATTGATTCCTCTTAAGTATGCATCAATACCCTTTGCTGCTTCATGTCCACGGCCAATAGCTTCGACAACTGAAGAAGACCCGGTTTCCACATCACCTGCGGCAAAAACTCCTTTTATTACGGTTCGTCCGTATTCTTCAACGTTTATTCTCCCTTGAGATGTAGTGAGTGAAGCGTCTTTTATAGATTCAACATCTGGTTTTGCTCCAACAGCAGGGATGATGATATCTGCATGTATGATAAATTTACTGTTCTCTATGGGTATTGGTCTTCTTCGTCCTGAATCATCTCGTTTTCCTAGTTTTGCCTTAAAAAACTCAATCCCTGCTACTTTTCCTTTTTTAACAACTATTTTTTTTGGTATCGCAAGTGTCATTATTTTTATGTCTTCTTTTTTTGCATCCTCTATTTCTTCATGTTCTGCAGGCATCTCTTCAAATCCTCGACGATACACGAGGGTAACTTTTTCTGCACCAAGTCGAACTGCTGATCGTGCTGCATCAAATGCGGTGGAGCCTCCACCAATAACCACTACTTTTCCAATTATCTTTTTTGAAGTATCAGTGTTTACTGTCTTTAGAAATAATAATGCATCGATAACAGCTTCGGCGTTCTCTCCTTCAATACCTAACGTGAGCGATTTTGGAGTGCCACATGCAATGAGAACAGCAGAATATCCTTTCTTTAATAATGAGAGGGGATCATCAATTCGTATCCCTGTTTTTATTTTGACTCCTAATTCTTTTATCCAATCGATTTCTCTTTTTAGAATTCGATCAGGAAGACGATAGGGCGGGATGGCGTAGCGAAGCATTCCTCCGGGATCGTTTTTTTCTTCAAAGACACAAACAAAATATCCCCTGCGTATGAGATCCACTGCTGCGGAAAGACCCGCCGGCCCTGCTCCTATTATTGCTATTTTTTCATCATATATTTTTTCACAAGATTTCATAACTAATGCCCTACGGGCAAGCTCGTAATCAGATGCATATCGTTTGAGAGCACGAATGGAGATACAATCACCATCTTCATTTTGTTCGCAGCTCTGTTCACAGGGTCGAGTGCAGACTCTTCCACAAACTGCGGGAAAAGGATTTGCTTCTCGTATTACTCTCATTGCTTCTTCAAATCTTTTATTTGCAATAAGGTTGACATATGCTTTAACGTTGATACCTGCAGGACATGCTTGAGAGCATTTGGGCGGTTCTCCCTTCTCAATTATATATTCTTCATCGCCTCCCGTAAGAACACCATGTTTTCCGCCTATTATCGATTCTGCATCAAAATAAAAATCGTCTTGTCGAGATTCTTTTTTAAAATCTTTTCGAGGACTAGTATTTTTTTGCAATGCATGCCTCCAAAATCAGCAATCCAGCAACTCTATAAAAAACTATTACCTAAGGTGAATATATCATCGAATCTGCACATCTTTTATTGGATGATGTCTCTGAGCAAGCTTACGAATCATATTGATGTTTCTTCCGCCTTTTCCGATAAGCTTTGATTTTTCTCGAGGACTCACCTCAATTCGTATCATACTTGCCTCTTCAGCTCCATCAATAGTGATGGTATTTATCTGATAGGGTTTACAGAGATTACGGATGAATCGCTCTTTATCATTATCAAATTCAACAAATTTTACGTTTTTCTTAAAAAGAGAGCGGAGTTTCTCTAAATTCTTTGCCTTACTTCCAATAGCAATACCAAGTTGTCCTTTTTCGACAACAAAAACGATACGGTCATCTTCGACAAGGCAGTCTTTAATGCCTGCTTTTGTGTATTTACTCGCCATATTGATATATTGTACTGTTTCATTAGAAAAAGTGATTTCTACCATATTATTATTTTCCTTTTTTGACAAGTTGCAGTATGCTTGATTCACCTTCGTCGATTACTGCAAAGGCAGATACTGCAAAGTTTTTCCCACAAGCATATCCAAGTTCTACACCATTAGAAGTATAATTATAAATTGGTACTTTTTTTTCTTTTGCTATTGCACTTAGTTCTTCGTTATATGGACAATTATTTGCCATGACGATTAGCTTGGCAGTACCTGTGTTTATCGCTGTTTTTGTCTGTTTTTCACCTATTTTTACAGTTCCTTTTTTTACAACGCTTTTTAACGTTTTGTTTACATCTACCATTTTACTTTCCCTTCTTCTTTTTTGGTTTTCCCAGTTCCATAACAAGCTCAACAGCACCAGTACCAAGATTGACGGGTTGTCCGACAATAATGTTTTCAGCAACGCCATTTAAGGTATCTGCTTCTCCTCTTTGACTTGCAAGAAGCAGATGATTCACCGTGATTTCAAATGCTGCTCTTGAGAGAACAGAGCTTTTTTCACCGCTCACCCCATGTCTTCCAATTGCTCGTACTGTCCCATCGGCAGTCATTACATCTGCAACAAGCATGATGTGCCTGAGATCTACATTGAGTCCTTGTTCTGAGAGAGTGTTATGTGCCTCTTGGATGATCATGTTTCGTGCTGCCTCTATTCCAAGTTCTCGAGCTACTGCATGTATATCATTTGTTGATGTCCTGTAGGGGTCAACTCCTTCAATTTCTAAAACCTCTGTAAGATTACTACCTTCGCTATAGATGACATATCCTTCATGAGGTTCCTTTCTTATAATGACACGTTTTATCCCATCGATGCCTTTAATTTTTAATTTTTTTAGTATCTCATTTATGTTCTGAAGCTTCATATACCCTGGTTCATCAAGTGTTATTTTAATGGCATTTTTTTCTATTTTTGCATCACTTTTTCGAACTGATTGTAATCCCTCTAACATTTCGTCCATGGTTAATCCTTTTTTCTCCATTGTTTTTTTGTTTGGTCTAATATAGATAACGATATTGATCAGATCCATTTCAATATCGGCAACATCAGTCAGCCTTGTAATCTCAATTTTATTTGCAATTTCTTTTGAAAGATCAGGATTTACCTTGTATTCATCTCGTAAGTAGATTGTCATCATCGGCGTTGATGGAATGGATCGTGCATCAACAATTTCTATAAGCCGAGGAAGGCCTAATGTAACATTAATTTCTGCAACTCCTGCATAGTGAAATGTTCTCATCGTCATCTGCGTTCCTGGTTCCCCAATGCTTTGTGCACCGACCATGCCGCAGGCTTCTGTCGGATCAATAAGATTTTTTGTATATTCAACAAGTACTTTTTCGATGATTTTATTTAGTTTCGATTCAAGTGATTTATCTCTTACAACTCTTTTGATAATACTGTCAATTATGTTTCTTGGGAGGAATCTGTCTTTTAAAATTTTATCTAATTTTGCCCGTATCTTTTTGTATTCTTCGGGTTCTTCTTTTTCTTTTGGTGGTGGAGGAACCATTATTATTTCTTTTTCAATTTCTTCTTTTTTAGCTGTTTTTTTCTTAGTTGTTTTTTTCGTCTTTTTCTCTTTTTTTGAAGTTTTTGGTTCTTTCTTTTTTTCTGTTGAGGGTTTTGTTTTTTCCATTTTTTTTATCTTGGTAAGAGCAATATCTTTTGCATCCTTTATCTTTGGTGATTTTTCTTTTTTCTTCAGAGCTTTCACTGTTTCTTTTTTCGTTTTTGCAGCAGAAATCTCCTTTGTTTTCTTTTGTTTCACCGGTGTTTTTTCTTTTTTTGTTTTAGCTGGGGTTTTTGCCATATCTATGTTCCCTCCTTCACCTCATATATGATTCTATCAAGATCCACTGCTTCTCCATTGTTACTTCTTGCAGGATCCACTCCATCTTCACCGTATATAAATTGAATGATTTCGCCATTAGTATGTCGCACTGTTCCGTCGTCTTCTACCTTAAGATCTTCAAGTGCGTTCACAAGTCTTCTTTGCATGTAACCCGATCGAGAGGTACGTACTGCTGTATCGACAAGACCTTCTCTTCCTCCCATTGAATGGAAGAAATATTCAGTCGGATTAAGCCCGCTTTTATAACAATTTGCAACAAAACCTTTTGCGCTAGCACCCAGATCCCCTCTTTTGAAATGCGGTAATGTTCTATGTTTATACCCTCGGGATATTCTTTCTCCTCGAACTGCTTGCTGACCTACAATTCCACACATCTGAGATAAGTTAAGCATTGATCCTCGAGCACCAGATTTTGCCATAATGACGGCACTGTTGTTCATTCCAAGATATTTACCAGCAATTTCACCAGCCATGTCTCTTGCTCGCCCAGTGACTCTCATAATTTCCATCTCAACTGTTTCCTCGAGACTTCTTCCTGGAAGTGCCTCTAACTCGTTTCGTTCATAAGCAAGCACTAAATTTTTGATTTTGCTTTGCGCTTTCTTTAGACCTTCCTCAATTTGCCTTTGCGCCTCGGCTGGTATGTCTTCATCATCAATACTTGTCGTAAAACCAATTTTTGTAACAACTGCTATTCCAAGACGCGTCACATCATCGATGAATTTTCGTCCAGCATCTGTTCCATGCTCCCGGATTATTCTTTCCACAACTTTTCCTTTAAATGAGCCGATAGTGTTCTCATCCGTTATTCCTTGTTTCAAGACACCATTTTTAATAATCACGTATGCACCATGTGGACAATCAGGAGCTGTACATACTTCACAGTTAAAACATGATTTTGCTTTATATTTAATAGTTAAATCTTTTGGGAGTAAAACGCTAAAAATATCTCTTCCATAAACATAGTCTTTTCCATCTTCAACATATGTTTTTGGGAATTTTCCTTTATATTTGAACGCACCTAACATCTGTGACGCTACTTCTTTTGAGAAACTTTTATCCTTATAGGTGAGTAAAAAACATCCTGATATATGATCATGAAGACCACCTATTATGATGCCACCAAATCTTGGAGAAAGAATGTTTTCCTGAACCTTCATAAGTATTTCAGCTTCAGCTTTCGCTTCTTCTCCTTGTATAAGATGAAGATTCATCTCATCTCCATCAAAATCAGCATTATACGGTGGACAGACTGAGAGATTAAATCGAAATGACTTATGTGGAACCACTTTAATTCTATGAGCCATCATGGACATACGGTGCAGTGAAGGCTGACGGTTAAACAGGCAGATGTCCCCCTCCATTAGCTGTCTTTCTATAATTGATCCTGCTTCTAATTTCTCAGCAACATCTTCTGCATTTCTCTCTGTCACTTTCAGTCTTTGTTCTATTTCCCCTCGATATCTCTTTACATAGTTGACATGCGGGATGTATTCCTTTGAGCCAGTGTCTTTGGCGCTTTGTTTGATTATCTTTTTACACCAATCTATATTATGTGCAGTAACTCTCATAGGGATTGTCAGCTCTCTTGCTATCTGTATGGGTACGCCGATTTCGTTGATGCTGAGGTTGGGGTCTGGAGTGATGACGGTTCGTGCAGAAAAATTAACTCGTTTACCTGAGAGATTACTTCTGAATCTTCCTTCTTTTCCTTTCAGTCTTTGTGCAAGTGTCTTTAACGGCCGTCCCGACCGATGTCTTGCGGGTGGTATTCCTGAAGTTTGATTATCTAAATATGTTGTTATATGATACTGGAGAAGCTCCCATAAATCCTCTACGATAAGCTGCGGGGCACCGGCATCTCTGTTTTCCTGAAGTCTCTGATTGATTCGTATCACATCAACAAGTTTATGGGTCAGATCATCTTCAGATCGCTCACCAGATTCAAGAGTTACAGAAGGTCGAACCGTAACAGGTGGTACTGGAAGAACTGTGAGTATCATCCATTCAGGTCTTGCTGATTTCTTGTTAATATCAAGCAATGGAAGATCCTCATCAGGTATTCTCTCCAACCATTCTCTAATTTCAGTAGGCGTTAGTTTTTTACCTGCTTCTCTAAAGGAGGTTGGTTTATCAAGTTCGATCTTACTTGTCACATGACTACATCGAGGACAACCATCTGTTTTTACACACTCTGCAATAAGGCTTTTAAAAATATAGGTATTGTCTCGGCCTTCTTTCTTATTCTTTTCGATTATTGCTTTATATTCATCTATTCGTTTATCGGGAAGAAGTACTCTTCCGCATTCTCTGCATGTTGAACGCAGAGTATTTCGTAGTGTTTTTACAAAACCTACATGAACAACAGGCATTGCCAAATCAATATGACCAAAATGTCCTGGGCATTTATCTTTTCCAACTTTAAGACCACAGGTTTTACATCGCAGACCTGGCTCAATGACACTTAATCGCTGATCCATAAGACCCATCGTGATGGGAAATCCATCATCATCATATGTATCTGCAGTGATTACTTTTGTTGCACTCATTTTTCTGATTTCATTTGGTGAAAGAACAGAAAATTCAAGGCGTCCTATCTTTTTTGTAACATTTCTTTGTCTTACCATTCTTTCCTCTCCTATACAAGTGATTCTAATTTAATTCTCGGCACAACAACCAATGATTTTAACTCATCAATTAAGAGTTTGAAGGCATAACTCATCTCAACAGGGTGAATATCTGCTTTATCGCCACATATCGAGCAATGTAATCTTCCATGTCTGTCAATCATTGCAATGTGACCACACGTGTTACAGACATACTTCATAGTTATATCTGACTCGTCAAGCAGCCGGTCTTTTATCACCATTGCTGCTCCATGACCTATGAGACAGTCTCTTTCCATCTCTCCAAATCGTAGACCTCCTTCTCTTGCTCTTCCTTCCGTTGGCTGTCTGGTTAATATTTGAACGGGTCCTCGTGATCGTGCATGTATCTTTCCTGCTACCATATGATGGAGTTTTTGATAATAAATACATCCAACAAAAACGTCACATTCTAAAGGCCTACCTGTCAATCCATCATAAAAAATTTCTTTTCCATTGTGTTTAAATCCATTTTTTACCAATGATTCTCTCATGCGTTCTTCAGATTCTCCGCTAAATGCAGTTCCATCAACGATTCTCCCTTCAATTGATCCTAATTTTCCACCTATCATTTCGAGCACATGAGCAACGGTCATTCTTGAAGGAATTGCATGTGGATTAATAACGAGATCCGGAGACATACCATCTTCTGTGAAAGGCATGTTTTCTGCAGGTACAATATATCCAATTACCCCTTTTTGCCCATGTTTTGACGCAAATTTATCTCCATATTCTGGGATGCGTATTTCTCTTACCTTTATTTTCACCATTCGGGAGCCGTTAACAGATTCAGAAAGCATCACTTTATCAATAATGCCGCCTTCTCCACGTTGAACGGTGACAGAGGTTTCTCTTCTTTTTTGAGGTGTGAGAAAATCAGTTGGTTCTTCAAGAAATCGTGGTGGTGAAGTTTTTCCTATCAGGACATCCCCTCCGTTTACGTTACATTCCGGAGCGATTAGACCATCTTCACCAAGATTGTTGTAAGCATCTTCACTTCGTACTCCTCTACAGTCAGGATTCGGGGTTTCAAAATGATCCTCCTGTCCACCAGGATATCGTTTCTCTTCGCTTCTATATGTCCTTGTAAATGTGCTTCTGGCAAGACCTCGTTCAATAGCAGATTTACTCATAACTAATGCATCTTCCATATTGTATCCTTGAAAAGATGCTACTGCGACAATGAAGTTTTGCCCAGCAGGACGTTCTCTAAATTTGATGTATTTAATGGGATGAGTCTGAACAAGCGGCATTTGAGGATAATGCATCAAATGCCCTCGTGTATCTGGACGTATCCGGTAATTTGCCGCTCCAAAACCTAAGGATTGCTTCCCCATACCTGCTCCCATAGTAATTCTTGGAGACGAATTATGCTCAGGATATGGAACAAGAGATGCACCTATTCCAAGTATACACATAGGATCAAGCTCCATATGGGTATGATCAGATGTAATGTCCTTTTTTGTTAAAGCGATCAGAGTGTTTTCTTCCTCTTCAGCATCCATATATTCTACGATGCCTTCGTTTATAAGGTCAATCCATTTCTTACTTCCTTCATTAAGCTCTTTTATATATTTATCATTTAACAAGAGCTTCCCGTTTTCAACAACAAGAAGCGGCCTTCGGAGCCTGCCGCAGTCACAGTTTACAATAACGTCGTTTCCTTCCGTATCGTAGCAGATGTTTATTTCATTGCTCAATAGACCTTTTCTTCTCCTTTCTCGTAGTTTCTGTACGAGTTCTCCTCCATTGGGATGCATACCGATGAGATCGCCGTTGAGATAAACACGGGAGCCTGTGACATGTTTTGTAATCTCTTTTATACCTAAATCTTTCAACACATTTTCCAGTTCTTTTTCAGAAAAACCTTCTGATATTTCAACAGCAAGCGCTAGGTTTTTTACAAGACCACAGTTTGGTCCTTCGGGCGTTTCATTTGGGCATAACCGTCCCCATTGAGTAGAGTGAAGATCTCTTGCTTCAAAATGAGGCTGAGAGCGTGTCAAAGGCGATGTCACTCGTCTCAAATGACTGCAAACAGCTAGATTACTTGTCCTATCAAGTAACTGAGATATTCCTGCTCTTCCACCAACCCAGTTTCCAGTTGCAAGGGCATGATGAATCCGTTGACTAAGCACATCAGCACGTAGAGATGATGCAATCTTTATTTCTTTTCCTTTAGCATGAACTCTTTCAATCTGGTATTTTAAGTCTTTACAAAGGGCAGTAAAAGCAACTCGGAAGAGATCTTCCATTAGATCTCCTGCAAGCTTCAACCGTTTATTTGCATAGTGATCTTTGTCATCTGGTTCTCTTTTTCCAAGTGCGAGTTCTAAAACATTCATTCCCATACGTGCCATAAAAATTGCTTTTGTTAAACGATCATCCGGAGAGTTACCAAGATGAGCGAGAAGATGCCGATCCATAATGGTTTCCACTCTCTTGATACGATATTCTTTTGCCTGTCCTCCAGCAAATTTTTTCCCTAGATATGCACTTGCTTCTTCTTTTGTAGTTATGCCATATTCTCTAGCGCATTCTTCTATATTTGCAAGGATATATGGCTCCATTTTTGGATCTACACATATGACGTCGACGATTTCTTCATCGTTTTCCATTCCTAGTGCTCTTAGCAGGATAATAAGGGGTATCTGACCGTATGTTGTAGGGAGTGATACCATGAGCATTCCATCTTTCTTTTTTTCAACTACTGTTAACGCACGATATCCTTCTCTTTGAGAGAATACTTTGGCAACTTCTACATACGTACCATATCTGCTTGATCGTTCTACGAGAACTCGATTAGGTGCAAGATCTTCAACTGTTATAAGCACTCTTTCTGTACCATTACTGATGAAGTACCCGCCAGGATCTAATGGGTCCTCCTGCAGATTCTGTAACTCTTTTATGTATTCCTCATCTGTTAGAAGATGATCTATTTTTTCTTCTAATATTTTTTTTGATATATTACATTTTTTTGATTTAATCATGATCGGTAGTGTACCGATTCGTACTGTTTCAGGTTCGTATTCAACATCGTTTTTAACAGGTATAAATTCTAAGTCAACATGTGCTTCATAGGTAAGATCTCGTAATCTCGCCTCCATAGGCTTTAAGGGTCGTTCTGTTCCATCTGCTTCTCTTACTTCAGGATATGCAACTTTTACCTTACCAAATTTTATCTTGTATCCCTCTATTTCTGGGAAAATATAGCCTCTAAGCGTCCCGTCTTCTTCCTGCCCGATTACAGTACTGTCTACAATTTTTTGTAGCCGGTGATCTAAAAAATCATCATAGGACGCTAGCTGATGATTTACTATACTTCGGTCTCTATAAAAAGCATCGACAAGTTCTCTCATATTAAATCACACCTATTAACATTTATCAATTTTTTTTTGCTTTCCTTAATTGAATAATTCCCCTTTTTACCTACCCTCACTTGTTATAACAAGTCTATAAGCCGTAGCATATTTTGCAGTTCGGCTTTTTCTTGTAATTCTAATAATTTGACCTGGCACTGCCCCAATGGAAATTATTGTTGGGTCTGTGTCAAGAATTTTAGGGAGTTGCTCAGGTTCGATATCAAATTTTTCCAACAGTTGTTTTCTTTCTTTGTCAGATAAAATCTCGTGATTAGGGACTAGCTTATGTTCAAGTATATAGTAATTTTTTTGTTTCTTTTTTTTGGGGGCTGCGATGAGGCACTCCTCCTTGTTTTTTTGAGGAATAGGCGGGCCTGAAGGGGTTCGAACCCTTGGCCACCTGGTTAAAAGCCAGATGCTCTACCTAGCTGAGCTACAGGCCCAAATACGGGCCGCAGTTCCAATATTAATGTTTATATATCACACTCTATCTAGTAATTAATGTCGGAACGGCTTACCCCTAATATCACTTCTTATATAAATATCTTTAGATAGGGCGATCCGAGATTTTTTTGAGGAACGCACATAATTTTTTTTCTTCTGCGTTTTCTATTGTTTTTCTAGATTTTTTTTATCAGTAACTTTTTTAATCAATCTTTTAAATACACTAGCTGAATGAAGATAAACGAAGTATTCTATTCAATACAAGGGGAGGGAAAATGGATGGGTCTTCCCAACATATTCATACGAACCACTGGTTGTAATTTACGCTGTTCTTTTTGTGATACAACCTATGCCTATGAAGATGGGAAAGAAATGAGTATGGAAACGATAGTAAATGACATTCAAAAGTACCCTTGTAAATATGTTTGTATCACTGGTGGAGAACCATTGATTCAGGATGAAACAGTACAGCTAATTGACACTCTTTTACAAGAAGGTTATGTGATATGTTTGGAGACTAATGGGAGTATAGATATCAAAAATCTTGTAAGAAAAAAAGCTCTTTTAATATCACTTGATATAAAATGCCCATCGTCTACTATGCATGAAAAAATGAATTTTAATAATATTTCATTAATTACTCCCGGTGATCAATTAAAATTTATCATTCAAGATATGATAGATTATGAGTATGCAAAAAAAATTGTGAAAAAATACAAGCCACGGTGCACTATTTTTTTCCAACCTGCATGGGGAGCTAGTCTAAAGGAACTATCATCTTGGGTACTTAATGATGGTTTAGATGTAAAAATAGGTTTGCAGATGCATAAGATTATCTGGGGAGATAGAAAAGGAGTTTGAACATCGTACTTTGAAGAGTACCTTTATGATACACACAAACTATTTACAGTAAAAGTATATTCTTGGTTGAAAATTGCAACACGAAGAATATGTGATTAGTTTAAGAATGAATGATAATGAGGTGAAATAAAAAATGCAACCATCAAATATGGCATATGATCGAGCAATCACGGTCTTTTCTCCAGATGGAAGACTGTTTCAGGTTGAATATGCAAGAGAAGCGGTTAAAAGAGGGACAACGACAGTTGGTGTGAAATTTGTTGACGGCGTAGTATTAATCATTGATAAACGAGTATCGTCACGATTAGTAGAACCCAATTCAATTGAAAAGATATTCACAATTGATGATCATATTGGTTGTGCAACTTCAGGTCTTGTTGCTGATGCACGTGCTCTTATTGATCGAGCTCGTTTGGATGCACAGATAAATGAGATAACATATGATGAAAAAATACAGATCAAAACATTAGTGAAACGTATTTGTGATTTTAAACAGACATACACCCAATATGGTGGGGTGCGGCCCTTTGGAACCGCGCTTCTTATTGCAGGTGTTGATGAGACAGGACCTCGTTTATTTTCCACTGATCCTTCTGGGGCTCTTATGGAATATAAAGCAAACAGTGAGGGTGCGGGACGTACTGGTGCTATGGCCTTTTTTGAAGAGAAATATAGAGATGACCTGAATCTGGAAGATGCTATTGATCTTGGGGTAAAAGCATTACATAAAGGCACTGAGGGAAAACTTAATCCCGATGCAATTGAGATTGCTACCGTTCAAAAAGACGTTAAGTTTCATATACTTCCATCAGATGAAACCAAATCATATGTGACTAAGGCAATTGGAGGAAAGTAGTTTTGGTAAGTCTTGATGACGCAGTGATTGCACGGTTACATAAAGGCGAAGATCACTTTGAAATACTTGTTGATCCTCGTGCAGCAGAACGTCTCATCGAAGGCGAAGAAGTAGATGTTCTTTCATCTCTTGCAATTGATGCTATTTTTAAAGATTCAAAGAAAGGTACTCATGCCTCTCAGGAATCCCTTGAGAAAGTTTTCGGGACAGATAATGTTGAAACGATTGTGAAAGAAATCATTCTTAAAGGAGAAATACAGCTCACTACAGAACAAAGGCATGAGATGCAGGAGAAAAAACAAAAACGTATTGTTGATATTATTGTTAAAAACGCTATGGATCCACAGACAAAAACGCCTCACCCACGTCAGAGAATCGAGTTTGCTATTAAAGAGGCTGGGGTTCATATCGACCCGTTCAAACCTGTTGACGAGCAAGTAAAGCTTGTCGTTGAAGCGTTACGGCCGATTATCCCTCTCTCAATGGAGCAGGTGAAAATTTCAGTAAAAATATCTTCTCTCTATATAGGAAAAGCATATGGAGTTGCTCGTAATTTTGGGGTTCTTGAGCGAGAGGATTGGCAGTCTGATGGTTCATGGATTGGTATAGTGAGAATTCCTGCGGGTATGCAGACTGATTTTTATGATAAATTAAATGATGCTACAAAAGGTAATGTTGAAACCAGGATTTTGAAGTGATAATTGTTAGAGGCTTGTTATTTTATGCAGAACGAAAAACGAAAGATTGTTATCCCTAGTCAGGCTTTAGGTGATATTAAATCTAAAAGAGCGGGCAGTGGTACCTTTGTTGAAAATGGTAAAATTTATTCAGGAATATTGGGCATTTTAAACGAAAATGAACGTTACATTAATGTAGTTCCTTTAAAAGGTCGTTATGATCCAAACGTGGACGATTTTGTAATCGGTGTTGTTGAAGAGGCACTGGGTTCCGGTTGGCTTGTTAATATCAATGCATCATCTCCTGCATTGTTACATCAAAATGAAGTACCATGGAGGGTTGATTTTGGTGATACCGAAAGATATTTAAACAAAGGTGATTGCATAATGGCCAAGGTTCTCTCTATTGATGAATCTAAAAAATTGCAGATTACTCTTAACGATCGTAGTTTGTATAAAATTCAAGGCGGACACATAATTGATGTAGAGCCTTCTAGAGTGCCAAGGATTATTGGTAGAAAAGGATCGATGCTTGCGCTTATTAAGAAATATATCCGCTGCCGTATCTTTGTCGGTCAGAATGGAAGAATTTGGATTGATGCAGATACAAAAAGCACTGAAAAGGTGCATCAGACAATTCGTAAAATAGAGGATGAGTCTGTAACTATTGGCCTTACAAATAAAATAGAAGAAATGTTGAAAAAAGATGCAAAGGACGTGCAATAAATGAAATCAGATATTGAATTAATTGACAACAATGGTAAAAGAAAAGATGGACGAAGTGCTGAAGACTTACGACCTATTAAAATTGAGGCAGGAGTACTACATAGAGCCGATGGTTCTTGTTATTTGGAATGGGGTGGCAATAAAGTTCTTGCCGCCGTCTATGGCCCACGAGAAGCTATTCCAAGACATAGTCAGAATCCATTAAGAGCTATTGTAAATGCGAGATATAATATGGCTGCATTTAGTGTGGAGGATCGGAAACGACCTGGTCCAGATAGGAGAAGTAGGGAGATTTCTAAAGTAATTTCAGAAGCTCTTGCAAAGGTCATTCTCCTTGAACAATTTCCCCGGGCAGCAATCGATGTAAACATTGAAGTATTGGAGGCAGAAGCGGGGACAAGATGCGCGGGACTTACCGCTGCAGGCGTTGCTCTTGCTGATGCAGGTATTCCCATGAATGATATTCCCGTATCCTGTGCTGCTGGGAAAATAGGTGGTCATGTGGTTGCAGATCTTGGAAAAGAGGAAGATAACTTTGGTGATGCAGATTTACCAGTTGCGATTTCTCCACGAACAGGTGAGGTCATTCTTCTTCAGATGGATGGGCATTTAACGTTTGATGAATTTACTAAGGCCTTTGATCTTGCAGTGAAGGGATGCCATGTGGTGTCTGAGATTCAAAAAAAGGCATTAATTGATAAATATCAATCTACAACGGAGGAAAAATAATGACTGTTGTACCAATAATTAAACGTGATTATATTTACAAACTTGCAGAAGAAGGAAAGCGTGTTGATGGAAGAGGATTTGATGAATATCGAAAGATAGAGATTGAAACTGGTATTATATCTAAAGCAGAAGGTTCTGCACGGGTTAGAATCGGTAATACTCAGGTTATGGCGGGGGTTAAAATGGATGTTGGTGAACCCTATTCTGACTCCCCGGATTCTGGTGTAATGACAACAGCTGCAGAGCTTATCCCTATGGCGTCTCCTGATTTTGAGGCAGGTCCTCCACGACAGAATGCAATTGAGCTTGCTCGAGTTGTAGATAGAGGCATTCGGGAATCTGGTATTATTGAAGTTGATAAACTCTGTATTGAGCCAGGAGAGAAAGTCTGGATAGTTTTTATTGATCTGCATATCCTTGATTATGATGGGAACTTGTTTGATGCAGCATCTTTAGCAGCTCTTGCGGCACTTTCTACTGCAACGGTTCCTGCTGAGCGTTTTGAACTAGGTGAAAATTATCCATTGCCTCTTAAAGAACCACCAATTTCATGTACTTCTGCGAAGTTTAATAACGTTATCGTTATCGATCCTGCTCTTGATGAGGAAGAAATAGCTGATGCAAGACTAACGGTTGCAACTGATACAAATGGTGATATTCGTGCTATGCAGAAAGGATTAAATGGTAGTTTTACTAGAGAAGAGATACAAAAAGTTATAAAAGCATCTATAGATAACGGGCGTGAAATACGCAAGCAATTATATAAAAGTATAGGGAGATAAATATTTCTCTATTATATTTTATTTGCGCGAACGTTCTATTGTTCCCATGAGTAATATGCAAGCTACTAGCATCCGTCTGTCAAAATCTGATGGAACTTTCTGGCAGTCCATTTCCCATATATCGCCTATAATTTTAAATTTTTGATTGATTTCAGCTACTGTTTGTCCGTTCAATTCTAGAGTCATTTTTTCTGGAACAAGGGCACCACCAGGCACATATTTTCTAGCTAACCCACGGCCTAGAGATGATTCGAATATTTTTCCAATAATTTGGTTATCAGTATTATAAATTTCATATGAGTCTCTGCCAAATTCTGACATTATATTCCTTTTAATATAACCTAATTCAGTGTTTGCATGTGTGTCAATTATTACAAAGGTCCCCCACATATCCATTATCTGTTTCTGTTTAATAGTAAATAACTCATTGTCCATGTTTTCATCGGAATAGATTCTTATGTCTTCTTTTAGTTTCAAAATTTTCTGTTTGCAAAAGCCTAAAACAGCACCATCAAAATCCTCTATCCAGTATTTGTTCCCTATGGTAAGGGTTTTCTTTCTTATACGATAAAAATTTTGATGCCAAATTGTCGTAATGGATTCCAACATTTTTTTCACCTCTTTTTTCATACTTACTATGCTATTATAGAGCGTGTTATTTTCTAGCATTAATTCTATATAAAGTTAACGTGTCAAAATGACAAAATGAAAATCTGAAAAAGTAAAAGAATTTCTCCTGTTGTTATAGATGGGGATAATGGCTTAAAACGGTTGATATAAAGGAAAACTTAGGATTGGTATTATAAAGCGATTCACGTTATTGGAGTTGTAAGTGAGGGGTGATGGAATGGCAACTTTTGGACAACGTATCAAAAAGGCGTGGAAAAATATCTATGAAATAAAGCCGAAAAAAGATAAAAAATGAATAAACATCTCTAGATAGATTGAGGGAAGAAAATGGTATTAATTGGTGAATTTTCAATAGAAAATGATTGTGGATGTATAAATGTTCTTTATCGTAGAAGGGCAAAACGAAGAATTACTCTTTCAGAGAAAACCTGTAGACAAATAATTGATGAAATCAATGAAAGAATTGAAGTAGTTAATAATATCACTATTAGGGAGAATCTTAAAGGAACTATGAAAGCTAATTTAAGAGGAAGTATCTTTGAGTAAACATCTGAATAGTATCGGGAATAGTTGTTCTGCTTATCTGTGTTGGATTGAGTGGATGTGAACAATCTGGTGTTTCAACTGAAAAAAATGTTCATATTAAAGTTGTGAAAATATTAGAGACAAGCGAAATAGAGCTAGAAAAGATGTGGACTGAAGAAACCGAGTTGGTAATATTTGATGATAGCAAATTAGTAATAATTACAATATCAGTTGAAAATAAGAAAGATGATTTATTGGAGGTTATTCCTTATCCGTCAAATCCTTTTGATGAAAATGGTTTTGGTGGTTTATTAGATGAACATGATAATACATATTGGGTTGAGTCTCTAATGGAGTATAATAGCACTTATTATTCTTTACCAGGAAATAATCAAGATTATAATTTAAGTATGGAAGTAGCTTCTAATTCAACAGCAATGAAAACATTTGTTTTTCAAATTCCTATAGATGAAGTACCAAATAAATTAAGACTTAGTTATGGTTATAAAACAAATAAATTTACTTCAGTTAAACAATGGTATCAAACAACAATTGATTTGTGATAACATGGGTTGGTTTAAAGATAGGAAAGAGAAGCGAAAACTAAAGAAATACATGCAGAAAACACCAGAAGAAGAATATGCCATTTACAAAAGAAGGTTATTATCTGGTGAAACTGAGATATCCGCACGAGCAGGATTAACTCAATTACATAAAATGAAGAAGAAATAAAAGAACGTCTCTTGATAGATTGAGGGAGACAAATGGTATACTTTGATAAAAAAGAAACTGCATATAAGGATTGGATAAGAGAAAATCCTAAAGGTTATGTCATCAATGTCTTAGAAAAACCTAATCCAGAGTATGATATGCTTCACCGAGCAAAATGTTATACAATTCGTTTCTCTGTAAAAGGGAATGAAATTAACAGATGGACAACGGGTGAAAATAAGAAAAGATGTTCATTGGATAGAACCGAACTCGAGGAATCATATCGAAAAGAAGTTGGTGGAAAATTTAGAAATTGTAAGAAATGTCGACCTTAAAACCTCATACACAATTCTTCCATAGTTAATAGAAATGTATTCATTTCAAGTGATAAGATTGGATTAATATAATGAGTTTTGATGAACATGAATTCTTTTAGCTACGTTTATATCAGTCAAATACAGACAACTGGTATACTTCTGTTGATAACGAAAATTTTTAATATTCTATATAAAAATCAAAATTTTGCTCCATAAATGATATATAAGGACTAAACACAATACGTTTAGTGATATGATGAATAAAAAAGGAGTATCATCTTGGTGTGTGGTTTTATTAAATACAAACACATATATTGATTGAGGCGATAGATATGAAATTACAAATAGGGATAATTGGAATAACGCTATTACTTATTGTTGTTAGCCAAAGCAGATGCATAGAAGCACAAGATGATGTTTTCACTGACTTAGAATATTCAAATACTGAATATGGGTTTGGAATAAATCCACCTGAAGGCTGGACAGTACAAGAAACTGGTGGTGGTTTAGGTATTATTGTAATGTTCTTAGGGCCTACAGAAGATAATTTTAATATAAATATGGTTATCTCTTCGGATACATTAGAAACTGGAGAAACATTAAGTATTTTAGCTGATGAATTTATAGACCTTTACGAAGTTAATGAAAATTTTACACTAATCTTAAGCGGTGAGACGACTGTTAATGATATGAATGCTTATGAAATAGAATATACAATGAATATTCTTAAACAAAAGATGGTAATGGTAGAAAAGAACAATAAGATTCTTATTTTAGTCTACTCAGCATTAGAAACTTCGTATGATAATTATATTGCTGTTTTTGAGGAGAGTGTAAATTCCCTCATAATATCAGATGTTCAATCGATTAACATATTATATCCATCAAATGGAGAAACATTGTATAAAGGACGTACTTACAACATTACATGGGATTCAGTAAATGTTTGGAACAATATTGGAGTTTCATTGATAAACCAGACCGTTGCTAATGGATTTCAAGCCCATCATTATATTGAACAAAATATATCTAATAGTGGGCTTTATAAATGGGAAATCCCTGAAGATTTTCCTAGTGGTAATTATTCATTATTAATATATACGGAAGATGAACAGCTTCCGTATAATCAAGTTTCTGATTCAGTAAATATTACAATAGAGACATGGACTGACACACAAGAACTGGCTCCTGGAGAATCAACCCCAGGTTTTGAACTTATCTTTGTTGTCTTTGCAATAGCATTTTTTTTGGCATTAAGACGTAAAATCAATTAATCATAACGAAAGGTTCAAAGCCCTCACACTAATTTCGTAAAAAATTGAGTTTTTACAGGAGAAAACCTGTATTTTTTACCATTAAACTGGTGTTCAAATCTCGTCCCCTGCACTATTTTTTCGTAAATAAAGAAATATTATCAAAGTCACTTTGGAGAAACTTTCTAATACTACTTGTTGTTATTGGGGAGGAATAAGGTATATATACACTGTAATAATTTACCCAATTATAAGGTTTAATAACTGGCACAAATATAAAATTTGATAGAATAAATATTATAGGGAAATAAAATGGCGAAAAGAACAAAAAAAGTAGGTCCTGCTGGCCGATTTAAAGCTAGATACGGAGTGCGAGCTCGTACAAGAGTGCGGGATGTAGAGATTCAGCAGAAAAAGAAACATACCTGTCCAAAATGCGGTCAGAATGCAGTAAAACGCAGTGGAACCGGTATTTGGATGTGTAGAAAATGTGGAAACACCTTTGCAGGTGGTGCATATCTTCCGAAAACTGCGCAAGGTCTTGATGTTGATAAAGTTTTAAAAGCAGGTATGAGAAATATTCCTGAGTGATGTTGTATGACTCGATATAAATGTGGATTATGTAAAAAACCTGTTCAATTTGATGTGAAAAATATAGGTATGCAATGTCCGTATTGCGGTAGCAAGGTGTTTTATAAAGAACGGCCGACTGTTGCAAAACATATTCCTACAAAATGAAAAAAAATGCATCCTTTAAATTTTCTTTTAATTCCTCTTCTGAAGCAGCACTAATTGCCAGATCACTTTCTCCTGAGATTAAGCAAAAAATCCCCAAGACAACTGTCAAAATAACTCTTTCAAATAATACACTTTTATTGGATATCTGGTCAAATGATATAAGTTCTCTTCGGGCTGCTTGTAATTCTTATCTGCGTTGGATCAATACCGCTCTTTCGGTCAAACAACTCATCTAAACTTCTATTGTTTCTTTTCTCCCCGGACCAATGGATATAAGTGTGATTGGTATTTGCAGTTCTTTTTCAATAAACTGAAGATACTTTTGTGCTTCTAATGGGAGATCTGAACGTTTTTTAGCATCTTTGTCTATCATGTCCCATCCTTCAAATTCTTTATAGATTGGTTTACATTTCTGCACATCTTCAATATTTGCGGGGAAGAAATCTATTTCTCTCTCATCAAGTTGATATTTGGTACATATTTTTACTTGTTTAAGTCCGTTTAATACATCAAGTTTTGTAATCGCAAGCTTGGTAACACCTGATATCATAGTCGAGTGTCGTAAGACAACAAGATCAAGCCAGCCACATCGCCTTGGTCTACTTGTTGTTGTACCAAACTCATGTCCTTTTTGTTGAAGATATTCACCTGTTTTATCAAAGAGCTCAGTTGGAAGTGGTCCTTCTCCAACTCTTGTTGTATATGCCTTAACTATTCCAATGATGCTATCGATATGTTTTGGACCAACACCTGTACCAATACTAGCACCACCTGCAATTGTATGTGATGATGTCGTATAGGGATAAGTTCCAAAATCAACGTCAAGCATTGTTCCCTGTGCACCTTCAAAAATAATGTTTTTATCCTCTGAAATGGCTTTATTCAGCTCAATATGTGTAGTTGTGATATAATCTTTTAATTGCTGTCCATAGTTGCTGTAAACCTTTAGTATTTCATCCTTATCAATTGTATAATCTATGGCATAGATATCAATCATTTTTTGTTTCACTGGAACAATTCTTTTAAGAAGATTATCTAACGTTTTTTTATCAGTGAGATCAACTGCTCGGATGCCGTTTCTTGAAACTTTATCGCTATAACATGGACCAATACCACGTTTAGTTGTACCGATTTTTTTATCGCCAAGAAGTTGTTCCTCAGCACCATCCAATATCTTATGATACGGCATGATAATATTTGCACGATCGCTAATGAGGAGTTTTGGTTTTATCCCTCGTTTTGTAAGATTTTCAATTTCACCAATTAAAATTTCAGGATCAATAACAACACCATTACCAATGATTCCAGTTTTTCCCTGAATTACACCCGAAGGAGCTATATGAAGCTTGTAAACTTCTTCACCAACTTTTATAGTGTGGCCGGCATTATTGCCCCCCTGGAAACGAGCGACATAGTCCGCATTTTTTGAATAATAGTCTACTACTTTTCCTTTTCCTTCATCGCCCCATTGTGTCCCAATGATTAATGCTACAGACATCTTATTACCACTCAAACGTCAATGGAAATGATATACATAAAGATAATGACTACTTTTTAGCTAAAAAAATATTGATTTCTGGTGGGTTATCCAAATGCTTTTTTACGGTACAAAGACTTGCTGTTTTTACTATAGCTTTTTTGTAGTTTTCTGGGAAATCCTCTGGAACCTGTATTTCAATAGTTATTTTCCTAATCATATGTGTTTCTTTGTTTTTCTCCAGCTTCAACAATAGGTTTATGTTATCTGTTGGAATATTTCGTTTTTGACAAAAACTAAGAACATAAAATCCTGCACATGTACCAATTGATGCAATAAATAATGAGAATGGTTCAGGAGCAGATCCATCGCCTCCTTCATGTTTGGGTTGATCTGTTTTTATTGTAAAGCCTTTGTAGTCTGCATCTACTTTTTTACCACTAGAAAAACTAATTTTCATCTCCATATGTTGTTTCTCCTATTGTCTTTTTGATGTTATTTTGGATATACAGATTAATTTTATCAATTTTTTCTATTGTCAAACATGGGGCCCACAGATTTGCCTGTTTGAAATCTGTATTTGGATATTCACATGGCATATCCTTTCATAAAAACCATGCTTTTGAAGTTGAAAATGAGTATGAAATACTCAAGTTCAGCAAACCA
>SDBT01002829.1_pt1 | contig 30329 bp, 57 predicted proteins | sample 2277101 | NCBI WGS metagenome assembly SDBT01 (sample SAMN10404973, study PRJNA504765) | marine sediment metagenome | isolation source: marine sediment core GS10_PC15, 103 cmbsf | place: Arctic Ocean: Southern Knipovich Ridge | collected 2010
GTAAGCACCACTTCCGTTCTTACCTGATTGTAATAATAATAACACTTTATCATTATTAGTTACTGCAAATTCAATTACTCCAGGTCCAATAGTTTGTTTATTTTTTAATACAATAGCTTGGTCAAAGCCTGAAAACTTAGTTGTATTTTCTGTGCCAACTCTTATCTCTGAACCATTTGCGAACTGTAGAACACCTGTGTTTGTTATCTTAAATAAGATTTCTTCTTCCCCAGAACTTTGATTACCTTGTGCAATAATGAATTCTCCAAAGTTCTCTAACTCATCTTTTTCAAAGAAGATAGCCAAGTCACCATCAACAATATCTATTATAGAACTATTCAAAAATAAAGTATTCCCAGGGTTAAGTGTAGTTTCTCCTATTTGACAGATATTCATTGACCCAGGTGATTGTGTATCAAAGAGTAAACATGATGCAACCTGTGAGGTATTTGAAGATATTACTATATTTGAAGTTATAGCATTACTCCCACTAACATTTATATTTCCACCTACTATGTTTAAATCTCCAGTCAATGGACCATTAGAAGTATCTAATTTTAGATATGTTGTATCAGCTTCACTTTCGTTTAAGCTTCTTTCATCTATCGTTTCATTCAACTTAGTTTCATTGAAAGATAATTCATCACCAACATTCTCAAACCAGCCACTAACCCATCCAGTTAAACCAGCCCACCAAGTTGAACTATTTACATTTAGGCTTGGTTCTTCTGTAATATTAATGAATAACTCTGTAGCTAAACTTTGATTCCAAGAATTGTTATTAGTTTGAAGTGCATCGTAAGTTGCGTTAAAAGTTGTTGTCCAACTTGCATTATTATCTAGAATTAATTGGGTTTCATTATATCTTTGATCATCTATTCCTAGATATAGTATATCAGCTAAAGATTGATTCCAAGAAGAGTTATCTCCTAAAAGACCAGCCCTTGCATCTATTGTTTCATTAAGCTTGGTTTCATTAAAACTAATCTCATTGTCATCTGAAAAAGAATTCCAATCATCTCCGAAAGTTAGTATAGAATTAAGTGTAGAACCAATCCACTTCTTCACTGCGTCATTCCACTTCAAAACGTCGTCGTCTGAAACACCAGATACATCAACGTCACCTGCTTCTGATATGTTTGTTATTCCACCACCGCCTCCAGGGCATGATATAAATTCTAAACCTGTCTCATCATTCTTAACTGTAACACATTTGTTTCCATCACCAGTATATGCTGAGGGTGTGTCAGATAAATTTAGAAAAGTAGTTACGTTTCCACCAAGACCAGTAGAAGTAGAAAGTGGAGGGATAAGACCTTGTGAAGATATTAAACTAAGACTTAGAATAAACATTATAAAGAATATTTTTTTATTCATTTTAAACTCCTAGTAATTTAACTCCCCATCTGGAGTATTTACTGATGTTTTTTGGAAGTTAACTATTCCAAGTATAACTGAGAACAGTCCAACAAAGAACATAAACCAAGGGAAGTTAATCATAATTTTATTATATACTGTGAATTCAACCATCATAGATCTAAATGAAGCATTCTCTATGAGAACTATATATGCATTTGCAAAGTATATTGATATATATGTTAGTCCACCAACAAAAACAACCATCACACCTAGCATAACTGGTGAACTTCCACTTCTATATCCAAGTATTAATAGAGAGATTGTGAGTCCAAATATAAAGAAAAAATTAGCCCAAATAAGTACACTTCTTAATCCTAATAATGGAAGTACAGAGTATTGAAATAAATCTTGACAACTATCCATTAGAAGATTATCATCTATAACACAATCAGTAGAACGTAAAGCAGTATCAACTTCGTCCATAACAAAATATGTTACACCAAAAAAGATACCTGATAAAAAAATAACAAGAACACTAATTACTAATGATAAATAAATACCCTTGTTCTCCATATTATCAAGCCATTCAATCATTTCTTTGTTCCTCCATATTTATTAATTCTAAATACCTATCGTTATTCAACTTAAAATACTTAACTATTAAGCTAGACATCCTAGGATTACCTATTGTCTTTTTATCTATGTCGGATTTTATTCTATTCAACTGAGCTTTCTCTAAGAATGGTATGAAGTCTGGGCTTAATCTAATTGGTGGAACATTATTATCTTTCACCTTCTAACCCCCATGACATTTCCTGTATATCATTTAGTGCCTTGACTATAAACTCTTGGAACTCTCCGAACAATAAGAACGCAACCATAATTATTCCTAGACTATAAATAAATAATACATATTCAAACACTGCGAATAATGCGTTAACATTATAGCTCATTATTATATCATATAATATAAGAACTATTGGGAAGCCTAAGAAATAATAATTATTAACTTTACTTTTGATTAAGTTATATCCAATAGAAGATAAAGCTAATTTAACATAGTTTTTATTTTCATATTTTTTAAGTATTGATTTATACCATCTATCATAGTTTATATTATCATTCAAATAATAGTATCCCATAAACAAAGCAACAAAGAAAAGTAATAGAATAATAGAAGTAGCAATAGAGTTATCTTCTCCATTAAAATTAACATAGAAAGTATCTTTATCACAAACTTCAACTGTTGAATCTCCACAGCTAACAAAAGTATATGATCCTAAATCAATTGGAGTAAAAGAATAATTATATGCTTGACCGTTCTTAGTCATTTCTATATTGGGATAAATAATAGTTCCGTTTGGATATTCTAAACTTGTTAGATTAGTAAATGTACAAACTCCAGATTGGCAATAGTTTGTTATTTGCATCTCTTCATTAATTCTAAATGTTCCTATGAAATCAGCTGAAACTGTTGTTGTTAGTAGGATTACTAACATAAAAATAAGTAGATACCACCTTTGCATTTTTATTTTTTCCTCTTTCTAATGACCTTTTTTCTAGTAGATTTTCTTTTCATTGTTCTCTTCTTTGTGGGCTTTCTTGTTTTTATAGTTTTCTTTTTAGTAGTTCTTGTAGTTTTTCTCTTTTGTTTTATTTTTCTTAATCTGGGTTTTATTACTACACGTCTCTTAACTCTTCTAATGACTTTTCTTTTAATTTTTCTCACTATTCTTTTAGCTTTCTGTCTAGCTCTTTTTAGTTGTCTTAATTCTGAGGCAGTGTCTCCAATAAAAGCTTTTCTTTCGATTATTCCATGTCTTAATTGCTTCTTGACCCCAACACGAATTTTGAATCTACGGAATTTTCTCGAGTTATTTTTGAAATAATTTTTAATATTTTTTGGCAAAGATATAACCCTTTTCGACTTTCCGAATGGTTCGAAAAAACTTGTCCGACTCAAACGGGTATCAATTCTGAACGCTGCAAAATCCATAGCGTCATTTAGTGTGAGAGGCTTGGGGGTTAAAGTTACTACTCTCCCTTTAATTCGTTCTCTGACTAGGAACACTGGTACTTTTTTAGAGATAGTTCTTTTCTTAAATTTCTTTGGAAGTGGCAGTCTTATTGGCGTCTTCTTTTCTCTAGTCGAAGTTCTGCCACCACCAGTCCTTCCTCCATTTGTTCTACTCCCACCTGTTCTTTTAACTGGCATCCTCTTAGATGGTGTTCTCTTTCCAGTAGTTCTACCTCTTGCAGTTGGTCTTTTACTTGTAGATCTACCACCAGTTCTTTTAGCTGTAGTCTTTCTTCTTGCAGTTGGTGTTCTACCCTTCGATTTTCTTTCAATAGACCTTCTTGATACACGAGAAACTATTTGACCAGCCTTTCTTCCTGTTGGGAATACTTTTCTATTGTCGAAATCTCTTCTTCTTATCCTTCTTCTTCCCCTTTTTAATTTCAAAAATGCTTTAAGCTCAATATCACTTATCTTTTTTGTATCTCTTTTTAGGGTAGTCTCTAATTTTTTAATTTTAATTTGTATACGTTTTCTTGCAGCTTTACTTTTTGTTTTTCTAAGGATATTTTTTAGTCTTAAAATTTCTTTCATAATTTTATTTGTTATATTAATTAGTCCAAGTTTCTTTTTACTCTGTAGTATCTTTACAAGATAAATAGGAACTCTAAATTGTTGACCCTTTTCTTCTATTAATGCTGTTCCAACTTTCTTTATTTTTCTAAGTTTATCAAATGGAGAGATGGTGGCTTCTCCCTCAATTCCACCACCAAACGTAGTTGAACCCACACCCTTTGGTTTCCCAGATTGTCTGACTGCAAACTTAGTAAGTTTATTTAATTCACCTGTTGTAAGGTTTGCAGTTTTGCCAAGTGTTATTGAAGATTCTAATTTTCTTCTTAGTGAAGCGTTTGCTTTTGTTCTAGGGAGTCTATCAAGAACGTCATCAAGTAGTAACATTTGTGGTTTATAATTTTTCTTAAATAATGATGCTTTACCCCTTAATAAGTCAAAGAAAGTACCCTCTCCAGCTGTATTAAATCCAAATCTGGAAACCCTAAGAACTTCATCTAATCCGAAGTACATAGATCTTTCTAATAAATCCACACCAGCTGGTTGACCTTCACTTATTGTCTGTTTTCTTATTCTTATATTAAGTTCATTAAATTCTTTTTCTGTCAACTTCCCTCTATCAAACCTTTTTAGTAATTTCTTAGTAACCTTATCAAAGTTTTCTTCTCCTGGAATATGTTTTCTTTCCCTATGTGTCCTCTTCCACCACTTAAATACTGCTCTTGATTGTGCTGAAACTAATTTTTGTCTAGTTCCTTCTCTAGCTAGTTGCGAAGCTATTGATGATTGTGCTTCTCTAACTCCACCCTTTGTTAAAGTAAATCCCGAACTCTTTTGAAACTTTCTAAACTGACCTTTCTTTCTCACCTTAATTCTCTTAAATATTTTGGAATCTTTTGGAAGAGCTTTCTTTGCTTTTCCAAGAAGTCTATTTATTATTGTTGTTTTTGTTATTCTCTTTCTTAGATTTATTTTCCTACCACCACGCATAAATATTTCTGCTGGTATATTTACTCTTAGCGTACCATTCTCAAATCTTTTTAGAAATGGGTTTAGTTTTATTGCTGCTCTTCCTGTGAACTTTCCTGTAAATTTCATAGTTTTACCAATCATAACAAATACAAATATATTTGAACCAATCTTTCCAATTCCAGCAGCTGGACTTGTTTTTAATAATGTTAAATTATCTTTAGCACCAATAACCATAGCTTTTGGAATCTTTTTAATACTTCTAGGATCGTTCACTATTGAAACTAATCCAGCTGGAATATTTACTACATCTGTTGCAGTTGTAATAACAAATGTATTTAGTGCAACTCTACCACCTGCCCTAACATCTCTCACAAAGCTTTCTGAACCTGCTTTTTCTAATACAGCTTTCTTTACGTCCTTACGAACAGCTAGTTTATTAAAATTAATATATTTTGCATAATTCTTTAATGCAAAAGAAACCTGTGACTTATTTAATATTTTTTGATTCTGTAGATTTTTTAAATATAATCTAAATATATTTTCTGCTGTTACTTTGTCACTTTCCCTTAGAACCTTTATTCCTTTTCTTTTTACATAATCAAATGCTGTTTTTCTAGCTAATCTTAACTGCTCTAGTGTTTGTCTTGGGTTTCTAGCTTTCTCTAATCCAAAATCACCTATCTTTGTCCCTAACCCAAATAATAATTTAATAAGTGCAACTGGTAAATGTATAAACAGATCAGTGGAGAAAGTCTTTATTCCTCCAGCTGTTGCTTTTATGTTTCGTCCAAATTGTGAATCTGGTTGCCAGTTTTCTACTTTATTAATAGTTTCTTTCTGCCATAAATTAAAATTTGGAACACCCAATAATCCTTTTACTAAAATTATATCACTTGCTGATACTTTTACATCTTTCTTTACACTTTGACCTTGAACATTTGCAAGACCTCCTAGTTTACCTATCTGTGAATTATAAAAAGCAATACCTTTATTTGTCCATGGAATAGTTTTACCTAAAGTTGCACTTTTAATTCCTGTAATAGTCATTGTATTCGGATTATAAATTAAGCTATCACCACTAGCTAAACTATTTTGAATTTCATTAGCTTGTTTTTGTGTTGCCACTTGTCCAGCTCCACCAGTTGCTCTCTGTATATCAAAAGCTCTAGAAAGTTTTTTCTGTTCAATTAAAAAGTCTCTTCTATCTATATCTGTTTTAAATGATGCAAGTTTTATTCCAAATTCTTTTTGTTGTCTTTGTATATCTAATTCTCTTTGTTTATTTCTTTGAGTTATATCTGCTATCCTTCTCCGTTCTAAGTCTGCCTTTTGCTGTGAACTTAATGCTTCTTGTCTTGCCTTTTCGTCTGCTATTTTTTGTTGTGCTACTTTTTCTGATAGTGCTCTTTCTGCATCTAGTCTAGCTTTTTCATTAGATGAGAATCCACCACCACGACTAGATCCACCACCTGCACTACTCCCAGAACCTGCAGATCGTTTTGCAACATCAGATCCTATTGGAACGTTTACAAATCCACCAGTTGTTGGGACTCCAACTTGTCCAGATTTTCGTGCCTCTGCACCTTTTTTAAATGCTTTATCTCTTCTTCTTCTATCTATAATTCTTTTGATTATACTTGCCATTATTCTTTATCTCCCAACATTAAAATCATCATACACATTAATCCGAAAAGAAGAAATGGTGCTAAAAATAAATTAGTAATTAACGTTTCTATTTCTAAATTTGGTGTTCTAAATTTAGATTTATGTATTATAAAAACCGTGAACATAAGTATTCCTGCAGAAATTAGATACCCCTTTAAATTTTCTTTAACAGAAGAAAAGAATTTCATTTCCCAGCTCTCCTATAAATACAACCATACACAAAACTTAAACTATTATGATTCTTTTTAACCATAAAAAACCTATGAATGACTACTATTTAAATATTTCTTTTTATATTAAATTCAATTCTTTTTTTGCTTTCTCATAACCAGATGAATAAATCTTATATAAACCAAAATAAATTAAACTAACTACAAATATTACTGCTACAAAATTTGCAAATAGAGTTATAAATTCTGCGTTCTCGTTTTCTGAAAACATAGTCCAAACAACAACAATTAACCAAAAATGCCATTTTTTTAAAGTAAAATTTATAAAGTTCATTTTCCCATTAAGTCTTTCATTGACAAATCAAAAACAGCCTGAGGACTTACTTTGTTTTCTTTCATCCACATAGATATTTCTTTTGTGGTTTTCAAATTAAGTCTAACCTTCTTCGGTTGTTCTTTCTTTTGTACATCTTGTATTTTCATTTTTAACTCCTTGTTTATTTATACTCCAGATAGGAGTATAATGGACTATATAAAGGTTTCTAAAAATAAAGTAGTGGGGTTTTTACGCCCCACTGTGTAAGTTTTTTGTTTAGCATTCGACATTATGGGTGTCGCAGGGATTATATGATTTAATCTTTGTACGAAGATAAAACCCTTCTGGACTTACAACCCAAAAGAAATTTGCAATCATTTCTAATATTTATTAATTAATAACAACCTTTAAATAGTTTACTATTGTGCTTTATTTATGGACTGGGAGAATAGTGCTTTTTGGATCTGGTGGAAAAGATACGGTGAACATATTATTGCACCAATGGTATTAATTTTATTATTTTTAATATGGTATCAATACTTTGCTACTAATCAACTTCAAAAAGAAATCAATATAAATTGTGGATGGGGAGAAGAAGATTATCAATGTTATTGTGAGAAGAGTGCAGCCTTAAGAATCAAGGGTCTTATGGAAGAAGTTGACTTATCAGACTTTAACATAACTCCTGGTGGAAATAATGATTAGCTGGATAGCTGATATATTAAAAAAGGTTTTAATTAATTTACTTACCCTCGTCGGTGTTTTAATAATTGGTTACTTATTCTACCTATGGATATTTTAAAGTAATTTATGAATATGTCCATGACGTATAGAAGGTAACGCTATCTTATTTTTCAAATCAATTCTATGTTTATGTCTACCATCAACACTTGTGAATTTCATTTTAGGATTCCATGTATGTCTATGAAAGTAATCAAAACTTGTTAATCTTTTTTTAAGAACCATTATCTATTTCTCTTCATTAATCTTTTCAAAGCTTTTTTTGCTACTCTTTCTTTTACAGCTTCAACCATTAATCTTTTTTTAAGAGCCATTCTTAGTAACTTCTTTTTAATAGCTATTCTTATTAATCTATTTTTAATATTTCTTATTGTCATTTGTTACCCATGTAAAAAACTTTACTAACTATTCTCCAGGCTTTTATACCTGATGGTGCGTCAGCAATAGCAAAGTATCTCATACCTGCTTTTGTTCTTTTGCTTTTTAGATTATATTTAGTAGAACTAAACTTTTCCTTTCCCTTAACGTCGTAGAATTTTAAATTTTTCATTTTATCTTCTCCTCCTTTTAGTAGGTTTTTTTTTAGTGGTCTTTCTTTTCCTAGTTGGTTTCTTTCGAGCCATCTTTCTCTTCGCTGGTTTTCTTTTCATCATAGCAAGTTGTAATTCTCTTTCTTTTCTTTTCTTTTCTTTTAGTCTTTGAATAAGATCTTGTGTTACTAAATCACCAGCTTTTAAACCAATAGCACCAGCTTTTAATGCTCTTTTACCAGCCTTCTTTATTGCACGACCAAATATGCCAATACCAGGATGTTTAGCTTGTCTTATTGATTTCACTAATTTTCTTCTTAGAATCTTCTCGTCCACGACGGCACGTCTTGATCTCCTCATTGCATCACCAAGTTCTCTTGCTTTTTTTAATTGTCTTTCGAGTTCTTCAATCGTAGGCATGTTTGTTTTAGGAATTACTACTATTTAATTGTTTGCTTTTTGAATGAAAAACTATATAAACCAACAAAACCTAAATAAGTTATGGGAAAAGATGATGATAAGAAGATTATATGCAAGGTGAGAAAGAATAAAGTTAATGACCAAAGAAGGGTTACTATTCCAAAGGAAGATATTACTCTCGTCGAGGGAGATTTAGTTGAAGTAAAAAAAGTTGAGGTTAAGTGAATAAATGGCAACGCATTGCATTATTTGTAAAAAAGATACTCAAAGTGGTATGAAGTTATGTAATCATCATTATTATGTTAAAAATAAAGAAAGATGTGCAAAATATCATTCTAAATGGAGAGAAGATAATAAAGAGATAATAGCAAAAAAGTCAAAGATATGGAGAAATGCAAATAAAGAAAAACTATCTCAACAAAGTAAAGAATATAGAGAAAGAAATAAGATAATCCTTTTTAAAAAAAGCAAAGAATATTATTTTAAAAATAAAGTTTCAATAGCAAAAAAAAGTAAAATATATAGGGAAGATAATAAAGAGATAATAAAACAGAGAAAAAAAGAATATAGTCAAAGACCAGACATAGAACTAAGACGTAAAGAAAAATCAAAAACTATTGAGTATAAGAAAATGAAAGCATTACACGATAAAAGATATATATTAAAAAATATTGACAAGCTATTATTAAAGCAAAAAGAATATAGAGAAAGAAACAGAAGCAAAATTAGAGAAAAGACTAAAAGCCAAGAATCTAGAGAAAAAGCCAGGATATATATTAAAAAAAGAAAAAATGAACATCCTGAAGTTAGAATAGCGACAAGATTAAGGAATAGATTAAGAACAGCATTTAATCATTATGCCAAAACTGGAAAAGTTATGACCTCAAGAAAATATGGCATAAATTATGGGAAAATAATAAAACACCTTAAGCCATTCCCAGAAGATTTATCTAAGTACCACATAGATCATATCAAACCATTATGTAGTTTTGAGTTAAATAATTCTGAAGAAGTTAAGAAAGCATTTGCTCCAGAAAATCATCAATGGTTGTTAGCTTTTGATAATCAATCCAAAGGGGGTAAATATAAACAAAATGGAACAATACAAAAAGAAAAAAAATAGAACAGTTTTTCCAAACAGAGAAGCTAAAAAATTTAAAGATTTAGAATGGACATGGTCAGCATTAATTACTGCCATGAAAGAAAGACTAAAAATTGAAAAGGATATATTTGTAATAACGACTGGTAGGACGGGAAGCGGGAAGAGCCATATGATTGGAAACTTTTGTTTAAAATACTTTTCTAAAGAAGATAATTTTATAACTAATGATGGGAAGAAGATGTTTATAAAAGACAACTTTATAACTACAGCAGAAGAGTTTGCAGTAAAAATGATTACTCAATCTGGAAGAGTACTGTGGGTAGATGAGGGTAGATCATCAGTTAGCAGAAGAGACTGGTATAATAAAATGAATAAAACCATTATTGGAAGAAAAAACACTAATAGAAAATTAAGAAATATAATATTTTTATTACTTCCATTTGAGAGAGAAATAGATCCTAATATGGTTAGTCATGCAACATTGTGGATGTGGGTACGTCGTGGTACTGTTGAGATATATGCTGCAGCTCCAAACTTCAAAGGTTCTAAGGGGCTAGATATACAGGCGATATTAGATAGGGATAGTAAATATCGTGCAGAGAATCCTAATTGTAATATAGTTATCCCATACATCCACCCCGAATTTATAGGCAGGTTGCACTTTAAAGCGTTAACTCCTGGATATAAAAAAGAGTATGATGACCTGGTAGAAGAGAAGGAAGCATCGGGAAGTCTTACTGAAGATGAGAAGTTAAAGTTTGGTATCATAGAACAAGTGTCACCAGAGACAAAGATTAAGCAGATGGTTGAGCAGGTAAAGAATGGGGATGTGTCTGATAAGAAAGATATATGGGACACACTCAAAGAAGAAACTAAGATTGATGACTCAAAATTATTAAAGCAATTGAACTTCTACTTAAAACTTAATGGGCTACCAACCTTTGGAAAGCTATTCTCCTAGTAGGATAAGCATATCATATGTTAATTATTTCAGATAAAGAGTAATAGTATATAATAGGGGGACTTAAAGTACATTTTATCAGATTGTTTAGTTTAATTCAAAGTAATCATTATTACTTTGAGAAACATTTAAATAGTTTTAAGCTATATTATATAGATGGAACTAGACCAAAAAGATACAAACATAATCGTTTTAGATGATGCACTTAGGTCTGCGATAAATAATTTCTTTAATGATAGGAACTATTCTATATGGACGCGAGAAAAATATAGCCATGGCATTAACAAGCTGTTTAATGAGTATAGTTTTTTAGATAAAAAAAGATGCAAAAAAATACTTAGAGAATCTAACCCTAATAGTAGAGCATTGCTTAATCTAATATTAAAGAGTGCAACAGAATATGATATAAATATACCCAATTTTAAGTTCACTACTGCTATAAGAAATGACAAATCATTGCCAGGTAGAAGATACTCCCTTGAAGAAATAAAGCAAATTATTAATTCATTACCAAGTGATAATGCTAAGTTATTTTTTAGATGTACCTTTTCAATAGGAGCAGGACTTAGAATAAGCGAAACTATAAAGATGAAGTGGCATAGATTCAACTGGTCTATATGGATAAAGGATAAATCTGAACCTGGAAAGTTCACGATAGTAGAGACAAAAAGAAATAATACATATACTGTGCCTGTCCCATCACAAGTAATGGATGAATTATATACCATAGCACTATCTAACGGATCTATATCAAAAATGGTTTATCTCGGTGAAGGCATTGGGTTTAAGAAGATACCATCATCTGAAGATTTCGTATTTAAATTTGATATAAAAGACTTTGATAGCAATGGTTTTTATAAAAGAGTAGAGCCAAAGAAGTGGCTTCATATGTATGTCACACATTCATATAATTATATACAATATTTTTGGATCAAAAAGCATATTTCTAAACATCTAGGTTATACATTTAAATTACATAGCCTTAGGCACGCAAGAAGTTCTCAACTATTAAGAGAGGGTGTAGATATATCTTTAATATCGAAAATGCTGGGACACAAATCTCTTTCTACTACTATGATATATTTATCTATGACATCAATGGAACAAGCAAAAGCGATAAAGAGTATACCAATAGTATAATTATGCGTCTATTATTCTTCTCATTCCTTCTTCCTCTAGCTCTTTATATAATAGGCTCTCATCCTCATCTTTTCCAGAACTTACAATCTTATTTTTCATCATCAATAGATATATTTTTGCATATATTGTGTCTAAATCCTCCCTCATTTCATAGAAATTGTCTGTTAACTCGAAGTATTCTCCATTTTCATCCTGATTTTTCAAAATGAAATCGTCTTTTACGCTTTTTGTTTCCTTAGCATTTCTAATTTCCATTTGGCATTTTGTTAATATATATAACCATTCCATTAATTCATTAAAATCAGTTTCACAATCTTCAAATGGATTCTGTTTTTGTTCTTCATCTGTCTTATTTTTTTTTATCCAATATAAAGTTGAGTTATTTTCTATAGATGATCTTGAAATAGTTATCATTTGTTTTTGTGCCAAGATCATTCTATTTAATCCACGAATCTGATTCATCCTTATTTCATTATTACTCATTTTTTCAGGAGTAATACCAGGCAATTCACCAGTATCAGCCTGTTTACAATAATCTCTATGCCTAATTAACACATCTAATACTATTTCTTTAGAAATTTCTTTATTAGGATTATATACCATTAACTCTCCAGAATTATTTTCCATTAATTATACTCTCCATGTCCACTAACGTCCCTATCAACAGATTGTAAACTCTCTTGCCCCTTTACGCTATTATGTGTTGCCTTATTTTCTTCTCCACCTATTGATCTTGAGTAGTTTGCTTGAATTCTAGTGAATAATTCTAAAAATATCTTTTGATTCTGTAATTTCATTTGTCCCTGTCTTTTATAGCTTCCATATCTACCATACCTATATTCAGCAATTCTTTCAAATAAAAATGCTAATTCTTTGTATAAAGTATCCATATAATCACCAAAACTTTCCTTTTTAATACGTCCAAGCTTAATATCTGTTGCTAAATGACTTTGTGCTGTTCTTAAAATATCTTCTGATTCTTCATCTGTAAAACAATGTAATTCTTTTCTTTTTGTTTTATAAGTGTTGGTAGCTTTGTCCCAGACGTCTTTTAAACCCCTAATGGACCTTTCTAAGTCCTTATATTTGTTCTCTAATATAAAGTGGTGGAATGATTCTGGTTTTTGTGCTGGTTGTATCCCTACGTCGTTATAGCCATCATTATATGAGGTATCTGAATCAATATCATCTAAATAATCATCATAATCATCATTAGTACCAGATATATCTCCCATGCCTTGATCTTGTGGTTGTATTTTACTGCTATTATATCCAGAATAATTATTTCTATTATCTATTTTTGCAGCTAGATTTTCATTTGCAGAATTAGCTTTACCAGTAAATTTCTTAATAAATTTACCCATTTAATTATCCCCTTCAGCTTCTTCTTCTTTAATTTCTTCTTTTGTTTTACCGACAATAGTTGCCCTATACTCTATTTTTACTGATTCTTTTTTTATTCCCTGTCTAAGCAATAAAAATACAAAATTTATAGTTAAAATAGCCATTGAACTTTTTCTACCATATGGTACAAACATGCCAAGAACTAAAAGAAATCCGTTTACATAAACTAAATATTTTATTAGAGTTTCAGTTGCTAGTGATGCGTCTACGTTCATTTATTTACCTCACTTTGCTTCCCTATAGCAAATCTATATATCCATATAATTATAGACATAAATCCAATCCATGCTAATACCGATAAAATAAGTGATGACATTGGCATTGAACAAACCATTCCATTATTTACTTCTATTAAAAAATGTTCTTTTATCATTTTTCTTTAAAGAACTCCTTATTATCAACATTATTATCTACTTGAAGTACCTTGCCTTCTTCATATTCTTTGAGTCTCTTATTATCTTTACTTTGCACTTTTGCTTTAAAAAATTCAAATAGTTTCATCGTAATCCTCGTTTATTATTCCTTGAATGTTCTGAGTTCCATATATTGCTTTCATCATAGGTAATATTTCTAATTTCTGAGTATTTACTACAGCTTCCATTGTTGTCATGGCTTTTGCCAAGTTTTCCATAGCGATAGCAGTAGCCTGTGCTTCTTTTGCTTTTTCACCTTGAGCATCACCCCATTTTGATATGCTAGTTATCATAACAACCATTAATGCAATAATAGCTATAACCATAAACGCCCATTTTGCAATAGTCGCCCACTCAATTCTGTTAGTTGTTTTATTAATATTTTGGAAGTCTGCCTTTAAGTTTGACCTTTGAATATCAATTTCTGAATGCTTTGCTGATACGTTAACAGAGTTAGCATCTGGATCGAAAAACTCTCCCTGGTTTGTATAAATTCTGTTATTTATATCTAAGATAATTGAGAACTCATTTTCTCCTGAATATTGATCTAGTTCTGGTAAAAGATAACCACCAAGTAATGGTTTTTCTAATTCAAATACTTCAGCCTTTTTAATCAAAGGAAACCTTCTCATATTCATAAATATTGGATCACCAAGTAAACGTTTTCCATTAATTGTTTTTACGCCATGTAAAACTCTTCTAACTTTTAACTTATGAGTCCATTGTGAGTCTTTCTTTTTGAATAACTTAAATATTACTATTCCACCGATTATAAGTGCTATAATTACTACAGGAAACAATACCCAAGCATAACTCATTATCTTTGGAATAGTGCTGGAAAACATACCTGTTACAGGTGCTAGTTCACTACCTACCCCCATCGAATTCCTCCACCATTTCATCAACTACTTCTGATTGTTTTGTTTTTTTATCGAATGCAATCTGTTCTATTTTATCTGCATTTTCATTTTTTAAAGAAAAACTCTTAGTCCTTTTATTATCACTTTCTTTAGGCATGTAATAAATAATAAATATTAAAGTATTTAAACTTAACTATAAAAATAAATTGGCGATTTCCACGCCGATATGATTTATACCATACCAATTCGGGTTGAGTTAAAAAGGTTTCCCGTCCTTCTATACCTTAACAGCATAACTATGCAGTCATTTGCGTAATTCCTGATTTCTTATCGAATAACTGGATAACGTATCTAACTAGGAATAATATACCTATAATTGTACCAGATACAACTAAGAAAGCAGTAATCGCAACAACAGCAGCACCGTATGTCTCTGACAGAGCAGTAACGTTAATGATAGTTAGAGCAGTGAAAGCAGCAGTTCCTAGGATTGAACCTATAACTAAAGCATACATTGTAATAACAAGCACTAAGTTAGACATTTCAGCAACAGCTTGAGTAGCATTTACCATGAATTTTTAAACCTCCTTATAAATTCTATAAAATATTTTGAATAAGCTGTTATTCTCATGATATACTTTATCATTTATTATTTATAAGTGTATGTAGCTATTCGCTACTATGTAGTGAATTATATTTACTTATAATTAGCTAACATATACCAAGAAACTAGCGTCATCATTATATAAAATCCAACCCAATATCCACTTAAATAAGTTATAGCGTCGTGATTCATAGCTGCAATAAGTAGAGAAGCTATAAACACTATAAACGAAACAGCAGTTAGTGCATTCCAGAATCTTTTTTTACCAGTTGCTTTAAGCATAGCGAAGTAAGACGCACCAGTTAAAAATAGCCAGATAACGAATAATGTAGTAGACCAGAACACTGGAACAGCAGATACTATAGAATCAAATATGGGTACTACTCCCACTCCTCCAAAATCAACCATTGTTTTATATTGTTCCATTTTAAGATCCTTGCCTTATTATTTTATATATATAGTATAATCCAGTTAGTGCAAACATTCCAAAGAATACTGATACTAACATTTGTCCAACAGTACCAACAAACATCCATGCAATTAGTCCCTTGAATGAACCTATCATATTTCTTGCTGCTCCATAAGAACCATAAGATGTTGCAACCGAATCTCTACTACCTAAGAATCCTGCCTCTGGATTAGTTGCTGCGGATACATTTAATAGTGTATCAGAAGTTCCTTCAACCGTAATTAATTTTCCACCAACTTCTGAGCTATAAGCATCAAACTTATCACCTGCAGAACCAAGCCCATCTGGATTATTATCTGCCATAAATATAATTGTGAAAGTCATTAATGAAAAGAATAAAAAACCAAATAATATCCACTGATTATTAAATTCCTTTAAATTATTTACTGCCATTTATCTGTCCTCCTGTTGAGTTAATTTAAATATTATTATTCCTGCTACAATAATTAACCAAACTAATCCTGATAATCCTACCACGAAGTTTAATCCATTTAGTAACCAAAGTCCGCCAGAAATTACAATAGTAAATACTCCTATAATAACCATCCACTCTGGACTTGATACTCCAATTCCAACTATACTCAGTAATAGTATAAGGACTATAAAGAAATTATTGTCTAACCAATCTATTGCTCCAGCTTCTTCTATAAAGTAAGATTGTTGTGCTTCTAATAAACTATTTTTACTTATCTCTAAATAAACCATACTATCTCCTATAGTATCATTATATGTACAATCTATTGAACCAGCACTTGAGAAAATTGTTTGATTACATAACGAAGATGTTCCAAAAGTATCTATTTGTTTTAACACAATATTTACAGTTCCAGGTGTACCACTTGGAATACTAAATACAGTAGTTACTGTATTATTAACGCTACTTACAACATATGAAAAGTCATTAAGATTTTCTAATGAAACTGAATTTTGTGGATCTATTGCACCAAGCAGATTCTGAGTACATTGCCCACTCAATTCACTTTCACAATTAAAAACTAAATTTGTAAATGTATCTAATATTACTCCATTTTTTACCACTACTGCTTGATACAAATTAGTATCTAAATCAATATGCAATACAACAGTCCCAGCATTTGATGTTAGTGGAGCTTCAACGACTTCATATGTATTATTCTGTATATATTTTCTTAATAATTGCACAACCGCACCCTCAACAAGTATTAGACTATCATCCTGATATTTTACCAAAAACTTTGTTGACGCAGACGAATTCAAATCAAATAATGTTAAGTTTAATGGATAGTCTCCTAAGTCTGCTTTTTGTATAACATAAAGTTCTGCTACATACCCAGGTGAACTATATTTTATTTCAGCATCTAAAAAATATAAATTATATGATTCTGGAGGACTAAAACATATCGCACCTGTTTGTGTATTATTAAATTTGTCTGATATTGTTTCAACTATTGCTCCTGAACTTTTACTAATAATGTTTGCAGCTATTTCTATATCACCATTTATTGGTGTTCTTAATTCCTCATCTACTAAAGAAACATTTAGAAGAACATCATTACTAATAATACCACACGAACTAAACTGTAAATCTAAAACCGATTGATTATTTACAGTTGAAACGTAGGATGTGCTATCAAAGTTAATAACGAACCAAAATGATATGTTGGTGTCTTCAGAAACTAATGGAGCAGTTGCAGTTGATGATATATTATATTGCCCTCCAGAAAAAACTATACTAGAAGTATAATTTGTATTATTATAAACGAGCGTGGCTTCTGTTATAGAAAAACTATCATTTAATTCTACGTTGATTGAAAAAACTGATGAACTACCTTCATTAGTTTCATTATCAAAAGTTATATTATTTTCTATTAATGAATAACTCCAACTTGTTGAATTGCTTCCTAGATTATTAAAACTATCATTAGCATAAAATATCAATGATTGTATATCCACTACTGAAGTAAAGGAAAAATTATTATCGGCACATGTTACAGTTGTATTTATACTATTATAATCAAACCAACAACTATCCAAGTTAGTATCTGAGACTGTCCAATTAAGCGAAAGATTATTACCAATTATAAAACTCTCTATTATACTCGGTGGTGATAATATGTTTATTATAGGAGGTGTTGTATCAATAGCAAATGTTCTATTACCAGTTTTATCCGATAAGCCACCAGTCCCTATACCGCTACAACTCCAATTATATATATCATCTGTTAATGCTGTAGTTGTCCATGTTTTGTTATAACTTTGTATTAGGTCTCCTGGTGTTGTGTCTGTGTTTGTATAGTCTAAACTATTTGTACTATCAAATACTTCTATTGTCACACTTGAAATATTTGCGTCTCCATTTGTTGAAAAATTACAAGATAAGTCTATAGTTATGTCTGTAGTATTAAAATTATTTACTGGACTTGATAACTCTGCTGTCAAAACTGCACTTAATAAATATCTTACAATCACAACTCCTGAACCACCTCGTTCTCCTGACCAATCTCCACTACCTTGGTCTCCACCACCACCGCCTCCACCTAAACCATCAGTTCCAGCAGTTGGCTCAGTACTCTGACATCCACCGTTCCCACCTCCACCTAAACCTCCGACTGCGGACTCTGGACAACCAAAACTTCCACCTCCACCTCCACCAGCATAATAAACAGCAGTTCCATTTATAGAAATACTTGTTCCATTTCCTCCATCCCCCGCATTAGCTCCAACAGTATCACTTCCGGCTGATGTAGCACCACCACCGCCTCCACCTGCCGCCGCTGCCACAACTGCTCCTCCGTTACTTCCTTGTCCAGCAGTTGCTACCCCTCCAGCTCCATTATTTAATCCAGCACCACCACCAGAACCTCCATTAGATCCAGATGTACCAGTTCCACCACCGCCTCCACCTATTGCTTGAAGTAATCCAAAAGTGCTAACTGTTCCATTAAATCCATCAACTCCACTTGTTCCTCTTGCTCCTCCGTCACCTACCGTTACAGATATATTACCTGAAATATCGTAAGAAATATTATAAATTAATCCACCTGCACCACCACCACCTGCTTGTTGGTAACCTCCTCCACCCCCACCAGCTACAACTAAAACACTTACATTAGTAATTGTATCCGTTATATTGAGAGAGCTATTAGTTAAAAAAGTATGAACACAATAATCGCCATCTAGTTTTATGTCACCACCAGTTGCCATACAGTCCGCAGTAGTCCATTCCGCCCATTCATCAACAACCTTGCCTAAAAATGTAGGCTTCCAATCTCCATGATCTCCTACCTCAACATCTATAAATATTCCTATTTCATAAAGAGTATCTGGAATAAAAATATTATTAGGATTTGTTATTGGTGTCCAATCCATTTGAATTTTTAAATGACTTCCTATTTCTTTTGTTTTACAATTTTCAAAAGCTTTAGAACCATTCCCAAGTATAGTTTCATCACAAACTACTCCAAAATCATCTACTCTAATTTCAGTATATTTCTTATATTTATATTGCTTCCCTCTTGAATTAAAATTACCATCTCCTTTTAAATTCTCTAAATAAAGTTCACCAAATACATCTAAGAAGTTTTCTGAGGTTTTGAAATTAAATTCTCCTACTAACGTATCTTCTCCCTCTAAAACCCTAACTTTTAAAGGAGTTGTTAATTGTGCATTTAATAATTCTTCTCCAACACTTAAGCAAGTTCCAATCCAAACATTACAATTATTTATTGTATAAGTTTTTGTTTCTTGGTTATAGTTTTCAACATCATCAAAGTTAAAAGCAGATGTAGAACTAACTAATAAAACACTAATAAATAATAGTAAAAATAACTTATTTCTTACCATATCTCCACCACTTTAATCTTTTTGACTTACAAGAACAATTAGAGCAACATATCATTAAAACCTTAGTTTTAATATTTTGTTTATATCCACACTTAGGACATTTTCCCCTTCTTCCCTTTTTTCCTTTACTGCCTAGACTTCGCATGTAATAATCATGATTACGAACTATTTAAACATTACTACTACTATTTAATAACTTAATATCATTTAAAATACCCCATCAGCATAGCTACATCCAATCCTCAGAAAAATATAAACATTGCTAATACTTTGTGTAGATTTTCGCTTTTCATTTTATTTTCCTTACTTTAACTAAAAAAGAACTAGACATAGAAACAAACACCCCTCTATCAACAAACCATTGTAAATACTTTTTTGTAAATCTTCCTGAATTTATCCCACTTAATACTTCAATCTCGAACCCTGATAATTCCATTATTTTTTTTATATCATCTATTCCAAAAGCACTAATATGATCTTGACCTTCTCCATCACTTCTATAGGCATCAACTTCACTTGGTCTTTTACCTCTTAGGATATTTATTCTTGAAGCTAAAGATGATATATTTGGTGTTATCATTATAAAAAATCCATCGTCCTTGAGAATATTATTTATATTCTTTAAATGTGCTACTGTGTCGTAAATATGCTCTATAGTGTCTACTGATATAATACAATCAAAGCTTTTATTTTCTAATGGTATAGGTTCTTCTAGGTCGTGTTTTATTATATTTAATCCATTTTTTTTAGAAAAATTAATTATTTCATCACACATATCTATACCACAATATTCTGAATTTTTAAATAGCTTTGAATACATCCCAGAACCACAACCCAAATCTAGCACTGTCTTTGGATTTTCATTACTACATATACTTCTTATTGCTGTTAATATCTCTTGTAGATAAATATTTTCTTCTTTATAATATTCTGATCCAAATTTTTCATTTTTAAAACTTATTTGGTTTTTATTTGTTTTCATTTTTTATATAAACCATCCATTAGTAATTTATTTTTTTCTGTTACAAATGATTGTTCTGCATCTAAAAATCCAAGTTTATCATCTAAAAATCCAATAATTAAAACACCCATCATTGCTAAAATAAATGCTAATAAAAATGGTATCTGTGGAAATCTTCTTTCAAACATATCAACAACTAGAAGTGGCATGGCTATCATAGAAATATAACTATATCCATGACCAAATCTAACTTTATTTCTTGATATAAAATCTCTTATTTTTCTAATCATTTTATTGCCTTTAATCTAAAATTTAAATCCATTGGTCTTATTATATAACATAGATATTTTTCCCATAATTCTATGGTCTTTTTATTTTTATTTATTATTCCTTCAAATATTTTCCACAATCTTTGCATTTCTATTCTATTTTCTATTATTTTAAAATTGAAATCTGACATATCACTTATCCAGTTTCTCTCTTCTCCAAATAAATATTCAATATCCCATGAAGAAAATTGCACCCTATGCTCTAAAATAAAACCATTAGTAAAATGAGGAACTATTGCATCAATTACTCCATTTGGTTTTAATATTCTATAAAATTCATTAAACCTTTCTAGCCACATTTCTTTATCATCTATTATTGGCGATAAGTGTTCTAGCACATTATATGCAACTATTATATCAAAAGAATTGTCAGGAAATGGCAAAGGCAGTTTATTAAGATTAAACTTTACAAACTTACTTTTATTATTTACTTCCCTATCCACATAATCTAAATATGTTATGTTGTATTTACTATTTAAAATTGGCTGTATTCCTGGACCTATTTCTAATAATGTTGGTTTCATTTTTTACCTCGCAATATTTTTATTGGAGCAGATAAATAATAACTTATGGATGTTTTATCTTTTCTTTTTATACTGTCATAAAGACCAGTAAAATAGTTATTAGAACGCCATAAAAAGAAAGTCATGTGTTTTAAGGTAATCTTGATCAATGGAACTTGTATATATCTTATTAATATTTTAATTATAAATTTTGGAAAATAGTATCTTGTATAAAGAACAAATAAAGTGTTTATGGCATCGTTTTGCAAAATCATAAAGTTCTTATTATAAACTTCAATCTGCACGTCTTTAATAATATTTTCTTTTTTTGCTCTATCAAATAACTTAGTTCCAGGATAAATAGTTAAGGAAAAAATAGAAATAGTAATAGGTTTTTTAAGACTCATTATAAAGTTCAAAGTTTCAATCTTGGTATCATCTTTCTCCCAAGGATTATCTAAAATAAAATCATAACATAACTGAACTTTATTTCTATATTTTTCAAGCATTTTTGTAGCATCAGTGGAGTTCTTTTTTAACGCAAACCTTCCAAATATATTATGATTTACACTATCACTTATACTTTGAATTCCAATTTCTAATCTTATAAGCCCAGCAGAAATTAAGGCTTTAATTTTTTTATCATTAATTGATGTTGGAGTTGCTGCACAAAAAAATGGAAGTCCAATTTCTTTTTTATATATACTACAAAAATCTTCTAGTTCTTTCATGCTTTTGACACAAAAATCATCATCAATAAATCCAATAATAATATCTTTTGGTAAAAGCTTTTTAGCATTTTTTAATTCTTGAATTATATGCTCCGTACTTCTTTTTCTAATTTTGGAAAACTTATGGTTAACACTAATAAGAGAATCATTTAGACAATATCTACAACGATATGGACACCCACGACTTCCAAGTATATAATAATATTTTTTATGATATTCATTCATTAAATTTTCGTTTAGTTGTTTAATTTTTCCATCATAAAGGAAGAATCTTTTTTCTAAGTTTATCTTTGGAACTGGAAGTAAATTTAAATCTTCAGTAAATCCATAAATTTTATTTTTAATTATTGTACCATTCTGTTTAACATATATTCCAGGAATATTATCTGTTCTATCTTTAGTGGAAATTCTTTCAGACAAATCTAATAATGATTTTTCTGCTTCTCCAGTACAAACATAATCCACATAGTCTAAACATTCTTCTGGTTCAAATGTTGGATGGATTCCACCAGCAACTATAGGAATGTCCCAATTTTTCATGCCAATAGATAATCTCTTAAACATATTAAAAGTATTTGTCATAAGAGATATTCCAATTAATTCAACACCATTAGTCATTTCTTTTATTTGAAGAAGTATTTCCTCTAACTTAGAGTCTGAAATATTTGCTTCTATTGGAAGATGAATATAGTCACATTCCATACCTTTCTGAATTAAAATCTCTTGTAGTAATGGTAAAGAAATAGATGGACTTATTTCTAATCCAATTAATAATACTTTCATCTTAAGCAAAACTCCTTTTGTTAAATATTCTGTTTTTTATATATGTGAACTCTCCTCTAAAAAACCAGTAGCCCATACTTTTTATAGAGTAACTTAAATGTTCTATTTTATTTATCATCTCTCCAACATAAACCATTCTTTTAGAATGTTTATTATGCCAATTATTTCTCATCATATATTCTATAAAAGAATTTGGAATACTCTTTTTACCTAAAAAATAATAGTAATTCATTAATGGAAATTTCTCACTTTCTTTTTTATTCATTATCTGAGAGGTTACACTATTACTGTAACTTGCAACCCTATCTCTTGTTATCTTGTTTTCTCTCAATGCTCTTTCTGTTATTTCAAAGTTGGGATAATATGCCAGAACATTTCTTTGAACTTTAAATGGCTTTTTTAACTTTAATAGAAAGTCTATTCCTTCTCTAAATGTTTCCTCCGTTTCGAATTCAGAAAATATAACATCATAACCTCTTCTCATTTTATATTTATCTAGAATCTTATCTGCTTTTAGTATGTCCTCATCTGAATCTATTCTACCAAAAATATCTTTTCTTATATATTCTGAACCGCTTTGTAAACCTAAATCAAAAAAACTTATATTAGATTCTTTTAAAAGTTTGATTACTTCATCATTCACATATTTAGCATTTCCGTATGCAAAAAAGGGTAAATCTATTTCTTCCTTATATTTTTCTAAGAAGTCTTTTAACCAAGATATGTCATTAATAAAAACATCATCCCAGAAGTTTATATTCTTTATTTTTGGGAAGTTCTTTTTTGCTATTCTTAATTCTTCCATTACAGAATCCACACTTCTTCTTCTTAAATATTTATTATTGAATACTTTATTATACACGTGGTTCGCACAATATTTACAAGAGAACGGACATCCACGTGATGAAGTTATATTGTATTCATATTTGAAATGCGGTAATGGGTTTTGTTCATATATCTTTCCTCCTAATATGTAGAATTTATTCTTTGAAGAATAATCTGGAAATGGTAATTCGTCTAAATTTTTTAAGAGTGGTCTAAATACATTCTTTATTATATTATTATTTTTATTTATCCAAACATTCTTTATATTATCAATTGGTTTATTTTCTTTAATGTTTTTTAACAATTCTAGTATTGCTCCTTCTCCTTCTCCTCTTATAATTATATCTACGTGCTTTAAGCAAGATTCAGGATCTACCATAGGCTGAAGTCCTCCCCATATAACTGTTACATTTTTTAAAATATTTGTAACATCTATTGCATTCCAAAAACTCATAGAATTTACACTCATTAAAATTACGTCTGGGTTTATTTCTTCTGAAAGTTTTTTTAATGTAGCCTTGTCTTCTTCTGTCGGTGGTGAAAATTCGTAAAGAAGTCTACCAAAATGTACCGACTTTATATCATGACCATTATTTTTCAAAAAAGAATGAAGATATGCAGCAGTCATATTTGTATCTCCATGCAAATTTACCAGCATGACTTTCATTTTTGTACCTGTTTAGAATTACGCACTGCAACTTCTGACCGATTTGCGTCGCGTATTGTTAGGTATAAACATTTCATTTGTCTATAAAGTGGATTAAAAACCCAAGGCATAAATATCAATAAAAACAAATTAACTCTGTTATTATTCTCCATAGTAATATTTGATGGATCGAGTGCAACTGCAGCAATCGTAGCTACTATAAATATTCTAACAAATGTGATGTATAAAATCCAAAATTGAAAATTATAGTAATGATCTTTACCTATTCTAAACATCATTTTTTATCCCCCGTTGCCACTTTCGCATGGTTTACGTAATCAATTCCAGCCTTCTTCCAAATGTATCTAGATATTTTAGGAATTTGTACTGCAAAAATTAAAGATAAAAGAATCAAAACTCCTAGAAACAAATAACCAAATAATATATTCCACTCCATTATTCTACGCCCTCCGTTTCCCTAACTGTATTTAATGCGTCGTTTTGTTTTATTAGCTTAATTATAAAATATATTAAAACAAACGTAAGTATTCCAAGAGTTATAAAAGCATATTCTAATGTTGATATATTGTTTACAAATTTATTGATAAAATCTATTATGTCTGTACCATATTCTTCTTTCAATGCCAAAAACATTATATAACTAACTACTAGTATTAATGTTATTTTTATAACTTCTAATATATCTAGGGGGCTCATTCTTCGTCGCCTCCTACTTCTAGTACGTCGTGTTTATATGGATTATTTAATAATAAAAATATTGGTATTATTACAAATAATCCTATCAGCCATGCTATAGTTATTGCTGTTCCTACAATTTCGGTATATGGAAAATTAAAAATTGCGTGTGTAAATAAAATAGCTATACATATTGATGTATATAATAAGAAAATATCTTTTAACATCATTGTACGTCACCTTCCACGCATTGTGCGTCGTCTTCAAACTTCTCCCATTTAATTTTTGGTTCAACAAATGGAACTAATATTCCAAATAAAGTCATGCTTATAACCACACCTAACTTTGTAAATAAAGGAATTTCCATTTGAAATGATAGACTGTCCATAACATAATAAGATGTTCCTAAACATATTATTCCACATATTGTTGAATGAATTAATTTACTCATCTTTTTCCCCTTCCGATTTGGTGCAAATCACGAACTTCTCATTTAAAGCCTTAATAACCTTTATAGCATATTCTTCACATTCCTTCATTGCCCTATCTTGAAAATCATATGTTCCAATTAGTTTTCCAAAAACATAACCATCAAACATCCCTGCGTGAGTCATAGGATATGGACAACATAAAGTAAGATTAGCTCCAAGCTTTGCAGTCCTTCCACCACCGTATTTATCATATTCCCATTTAATTTTCATTTCTTTCCCCCTTGAGATTCGCTTGTGTTTTCTTTCACGTCGTTTTTTTTCTTTAATTCCTTTGTTCTTTTCTTTAAATATTTATTTCCAACTTCACATATTAAACAATTATCTTTACCATTGCAATTAGTAGCATTTTCTTGTAGTTGATGTAACATAGCACTCATGCCAATAATATATTCATCGTCTCTTGAATTCAATAAATCCTCTATTGCATTATCTTTATTTACTTCTTCATCATCCACTTTGCATACATCATTTATTGCATAAGTATATCCCCACTCAAACATTGTTTTCTCATTTGGTGTCATCTTTTTTTCAAAAGCTTTCTCCCAAACTTGTATAGCCTTTTCAACATCTACTAATACTTCACTCATCGTTCTTCTCCTCGGCGTGAACCTTAGCATTCACGCAGTCTTTTTTTCTTTGTTCATTGATACCATATCCAGCTAATGTTGCAAACATAAAAAATATGGCTGAAAAAAATAGTCTCCATCTATATTCAGTTATCCAAATACTTAGGAAAAAAAGACTTACTGTTATATATCCTGGTATTTCTATCTTCCAAATAAATTTATCCATTATGATTTTTCCCCTTGAGTTTCCCCATCTGTGGCAAGTGCGTCGCCAAACACCTTATCTATTTTTGATAATACCCAATTTGAGTCCCTTGGTGTTAATACAGAACTTCGTGTTGTAAACTCCTTTTTCAATTCTTTAATAGATTCTTTTAAATCAATTTCTCTAACCATTGGATATGGATACCTTTTAGACTTTTTACCAAAAGTAAAACTTCCAACATAGACTTTTAAATCATTCAAACTTACCATCTTTTCCCCCTTGAGTTTCCTCTTTCGTAGAACCTGTGTCGTGTGATTTTTCACACTTTTCTGCTATTTCTTCAGTCCAATATAATTTCATACAATAATTACAACTATATGTTTCTGACCTAACTTTATTAACCATTATTTTTTCACCTCAGTTTTCGTAGAAAGTGCGTTGTCTCCAAGTTCATTCTCTATCGCATTTTTCAATAATATTAAATCTTCTGTACTCATCATTAAATGTGTTAAATGCATCTCATTATTTGTTGATACTCTAATATCTATATTTCTTAAGCATACATCATATGATAGTGGTATTCCAGTTTTTGCACTTACAGCACTTCCTTCAGCTAACCATATTGCTTTATTTTCAATTATCATTATTCTCCATCCTCCAATCTTAATTTTAAATTTATTTCTGCTAATTTATCTTCTAACTCTAATGAGGCTTTCTTTGTTAATTTTCTTATATCATCTCCAAAGTCTATCAGGACTGGAAATTGTTTATCGTTTATGTGTAATATTTCCATCAGTTCTTTCCCCCTTGAACGGCAGTTTCCCTATGTAATGAGCCGTGTTTTATTTTATTGATCCATTCAAAAAATAACTTTTTACTCATACTAATCTCAACATCATTCTTTTCTCCTTGTACCTTTCCGATTATTTTTACTTCTTTGATTCTTATTGTATTTATTTCTTCTTCCAATAAAATGTTTATAGATTTATGATTACCATTTTTTGTTTTTACACTCATTCCATTGCCTTCGGATATTACTCTTTTCATTCTTCCACCTTCCTATGGGATGCGTCTATTACTTTATGACTTATTGAAAGAAGTGTAAATAATATAATTCCAAGTATAGATAAAACAAACATACCAACAAGTGGTTTATATTCAAAAAATTTACCAACAAATAATATTAAAAATACAGATACTATTGTAAATACTAAATAATAAACAAACATTAATGTATTTCTCAAATATTCTCTCATCATTTTTTCACCTTTGTCTTTCTTCTCTCTCTGTATAAACATACCGTATAAACCTGCAATTATAAAAGCAACTGGTATTGATAAAATAACGTAATTATTTAGATTCATTATTCGCTTCCTCCATATTCTAGGAACTTCATTTAATTGCCTCCAAATAATAACTTATTCTACTTATCATAGCATCACGGTCTGATTGATAATGAGATTCCCATGTACAGCGACTTTTTATATCCTCTAATATATCTTTCAAAGTTAATTCACCAACTTTTACATTTTTAATTTTCATTTTCCACCATCCGATTCGCCTAATCCCTGGTTAGCGTATACGCCTAATCCAATGAAACATAATATAAAAGCTACTACACACATTAACATCATTGTTATAACAACTGAGTTCTGCCATTCCTCTGACAATCCTATTATGTGATTCTTTTGATCATAACATTCTGCACCATCTATAATATTGTTATGATTATCATAACATCTTACTTTTAATGTCTCTACCTCATTATGTGTTTGTGCATAAACTAAAAATACTACACATAACATCATCAATGCTGCACCAGTAAATATTATTCCTAATCCTCTTTTCATTCGGCGTCAACTCCCTCTTTAGCGAAACGTTTTTCTATTTCTTTTAATATTGGTTTTATTTCTGCGACCTTAACTCTAATTTCTCCATGATGTTCTATAAATCCCATATTAACTGTTAGTCTTTGAGCTTCATCTACTAATGACCTAATTAGATTTAGTTTATCTCTAGTCATGCCTATTAATCCAGAATCACTTATTATATCAAACTCTGATACATTCTTCTTTAAACATTTATTCCAATCACTTTGCTCCATTAATACTTCTCCACACTTTTTACATTTCTTTCCATGATACTGTGTAATTCCATTATCAGTTCTGCATAACTTACATTTTACTCCCATTATTTCTTTGCCTCCAAGTCTTTCTTTAGCCATCCAACAGCACTTTCAATAGTTCTTACATCTCTATGTAAATCACATAGCTTAGCTTCTAAATATCTTATCGTATCTTCTTTGGTCTTAGTTATTATTTCTTTTATCATTGTAAAACATACGCTCCAATTATTATAGACCCTGCAATTATAGAAAAAACTATTACTCCAAAAACTATTTCTAAAATAGGATAGTTTTTCTTTATCTCAGTCTTATTTAATTTTATATCTAATAATTGTTGTGCCAGTATTATCACTTCACTATGCTTTGGTATATATCTGTCATTTACTATGCACCATTCTAAAGATTCATTTGTTGCTTCACTCATTGTCTTTCACCTCGCCTTGCTCCGATAATACGCTGTTAATAATTTCTTCTGTTGCTTGTCTCATTCCAGAAAGATGGACTCTATATTCTGTTTCTTCACAATCATCTTCAAACTCTTTTTCATCAGAGTGTTCAATAGAATATTCTATTTTCTTTAATTTATCTTTTAGGTGATTTATTATTTCTAATCTTGAATCTATCTCAATTCTAATATTTTCTATTGCTCTATTTAATATTTTATCTATTTCTTCGTTGCTCCATGCTTCTTCTCCAATATCATTAACATTTATTTCAAAGTATTTTATAAATTCGCCTCTTTTTTTATCAGACTCAATACTTATCATAGATTTGCAAAAACTAACTCTTTCTTCTAAAAGTTTTATTGTCTTCATTTTCTCTTCACCACCGTTTGTTCTGAGGATGCGTCTTTTTTTGTCATCATTCCAAGCAACTTAAAAACCGATATACCTGAAAACATCATAGCACATGTTAGCACAAATGCAACGAACGGAATATCATTCCGTCCAATAATAATCATAAATATTCCGCATATTAAAACAATTGTTGTTAAAATCCAGTCCCTCATTTCTTCACCTCGCTTGATTCTGATAAAGCGTCTAGATTTTTATTAATCATATTTATTCTGTTTTCACATCTGTAACATAGGTATCCTTTTTCTCCGCAAATCATTCTTCTATCATTAAATGGATTTAAACTTTCACAATAAGTTTCTCCACACCCTAAACGTAAAATTTCCATAACTGTTTTTACAATAGAATATTTACTCATCTTTCTTCACCTCAGTTTTTTGTGATAATGCGTCGTCATCTTCATTATGGATTAACATTAAAAAAAATCCATAAATATTAAATCCTACAAATACTGTAATAGCAGTTGCTATTGCTGTTATCAATCCTTGCTCAATACTTCCTAATAATATTCCTGCAATTAACATCATTAAAGAAGTTCCAATTGCCAATACTATACTAACAGACATAACTATCTTAAATCTTTTTTTAGTTATCATTCTTTATTCACCTCACTATCTTCTGAGTCTGAGTCGTCTTCACTATCTTCTTTATCATCTTCACTTTGCTGACTATGGGAACAACTATATTCACGTAATACAAAGTTTTCAAATAAGTATTTTAATATAAACTTAAACATAAGCCAAAATATAACAAAGATTGTTACAAGTGATAGAGCAAGTGCTGATATTGTTGATAAGAATTGTCCAATCATATACTCTTGTGCCAATGCAGCCTTTCCATATGCAACATCACTTATTACAGAAGTTATGAATGCCACTAATAAAGATACAGATATAATCTTCTTGAACTGTATTTTATGTATGTTTGCTATCATTCTTTATCCACCTCGTTTAATTCACATAATGCGTCGTGCTTATTTTTAAATTCTTCACAAGTAGAACACATAGTATTTGTACCTACAAATTGTTTACATTCATCACATATTGTACCTTGTCCATCTTCACATAATACATCCT